>JACCEC010512888.1_pt1 | contig 11584 bp, 6 predicted proteins | sample 7450121 | NCBI WGS metagenome assembly JACCEC01 (sample SAMN15323455, study PRJNA562643) | freshwater metagenome | isolation source: river surface water | place: USA:Blue River Watershed | collected 2017-08-18 | reverse complement strand
GGTTCTTTCGGCTTGGCGGTCAGTTCGCCCGCCGGACGGTTGGCCGGGTTGACCCAGTTCTTGCGATCGTTCGCGAGGTTCTTTTCCGGCACGCCCTGGAAGTCGGTCTTGCCGGGCCACATCACGTGGTAGCCGGCGGCCTGGAGTTTCTCGGTGAAAGGGCGCGGCGGGTCGATGACGACCGAACGCATGTTCTGCGCGCCGTATTTGAGCGGATACTGGCCCGTGACCATCCCGCTGCGAGAAGGGGCGCAGACGCCCGTATGGGTGAAGGCGCGGGTGAACAAGGCGCCTTCCTTGGCGAGCCGGTCCATGTTCGGCGTGATCGCGTCCTTGCATCCGTAGGCGCCGGTATCGGGGCCCATGTCTTCGCCGATCACGATCACGATGTTGGGACGGCTTTCGGCCGCGCCGAGGACGGCGGTCAGAAGCAGGGCCAGCAAAGGGAGTACGCGGGGCATCATGGAGTAGGACAGGGACGGGTCCGAATGGTTGCTCGGACGATGGGCCATGGCAAAAAGAAAGGACGCATTTGTGCGTCCTTTTTGAGGGTATTAGGGCCGAGCCCTTAGTCCGTGAAGCGGAACAGGGCGACGTCGCCGTCCTTGAACAGGTAGGACTTGCCCTCGAGGCGATAGCGGCCGGCGTCGCGAGCGGCGGCGACCGAGCCGTTCTTCACCAGGTCTTCGTAGGAGACCACTTCGGCCTTCACGAAGCCCTTCTCGAAGTCGGTATGGATCACGCCGGCGCACTGCGGGGCGGTCATGCCGCTACGGAAGGTCCAGGCGCGGACTTCCTTCTCGCCGGCGGTGAAGTAGGTCGCCAGGCCGAGGAGGTGGTAGGCTCCGCGGATGAGGGAGGACACGCCGGAGTCGGTGACGCCGAGGGACTGGAGGAACTCGGCGGCCTCCGCGGGGGACAGGTCGCAGAGCTCGGCCTCGACCTGGGCGCAGATGACGACGTGCTCGCAACCGTGGCGTTTGCCGATGAGGGCGGCGACGGCGGCGACGTGCGGGTTCTTGGAGGGATCGGCGAGGTCGCCTTCGGCGACGTTGCAGGCGAAGAGCACCTTCTTGGAGGAAAGCAGGTTGTAGGTCTTCAGGCGGGCGCGCTCGTCGTCGCTGACTTCCAGGGCCGAAGCGGGAAGGTTCTCGTTGAGGTGCTTCACCAGGCGCGTGAGCAGCTCGACGTTCGCGATGGCGTCCTTGTCCTGGCTGCGGACCTTCTTCTGGTTGCGGTCGAGCTGCTGCTCGGCCGACTGGATGTCGGCGAGGATGAGTTCGGTCTCGATGACCTCGATGTCGCGGATGGGGTCGACCTTGCCCATGCTGTGGACGATGTCGTCGTTGTCGAAGCAGCGCACCACGTGGATGATCGCGTCGCACTCGCGGATGTTGGAAAGGAAGTCGTTGCCTTTGCCTTCGCCTTTGGAGGCGCCGGCGACCAGGCCCGCGATGTCGACGATGTCGATCGTGGCGGGGATGACGACCTTCGTGCCGGCGATGACCTGCAGTTTCTGCATGCGTTCGTCGGGCACGAGAACCACGCCCACGTTGGGCTCGATCGTGCAGAAGGGGTAGTTCGCCGCCTCGGCCTTGCGCGAGCGCGTGAGGGCGTTGAAGAGGGTCGATTTGCCCACGTTGGGGAGTCCGACGATGCCTGCCTGGGTCTTTGCCATGGAAGAGGCAACGTGGGCATCCGCCCCGCCAAGGTCAAGAGCCGCCGTCAGGGGGCCAGCGTCTGGGCCTGTTCGGCGAGTTCGGGGTCGGGCAGCACCACCTCGTCCTTCGGCTGCGGCTGTCCGCGCACGATCTTGGCGACCGCCAGCCGGCCGCGGACCGAGGTGATCTCCAGGACGGCGGAAGCATTCAGCTGGGGGTCGCGCGCGATGACCTGCAGGCCTTCGCGAACGATCGTGCCCGGGATGAGGAGCAGCGGCACGCTGGCGCTGCGCAGCGGGTAGCCTTGGACGAACCCGACGCGGGCGTTGCGCGGCGCGCCGGCGGGGAGCGCGAACGGATTCGGCTCCTCGGCGGGCTTCGACGGCTTGAACACGGCGCAGCCTGTCAGCAGCGCGAGCAGCAGACAGACTGGGCCGAGCCGGCTCACACGCGGTTCGGGGCGCCCGGACCTTCCGGGGGCTTGCCGATGAAGGCGGCGAGGGCGGAGTTGGCCGGGAGGCCGCCGGGCAGGCCGCCGGGGGAGAGCGGACCGGGGGTCTGCTCGGCCTTCTCGTCCTCGGAGATGAACTGGTCGAAGCCGGGGCCCGAGGTGTCGAGCTCGCCTTCGAACATGCCCTGCAGCTGGCGCATGCGCGTCGGGTGGCGCATCTTGCGGAGCGCCTTCGCCTCGATCTGACGGATACGTTCGCGGGTGACCTTGAAGTGGCGGCCGACTTCCTCGAGCGTGCGCTGGACGCCGTCGAGGAGGCCGAACCGGAGGATGAGGACTTCCTTCTCGCGTTCGGCGAGGGAGCGCAGGACGAAGTCGATCTTCTCGCGGAGGAGGCGGGTGGAGGCCGTGTCGGAGGGATTCTCCGCGGACTTGTCCTCGATGAAGTCGCCGAGCGAGGTGTCCTCGCCGTCGCCCACCGGGGACTGGAGCGGGTTCGGCTGCTGGGCCATCTTCATGATCTGCTGCACGCGGTCGATCGCCATGTTCATCTCGTTGGCGACCTCCTCGGCGGTCGGTTCGTGGCCGAGCTCCTGGGTGAGCTGCTTCTGGACCTGCATGACCTTGTTGAGCGTCTCGATCATGTGGACCGGGATGCGGATGGTGCGGGCCTGGTCGGCGATGGAGCGGGTGATCGCCTGGCGGATCCACCACGTGGCGTAGGTGGAGAACTTGTAGCCGCGGCGGTATTCGAACTTCTCGACGGCCTTCACGAGGCCCATGTTGCCTTCCTGGATGAGGTCGGTGAAGAGCAGGCCGCGGTTCTGGTATTTCTTGGCGATGGAGATCACCAGGCGCAGGTTATGTTCGACCATCTCGGTCTTGGCGCGCTGGGCTTCGTCGAGGTGCTTGCGGACGTTGCGGGCGAGGTGGATGAGCTCGCCCGGGCTGAGGCGCCAGCGGAGCTCGATCTCGCGGGTGCGGGAGGCGGAGATCTCCTGCTTGACGGCCTTCTTCGCGCGGACCGGGCCGCGGACGACGATGGTCGGTTCGACGAGGTTGCGGGAATCCTCGATGTCGCCCTTGATGTCGGGCAGTTCGAGCCACTCTTCGAAGAGCTTCATCTTGAAGCAGAACTTCCGGAGGATGTCCTTGCAGCCTTCCTTGGCGGTGAGCTCGACCTTGCGGTAGGCTTCGCGGGACTTGGCCTTCTTGGCGGCGTCGGACTCGTCGAGGTATTTCTGCCAGGCCTTGTCGAGCTTGGCCTTGAGCTTGGCGCACTCCTCCGTGGCCTTGGGGAGCATCTTATAGTAGGCGTCGCGGGACTCGACCTTCTTGTCGATGACCACCTTGTCGAAGCGCTCCTCCTTGCGGAGGACCTTGAGGGCGAGGTCGAGCTGGTAGGGCAGGGTGAGCCAGCAGGAGAAGAGGAATTCCTGGGCGCGCAGTTCGGCGTCCTCGATGCGCTTGGAGATCTCGACCTCCTGTTCGCGGGTGAGCAGGGGCTTGTGGCCCATCTGCTTCAGGTAGACGTTGAACGGATCGTAAGGGGCGTCGGCCGGGACGGTGCGCGCGGCTTCTTCCTCGGAGTCCTCGACCTTCTTGCGGTACGTCTCGACCTCGTCCTCGTCCAGGAGCTTGATGTCCAGGTTGTCGAGGATGTTCATGATGTTCTCGATCAGCTCCGGGTCGGTGGCGCTGTCGGGGATGACCTCGTTGATGTTCTGCACGGTCACGAAGCCGTTCTTCTTGGAAAGGCTGACGAGCAGCTGGACCTTCTGGTTGATGGCCGGTCCGATCGGCGGCGTGACCAGCGGCTTGGCGGCCGTCGCGGGCTTGGGCACGGCCGGCTTGGGAGCGGGCTTGGCGACGATCTTGGCGGCCGGGGCCTTGGTCGGCGCGGGTCTGACCGGAGCCTTCGGGGCGGCGGCCTTCGCGGCGACCGCCTTCACGGGCGGCTTGGCCGGAGCCTTGGCGGCGGCTTTGACGACGGGCTTCGCCTGCTTGGAGGCTTTGGCCGGCTTGTCGGTGGTCTTCTTGTTCTTCTTGTCGGGCATCTTGGGAAAATCAGGCGGCGGTGAGCGTCGGCGGGGTCGCGTGCGATTTGCGCAGGGCGATCTTCTCGGACTGGAGCCGGTTGAGGGTGGCGACGTCGTCGCGGGGGGTGGAGGCGATGCGGGCGTCGAGGCCGCGCATCAGGGCTTGGAAATGCCGTCCGTGGAAGGACTTCAGGATCGTGTTGGCGCGGGGCAGGATGTCCTTCTCGTCGTCGCGGCCGGCGTAGCTTTCGGCGGAAAGGCGGGCGGCCTCCGTGCGGAGTCCGTCGTCGAGGGCGTTGACGGCCTCGCGGAGGCCGGCGAAATGGCCGTGCGCGGCTTCGTTGAGCAGGGCCATCAGGAGCTGGCCGCCCCGGCCGGACTGGTCGATCCACTCGAGCGGGAGCGACTGGGCGATGGGAACGAAGTAGGCGTCATGCCGCAGGAGGAACAGTATCAGATCCTCCTCCGGGGTTGTCAAGCCCCCCCCCTTGACAACCGGGGCGGGCGCTTCGTCCGGTCCGCCGAGCTGGGCCGCGGGGCGCTGGGACTGGGATTGGGCGCGGTGGCGCTCGTAGGCCATGTGCATCTCGCGGATGCCGATGCCGGCGTGGCGGGCGGCCTCGTTGAGGGCCTCGCGGACGATCTCCTCGGCGCCGGCCTGTTCGACGATGGGGAAGAGGGCTTCCAGCAGGCTCAGGCGGCTGGTCAGGGGCAGGTTGACCGAGCCTTCGGGCACCAGGGATTGGACGCAGAACTGCATCGCGCTGCGGGCGCCCGCGACGAGGCCCGCCCAGCCGGCGGCGTCATGCGTCGAGAAATATTCGTCGGGGTCCTTGCCGCCGGGCAGCGACAGGAAACGGATGTCGAGGCCTTCGCGGAGGCCGATGGGCAGCAGGCGCAGGGCGGCCTTCTGGCCGGCGGCGTCGGAGTCCAGGAAGACCAGCAGTCGCTGGCTGAAGCGGCGGCGCTGCTGGAGGTGTTCTTCGGTGACCGCGGTGCCTTGCGCGGCGATGGCGCCGGGGATGCCGGCCGAATGGCAGCGGATGGCGTCGAGCTGGCCTTCGACGAGCACGAACGGATCGGCGTCCTTGCGCGTCATGCGCGCGCGGTCGAGGTTGAAGACCGTGCGGGATTTCTTGAACAGTTCGGTCTCGGGCGAGTTGACGTACTTCGCCTCGCGGGACGGATCGTCCTGCGGGGTGATGTCCAGCTGGCGGGCGGTGAAGGCGATGACGCGCCCCTGGATGTCGCGGATCGGGATGATCAGGCGGCCGCGGAAGCGGCAGCGCCAGCGGAGCGGGTCAGGCACGCGGTCGACGCCGAAGAAGAGGCCGGTCTGGGCGAGCGCGTCCTTGGCGTAGCCTTTGGCGAGCAGGCCGGGGATGAGCTTCGAATCGTCGACCGGGGCGAAGCCGATGCCGAAGTCGTCGGCGACTTCCGGGGAGAACTTGCGCTGGCGCGACCAGTAGTCGCGGATCCATTCGCCGTGCACCGGGTCCTCGAGGAAGCAGCGGCGCCAGTAGTCGGCGACGAGCTCATGGATCTCGAGCAACTGGCCGCGGAAGGACTTCTCGTTCTTGCCGTCGCCGCCGCTTTCGTAGTCGAGCTTGAAACCGAAGCGGTTGGCGACGCGTTCGACGGATTCCGGGAAGTCGAGGCCTTCGCGGTTCATGACGAGCTTGAAGGCGTCGCCGCCTTGCTGGGTGGAGAAGCAATACCAGAGGCCGGTCTCCGGGTTGACCTTGAACGAGGGGCTCTTCTCGGACTTGAAGGGGCTGAGGCCCCACCAGTCGCGCCCGCGCTGCTTCATCTGGGTGTAGTCGCCGGCGAGCGCGACGATATCGGCCCGTTGGCGGAGCTCATCGATCGACCTGCGGGAACTACGGGCCACGGGTGTCAAGGGGTGGCTGTCAAGGGGAGGGGCGCAAACGTAAATAATTCCCAATCGGCGATGGGGAGTTCCCCCGTGTTATGCCCCGGGGTGGCGCGGGCGCAAGGGTGGCCGGTTTTCAGCACTCGTCGCAGAGCTTCCGGCGGATCCGGGCGGCTTCGGCGCGCAGGCGGACGGCTTCGGCGGCTTGGCCGGCCTTGTCCAGGACATCGGCGAGGTTGTCCAGGACCGAGGCGGTCTCGCGCTTCTCCGCGCCATGGACCTGCTGGACGCCTCGCAACTGGCGGCGGAAAAGGGCCTCGGCTTCGGCCAATTTGCCACGTTTCAGTTCCAGCCCTCCGAGGATGCTCATCGTGCCGAGCGTGTCGGGGTGGGTCTCGCCTAGAAGGGCGACTTCGAGCGCGAGCACCGTGCGGTAAAACTCGGCGGCCTCGTCGAAGCGTGATTGCCGGTAGCAGAGTCCGGCCAGCTGCGTGCGTAGGTTGATGATGGCGGCGTCGGCGCCGCGCGGCGCGGTCTCGAGCAACGTCAGCGCTTCGCGGTAGAGTTTCTCGGCGCCGGCGAGGTCATCGGCTGACATCCGTAGCGAGGCGAGTTCGCGTCGCAGGTCCGCCGACGCGGATCTTCCGTCACGGGTGTCCGTCCGCTGAGCCCCGATCGCCTCGACGTAGAGGCGGGCGGATTCTTCCGTCTTCCCCGCCGCGCGAAGCCCGGCGGCCCGTTGGCGCAACGCCTCGGGGCTGACGGTCGGAGCGAGCTGCGTCCCGGCGCAGCCGCCGCCGAGGCATGCCAGCAGGCAGAGCGCGAGGCGCGTCATCAGTCGCCGAGGAAGCTGGCGTCGTCGCACTGCGCCTTGAAGTAGGGCGCGTTGCCGTCGACCTCGACGGTGAGCGAATGATCGCCCGCCGGGATCGAGGCGGCGTAGGCGCCGGCCTTCAGTTCAAGGGCCTTGCCATCCAGCCAGGCGGCCTTGACGCCGGTGAGGAGCAGCGGCTTGGAGGTCGCGGCCGCCGCGGTGAGGCGAGCGGTCGCGTATAGGCGGCCAGGATTGAATTCCTTGGGCAGCTGGCCGTTGACGAGCGTGTAGACCGGGGTGGCCGCGGCGGACTTGGCGAGGGCGCCCGGAGGCTGGTCGTCGAAGATCCAGAGACGGGCGACGTTACCCTTGCTGGCGTCGAACGGACCCGGCTTGCCGATTTCGCCGAGGAAGGCGAAGAAGTTGCGGCGGGAGACGCCGGTGATGCCGTCGGACAGGCCGGCGGGCATGATGCTGCCGATGTTATCGCGGCTCACTATGTTGGCCTTGAGGATGGCCAGCTCGACGCCGGGGCCGGGGCGGATGAAGAGCTCGGTCGCGTTCTCGCGCGCCGGGATGCCGACCATCTGGCTGCCGTCCTTCATCTTGAAGGAGAAGCCGTGGTAGCCTTCCTTCACCTTCGCGGCGGGGTTGAGCACGCTCTCGATGATGTAATCCAGCGGGGCGCTCGCGCCGATGCTGCTGAGGTCAGGTCCGAGCTTGCCGCCCGCCCCGCCGATGGCGTGACAGAGCGCGCAGCCGTTCTTGCGATACTGGAGTTCGCCCTCCGCCGGGTCGGCGCCCAGCCTGATCGTCCGGATGATGCCTTCGATCTCGGCGGCGTAATCACGGGGGCCGGATTTCGCGCCGGCGAGAGGTTCGATGACCTTGACCAAGGGCACGCCGCCGCGGCCGAGGGAACGGGCGGACTGCAGCGCGGCCGCGTAGTGCTCGGGGCTCAGGCCCTGCGGGAATTCCTTGGCCAGTCGCTGGGCGAAGCTGCCGAGTTGGAAGAGGTTGGTCCAGACGGCGGCGGCGTCCTGCTTCGAGGTGATCTGGGCGAAGACCGAGGGGATGGCTTTCAAGGCCTCGCCCGGGGCGTGGACGGCCAGGGCGGGCAGGGCGTCCTGACGGACGACCGCCGGGCGCGTTTCGGCGGTCAGGCTGCGGAGCACCTTCAGCGAGGCCTGCTGGCCGATCGTGCGGAGCGCGGCCACGGCGGTGCGACGGAGTTCGGAGTCCTTCTCTCGGCCGGCGAAGTCGCCGAGCTGCGGCACGGACGGCACTAACTTCCACTGGCCGGCGAGCCGGACGGAGGTGACGAGGAGATTACGCTCGGTCTCGTAGCGGAGCAGTCTGCCCAGCGTGTTGAGGTCGCCGGTCGGGCGTACGTTGCGATTGGCGGCTTCGACGAGGGCGAAGGCGATACGGTGGCGGGTCGACGGCTGGAGGGAGGCGTCGTCCATCAGCGAGCGGAAGAGCAAGGTGGCCTCTTCGGTCGTGCCGGCCTTGCCGACGAGTTCGATCCAAGGTCCGGAGCCGGCGGCGTCGATCTTCCGTCCGGCGAACAGACGCTGGACGTAGGGCGTGGCGATGCCCGGGTCGATGGCCTTCACGATCGCGTCGAGTTCGGCTTCATGGCCGACGACTTTCGCGGGCTGGGCGGCGACGTCCTCGAGCCATGGGCGCGCGAGTTCGTTGATGCTGGTCCAAGCGGCGAAATCCAGGAAGGTGTCCTCGGCGTTCTTGGGCAGCTGCGCCAGCACGGCGCGGGCGCTCTCCGGGGTCCGGACGCGGGCGAGGGCGCGATGGGCTTCGAGGCGCACGCGGGGATTGGCGTGGGCGAGGAACGGCGTGATGAGCGCGATGTCCTGTGCGCCGCGGGCGCCGAGGGATTTGCCGAGTTCGCGCAGGCCGACCTGCAGGCTAGCCGGATCCTGGCTGCGGAGGAGTTCGGCGAGATGGCCGGTGTCGCTCGTGCGGCCGCTGAGCAGCCAGGCGGCGTGGCGGCGGGAGACGTCGTCCTTGGCCCAGGCCTTGAGGGCGGCCGAGAGTTCGGCGACGGGCTTCTTGGCGAGTTCGCGGCGGGCCTGCTCGAAGTCCCAACGGTTGGGCGAGGTCAGCTTGGCGAGCAGTTCGTCCACCGGCTTGCCGAGCAGCGGCTGCCAGGCGAGCGGCTTGGCGTTCTCCGGCAGGATGCGCCAGATGCGTCCGCTGATCTTGTCGCGGCGCGGGTCGCGGAAGTCGACTTCGCCGTGGTTGATGATCGGGTTGGTCCAGTCGGCGACGTAGAGCGCGCCGTCGGGACCCATCTTCAAGGTGATCGGGCGGAAGGCCACGTCGCTGGTTCGGACGACGTCGGGGAGTTCCTTCGTCACGTAGCCGGACTTCGGCGCGGCGTCGGTGCTGAAGTCGTTGAAGCCGAAGCGGACGATGCGATGGGCGCGGAAGTCGCAGGTGATCGCGTTGCCTTGCCAGTCGGCGCCGAACAGCGGGCTCTGCACGAGCTCGAGGCCGCTGAACTTCGGATAGGAGCCGGGGCTGATGCTGCCGACGAGGCGGCGGGCGCCTTCGGAGGGCGGGAAGGTCGCGCCGGGGAAAGCCCAGTGCACGCCGGTGCCGTCGGCGCCCGAGGTCAGGAAGGTCTGTCCGGCGAGGTCTTCCTGCTGGCCCCAGGCGTTGACGAGGCCCTTCGAGTGGACTTCGAGGCGCTCGGTGTTCGGGTCATACGCGAAGGCCACGCCCGAGTTGGCGCGGACGAGGCCCCACGGGGTCTCGAGGTGGGAGTGGATGTAGATCGTCTGGTGGAAGTAGAGGCGGCCGTCGATGCCCCAGTGAAGGGTATGGATGATGTGGTGGGTGTCCTCGGTGCCGAAGCCGCTGAGGATGATACGACGCTCGGCGAGCACGCCGTCCGCGTTCGGCTTCGTGAGGTGGAGGAGTTCGGTGGAGGCGCCGACGTAGACGCCGCCCAGGTTGTCCGGCGCGACGCCGGAAGGGATCAGGAGGCGGTCGGCGACGATGCGCGAGACGTCGGCCACGCCGTCGCGGTCGGTGTCCTCGAGCAGGATGACCTTGTCGTTGCCCGTCGACGGACCGAACTTCGAGGAGTTGCCGGCCATCTGGGCGGCGAGGTCCTCGGGGTTGACCTGCGGGTAGGTGTTGGAAGTCGCGACCCACAGCCGGCCGGCGGTGTCCCAGTTCATGTGGACGGGCTTCTCGAGCAGCGGGTTCTCGGCGAAGAGCGACATGCGCAGGCCGTCGGAGAGCTTGAAGTCGGGGCGCGGCAGGGAGGCGGCGACGGTCAGCTTGGAGGGCGTCTTCGGCTCGGGCGGCAGCGAACTGAGCTGGCCGGCGGACACCGCGATGGCGTCGGCTTCGGCCTTTTCGATCAGCGGGTCGAACTTCGGGATTTCGACGGCGTTGTTGCCCTGTTCGCGCTTACGGAAGCCGAAGATGTAGGTGTAGTTGGCCGGGCGGCTGCGGTGGAAGAAGAGGGAGTTCTTGCGGAGCACCGAAGCACGGAGCGTTTCGGCGGCGGCGGCCGGCTTGTCCCAGCCGGACTGATTCACCTTCCAGCCGAGCTGGGCGGCCACGCCTTCGCTCAGCGCACGATAGCCACGTTCGGTGAGGTGGATGCCGTTGTCGGTGCCTTGGTCGAGGGCGATGCCGTGCGATTTCCATTCGGCCCGGATGAACGGCACGTTCTTCTCCGCGGCGAGTTCGGCGAGGCTGCGGCCGTAGGCGGCGAGTAGCTTGTTGTGCTCGGTCGGATCGGGGAGGCCCGGGCGGGAGCCGCGCAGGTCTTCATGCGCGATCGGTCCGAGGATGACGAAGCGCACCTTGCCGCCGGCGCCGTGCTTCCTGATGAGTTCCATCAGCTGCGCGACCTCGCGCTTCAGGCGCGCCGGGGTATGCTCGGTGCCGTAGCGCGCCGGGTCGGGGTTGAGGGCGGGGTCGTTCTGGCGGTAGGTGAGCTCTTCCAGCGAGGCGGCCATGCCGTAGCCGATGATCGCGACGGTGGGCTTCACCACGGCGAGCTGTTCCTCGAGCTGCTCCACGCCCTTGGCGACGGGATCGAAGCTGGCGCGGGAGGCGCCGAGCGGAGTGTCGCCGGAGTAGCCGAGGTTGCGCACGGCGAACTTCTTGCCGGGGAATTCCTGGCGCATCTTGGTCTCGAGCACGCCGTAGTTGTTCTCGCGCTCGATGAGCACGTCGCCGATCAGCAGGACGCGGTCGCCGTCCTCGAGCGTGAGCTTGCGGGCCTCGTCGGCGGCGCGGGCGTTCGGCTGGAAAGCGACGAGGGCACAGATGGCCAGCAGGATGGGGAAGCGGGGCATGATGGGATTGGAAAACGGTTTCACGGGGATGGCGAGGCGACATTCGACCCTGCGGAGCCGAAGTTGTTGCGGAGGGGCCGCCTTTAATTTCGGTCAATTAAACCGGCAGCCGAAGATCAGTCCGCGAACTGAGGCCAACGTTCCCGGAAGGCCAGCTGGGCGTCCTTGTCCGGGATCACCGGTCGGGCGGGGTCCGTCAGGAACTTCAAGGGGAAGGCCGGCTTGAGGTGCAGGATCTGGACGACCGGCCCTTTGACTTCGAAGACCGCATACCAAGCGCCGCAGCCGATGTCGAAAAGGTCGCCATGGCGGCTGCGGATGCGACGGGTGCGGTGGGGACTCGGGTCACGGCCGAGGATCTCGTGCAGCCGGGCCTCGAAATCGATCGACCATTCCTGCTTCAGCC
>JACCEC012446051.1_pt1 | contig 11585 bp, 9 predicted proteins | sample 7450121 | NCBI WGS metagenome assembly JACCEC01 (sample SAMN15323455, study PRJNA562643) | freshwater metagenome | isolation source: river surface water | place: USA:Blue River Watershed | collected 2017-08-18 | reverse complement strand
GCCAGCGAGCGAGCAGGGGGGCGAGGTCGCTGTCCATGCGCTCCCCGTAGCCCGCCCGTCCTTCGGTGCCGACCGAAGGGCCCCGGAGCGCGCATGTGATCGGCTGGGCGTTTTCGCACGACGAATCGTGACGCTTGGTACTGCGTCCTCGACGGTGGCGCGTGACCGTCCGGCCGTCGTCGCCCGGCGGGGAGGATGGCGCCGTGGGGGCCTGGCTGTGTGCGCTCGCAAACGCGCCGGGCTCGGCCACCCAGCGATACCCCCGGCCGGCCTGTGGCCATCGCGGTCACAGGAAGCCGCGACCCGGCGTCTCGCAGCGCGAAGGTCAGGGCGACGGCGTGAGTCGCCTCGCCCGTGCGAGGATGTCGGCCGCCGCGTCATCGTCCGCGGAACGGATCGCGACCGCGAACGCGGTGCCGGTCGAGGTCACGTTGACACTGGCACCCTTGGGCACGAGCGGGCAGTCGGGCATCTCTGGCATGTCGTGGCCGACGGCCGCGTTGCGGGCGAGGTGGCAGTCGGCCACGCGCTGCAGCCACTCGGTCGTGAGTCCTTCCACCGCCCGCACCGTGACGACCGCACCGACGAGGTGCTCGTCCGGCTGCTTCCCGCCCCGGTTCACCGTGTAGGGCTCGACGCTGGCGATGTCCGAAGTGGCCCACTCGAACGGGCTGATGGCGCGTTCGTCCTCGTCCAGGCCGGCGCAGGCGGTGTCCTCGGCGGTGCGCAGCGCCTCCGAGGCGGCGCGATGCGCGGCGGCCATCTTGCGGTGGTCCGCCGCCTTGGTGAGCCAGGCCTCCGTGGGGTTGGTCTCCACGGTCCAGCAGGGGCGAGCGCCCTTGCCGCCGCCGCAACGCCGATGGGTCTCGGTGGCGGTGGGGTCGAAGTTCGCGGCAGCGGCGTCGGCCTCGGCGTCGTGGGCCGCGGCGGTCGCCTCATGATCGGCGGCCGCCATGTCGTGGGGCCTGGCGCCGGGGTTCCGCGCCGCGCAGCCGGCGAGGAGGAGCACGGGGAGGAGAGAACGCATCATGTCGACTCCGCGAAAGCGGTCAGAGAGGTTCGAGGCGCAGCACCGCCGGCTCGGCGTGGTTCACCACCCAAAGGTGGCCGTCCGGTCCGATCTCGATGCCATAGACGGCGCCCTCGCCCCACCCCGTGTCGAGTGTCTGGAGCGGGTTCCCGTCCGCGTCGAAGGCGTGGATCACGCCGGTGCCGTACTCGGCGACGTAGAGCACACCGTCAGCCACCGCGAGGCCGCCTGGTCGGTCGAGCCCGGTGACCAGCTCGGCCCAGTCGACGCCGTTCCACTCGGCGTAGTCCTCCAGCGGCTCGTTCCGCGCGCGAAGGTTGCTCCCTCGCTCGCCCGAATCCGGATCGAGGCGCAGGATCCGCCCGCCGCCGGTGTCGGCCACGTACAGGAGCCCGCTCGCTGGATCGATCATCATGTGGCCGGGTGCGTCCTCCACCCGGGTGACGGTCGGCTCGGTGAGGCGGTAGACGATCCCGTCGGAGTGGTCGTCGTTGCCGACGTCGTGGTCCTCCTCGAAGTCGTAGCGCACGATGGCGTCGTGGTACCCGTCGAACACCCAGTAGACGTTGTCCCGCTCCCACGCGATGCCCACGCACAGCGGACTCTGGTGGAGCATGTCGAGGTGACTCCCGAGCCCGTTCGGATCCTCGTTGGCGAAGATGTCGAGGTCCGTGGACCAGAGCACCGGCCCCATGAAGTCGTTCTCGGTCTCGCGGTCGTTGTAGGTGTTCGCCGACTCCCCGCAGGAACCGAACTCCTTGCCGTACTCGGGGCTCGCGCCGTCCGGGCCCTCGAAGGAGAACGCCGCCGTCTCCTCCATGAAGTGCTCCGCGTACCCGTCCTTCCGACGATCGAAGCTCTGATCCGCCTCTCCGGGATCGAAGACGATGAAGGTCCGATCGTCGGAGCGGTTCGCGATCCACAGGTCCCCGTCGGGGTCGAAGCCGAGGTCCCGCGGGTCGGTCAGCCGATCGTCGCCGTCGAGGATGGTCGTCCAGGTGACTGCGTCGGCGTCGAGCGCGCCTTCTCCCACCCCCAGGGCGGTCGTCGTCTGCACCGCATCCGTTCCAGCGGGATCGTGCTTCACGTCAGCGTCGCCGCAGGCGACGAGCAGCACCAACCCGAGCGGACGCATCGTCACCGCCGCAAGCGGAAGGTGCACCCATCCGCGCAGGATCCGCTGATCCGGTCGGCGTCCTCGACCGTGCCGACGCACCCGTCGACGCTGTTGTCGTCCGCGAAGGTGACGGTCTCTCCGTCGATCGTGGCCGAGAAGGGCATCCCCATCGTCATGCCGCCGACCGCGTCGTAGTCGAGGGTCATCTCGCAGCCCTCGACCGTGATCACGACCGGGGTGTTCATCTGCGGGCACTCCCCCGACCACGCCCAGTCGTCGCCCGAGTTCACGGTCGCGCACGCGGATGTGTCGGTGTCGGTGTCGGTGTCGGTGTCGGTGTCCGCATCGGCGTCGGCCGTGTCGATCGCGGCCGTGTCGGAGGAGTCGCCGCCGGTGGCGCAGGCGAGGAGGAGCAGGGTCATCATCTGGAGAGCCTCGGGGGGTGTGGCCTCGTACCTGCGCGATCGGTCGGGCGCAGCGGTGATCGGAGAGGCTACTTGTGACGCTGGGCGTCACAACGGCGGCCTGCGTGCCCGGCGACTACCATCTCAGCATCTACGAGGTCTCGATGCGCACCGCTCTGGTTCTGCTCCCCCTTTCCCTGGCCGCGTGCATGAACGGCGGGATGGACGGCAAGGACTCCCTCCTGGGCTCGGACGACTCCGGCAAGCCCGACGACACGGGGGCGGCGAACGCACCCGAGGCCTGCGGCTTCACCGCCATGCCGGACCTGGACGCCGCACCGGACGTGGTGGAGGTCAACCTCACCGCGAGCGCACTGGAATGGGACCCGGGGACGGGCGTTCCGCTCACGGGCGGGATGGCCTTCAACGGATCCGTGCCGGGCCCCGTGCTTGAGGCGAACCTCGGCGACACGGTGAAGGTCCACTTCACCAACGACCTGGACATCGAGATGACCATCCACTGGCACGGCCTGCGCGTGACGCCCGAGATGGACGGGATCATGCAGATGATGGGCGACCCGATCGAGCCGGGAGAGAGCTTCGAGTACGAGTTCCCGGTCGTCGACGCGGGTTTCTACTGGTTCCACACCCACATGGACACGGCCACCACCATCGAGGCCGGGCTCTACGCGCCGATCATCTTCCACGCTCCGGACGAGATCGCGCCTGACTGCGACCAACCGATGGTGCTCGACGACGTGCTCCTCGACGAAGACACCCTCCAGATCGCTCCGCCCGACACCGACATGATGCAGCTCATGGGGCGTCTCGGGAACGTCCTGATGGTGAACGGCCGGAGCGATCGCAGCTACGCCTGGACGAAGGGGCAGACGACGCTCTGGCGCTTCGTGAACGCCAGCAATGCCCGGTACTGGGACCTCTACCTGGAGGGCCACCAGCTCACCGTGGTCGGGACGGACGGAGGCTTCCTGGCAGAGCCGTACACGGTGGACAACCTCGTCGTCGCACCGGGCGAGCGCTACCTGGTCGTGGTCGAGGCCACTGGGGAGCCTGGCCAGAGCTACCGCCTGATGAACAAGCGGTTCCAGCTCCATGAGGAGGGGGGAGACATGGTCGAGTTCGACCCGCTCGGGGATGGCGACAACCCGGTGGCGACGGTCGTCTACGACACGGGGGACATCACGGGGACGGGCTGGAGCCAGCCCACGCCGGACATCCCGAGCTGGGGGGCTCCCGTCGACAACCTCGGCCACCACTGGCTCTTGGAGGAGGATATGATGGGGGGGACGGTGACCATCGACGGTGCGACCTGGCCCGACGTACCGATGGTCGACGTCATGATGAACGTCGACACGACCTTCGAGGTGGAGAACGCCTCGGAGATGCACCACCCGTTCCACATCCACGGGAATCGGTTCCAGGTAGTCGATGTGGGCGGAGAATCGGTTCCGGAGGGGCAGGGCTGGAAGGACACCTTCGACATCCCCCCCAGGACCACGGTGACGTTGGTCTCCGCCCTCGACAACCCCGGCGAGTGGATGTACCACTGCCACATCCTCGAGCACGCCGATGACGGTATGGCCGGGCTGATGACCGTAGAGCCGTAGCCGTGCCGTCCCTTCGCGGGCGTCTTCACGTCGCCACCGGGGCGCTTGTCGCCCTCCAGGTCGTCGGCACGTCCCTCGGCTTCATCTCCTGGTGGCGCGTGCAGGACGCCTGCATGGAACAGCGCCGGATCGGGGACGAGCGGCAGGCGTTGCTCGACGTGGCGCGGAAGTCTCGCGAGCTTTATGTGCATCAGGCGCACACCTTCATCGAGGGCGGCAGCGGGCACCTGGAGCACCTGAGCGAAGACGCCGCCGCCGTCGAGGCGGCCATCGTCGCCGCTGAGGTGACCCAGGGGCCGTTCCCGCTGGAGCTGGACCCCGTGCGCGTCGCGGTCCGCGACTCGACGCGCTGGTTCGACGCGGAGGTCGCCCCGCTCGCTCGCGAGGGGCGCCTCGACCGGGAGACCGCCGCGCTGCTGCACAAGACCGCCGAGACCCACGCGGGGGCCGTGCAGGCCGCCATCGAGGCGTCGATCCAGCGCCTCGGCGCCGCGGAGACGGCGGACATGGCGCGGGTGAGCGAGGAGACGCGGAGGGGATGGATCGCGGTCGCGGTCGTCGTAGTGGCGGGCGCCGTGCTCGCCGGCGTCGTGTCGGCGTCCCTCGCGCGCCAGATCCTCGGCCCCATCGACGCGTTGCGCTCCGCCGTCCGGGCCTTCGCGGAGCGGGAGGACGCGCGCGCGCCGACGCAGGGCGACGCGGAGGTCGCGGAGCTCGGCCGGGCGTTCAACGACATGGTGGCGCGGGTCAAGGCGGCGGAGATCCGGCTCGTGGAGCGGGAGCGCGTCCAGGCCCTCGGCGAGATCGCCGGCGCGGTGGCGCACGAGCTGATGAGCCCGATCATGGCGATCCTCGGGGAGGCGCGTGAGGACCCCATCGATGCCGCGCGCATCCGCGCGGAGGCGGACCACGCCCGCCGGGTGATTCAGGGTCTGCTCGGGTACGCCCGCCCCGGCGAGTCCGAGCCGACGGCCGTCCGGCTGGACGAGGCCGCCTGCGCCGCCGCGGACCGCGCCATCCCCTTCGGCGACGCGCGGAGCGTTTCCGTGCGGTGGGTCGGGGGGACGCCGTGCACGCTCCAGGCCGCGCCGACGGCGGTGCGCCAGGTGCTCGACAACCTGGTTCGGAACGCCGTCGAGGCCTCCGCCGCGGGTGGCGAGGTCGAGGTCGAGGTCGTCGGAGATGCCGTCGAGGTCCGGGACCGCGGCCCCGGACTGCCCACCAAGGTGCGGGGACGGCTGTATGAGCCCTTCGTCACAGGCCGGGCCGAGGGTACGGGCCTCGGGCTGGCCGTGTCCCAGCGAATTGCCCGCGCCCTCGGAGGACGGATCCTACACACAGACCGACCGGGCGGCGGGACCGTCGCGAGGTGGGAGGTACGCCATGGCTGACCGTGTCTTGCTGGCCGAGGACCGCGAGAACCTTCGCGACGTGCTGCTGCGCGCGCTCCGGCGCGAGTTCGACGCCGAGGCCGTCGGAGACGGCGGCGAAGCGATTGAGCGTCTCGCCGAAGGGGGCTGGTCCGTCGTCGTCTCAGACGTCCGGATGCCGGGCGCGCTCGGGACCGCGGTGCTCACCGCGGCGCGGGCCGGAGACCGGCCGCCCGAGGTGGTGCTGATGACGGCGTACGCGGACGTCCCGTCGGCCGTGGCCGCGTTGAAGGCGGGGGCCTACGACTACCTCGCCAAGCCGTTCGAGCCGGACGAGCTCCTCCGCGTCGTGCGACGCGCTGCGGAACGCCACCGCCTCGTCCTCCGGGCCCGGGACCTGGAGGACGCGCTCGGGGCGTCCGAGAGCGGCTTCGTAGGCACGTCGGGGGCGGCCCAACAGGTGAGGCGGCTCGTCGAGCGCCTCGGACCGATGCCGGTCCCGGTGTTGATCACCGGGGAGACGGGGGCGGGAAAGGAGGTCGTCGCGCGGGAGCTGCACCGGCTCCGCGGGCGCGGCGAGTTCATCGCCGTGAACTGCGCGGCCATCCCCGAGACGCAGCTCCAGAGCGAGCTCTTCGGCGTGGCCCGAGGCGCCTTCGGCCCCGGCGCCCCCGAGCGGCCCGGACTGCTCGACCTCGCTGAGGGGGGCACGCTCTTCCTCGACGAGATCGGTGACCTCGCCCCGAGCCTCCAGGTGAAGCTCAACCGGGTCCTCGAAGAGGGGGAGTTCCGCCGCGTGGGGGATCCGAAGGCGCGCCAGGTGGACACCCGCCTCGTCTCGGCGACCCACCACGACCTCGACGCGCTCATCACCAGCGGGAAGTTCAGGCAGGACCTCTACTACCGGTTGCGTCTCGCGACGATCCACGTGCCGCCGCTACGCGACCGCCGCGACGACATCCCGCTGCTCGCCGCACGCTTCCTCCACCTCTCGATGGCCCGCTACGGCACGGCAGCCCGACGCCTCTCACCCGACGCGATCGGGCTGTTGGAGGCGGCTGGGTGGCCCGGCAACGTTCGCGAGTTCCGGCACGTGATCGAGGAGGCGGCCGTCCTGTGCGACGGGGAGACGATCGACGCCAGCGAGCTCCCGCGGGCGTTGTCGGACACGCCCACCGTCGCCCCCGCCGGAACATGGCGCTCAGCTCAGGAGCGGGCCATCGACCTCGCGGCGCGCGACTACTTCCCCGCGTTGATGCGGCGGCTGGGCGGCAACGTCACCAAGGCTGCCATCGAGGCGGGCATGGAGCGGGAGACGCTCCACCGGTTGCTCCGGCGCTACAACGTCGACGCGGGGCGCTTCCGGGCGTGACCGAGCGCCCTCCGGGTGACGAGCGGCATCACACTCGTCGCGTTCGGGGGCCCCTCGTAGCTTGCACGGGAACCTGGAGCCCCGATGCGTACGTTCGTCCTGTTCACCACCCTCCTGCTCACCGCCTGCGGCGGTGACGCCTCGACCCCCGCGGCCAGCCCCACGCCCGCCGCCCCGGTGCCGGAGGCGGCCCACGCCGACGGCGACCACCACCACGACGAGGCCACGGCGTCCGCCGCCTACACCTGCCCGATGCACCCGCAGGTGCACCAGGACGCGCCCGGGAAGTGCCCGATCTGCGGGATGAACCTCGTGCCGGTCAGCCAGGGCGCGCTCGCGGCGCACGACCACCGCGCGCTCCACGGCGGGCAGGTGGGCATGTATGGGGACCATCACCTGGAGTACCTGGCCGCGAACGGCGAGTACCGGGTGTGGGTGACCAACGCCAACCGCGAGCCGATCACCACCGGTGTGAAGGGCAGCCTGAAGGACGGGGAGGCCACGGTCGCGCTCACCGCCGACGACGCGGCCGGGCTCCTCGTCGGCCACGGCGACGGCGCCGGCACGCGGTCGGTGATGGTCGAGGTCACCGCGGACGGCCAGACCTTCTCGCTCGGGTTCAACGCGGTGCCGGCCGGCGGTGCGGCGACCGACGACGACCATGACCACCACCACGCGAAGTGAGGCTCCAGGTGCGGGCGTGCGAGCGGACCCGCAGCCCTGGGCGCGCCCCCACAGGGATTCAGCTCGAAACGCTGTGATTTCGCGCGTCACGCAGCGGCGGAGCCGGCGTTGCAGCGGCGGTTCGCGTCGGGTCCGCCCGCTGGCCGAACGGGAGCCGGCCGACGCGCCGCGGCACACCCCTTGCAGTCTCTCCAGGTGCCTACAAGGAGGCGATCATGCTTCTCTCCCTGCTCCTCACCGCCTGCACCCCCGACTCCACGCTCGGCGCCGACATGCTCTCGCGGATGGACGACGTCCGCGCCGAGGTCGCCGACCACCGCGAGAAGGTCGACGCGGCGTCCACGATGGACGAGGTCGACCAGATGGAGTCCGACCATCACGACACCATGGCGACCCTCATGGAGGACATGACGAGCATGATGTCGTCGATGATGGGGTGCGGGATGGACGACGGCATGATGGGCGGCATGACCGACGCCGACGACCACATGGGCGAGATGTCCGACGCGGTCAGCGGCCACGAGGACACCCAGACCGCGCACACGGACCTGGCCGACTGCATGACCGAGGAGGACACGTACTCCGAGGCGATGAACGAACACATGGACGCGATGGGCGCGGACATGGACGGGTTCGACGAGTCCGCGACCTGTTCGGGCGGCGGGATGGGGATGATGTAGGCGGATAGCGCCCCGGGCCCCCATCCGCCGGGCACTCGGTGACTCGGTAGGCCACCCGTGACTCCTCCCATCACAAGGGCGCGGGCGGCCGCCGGTGACTACCAGTCGGGAAATGCTCCACGTCCTCTACGAGAATTCCGCCTGGCTCCCGCCCTTGGCGGACGCCCTGGATCGCCGCGCCCTCCCGTGGCGCCCCGTGTTCGTCGATGGCGGCGCGATCGACCTGTCGGTCGAGCCCCCGGCCGGCGTCTTCGTCAACCGGATGAGCCCTTCGGCGCACACCCGAGGAAACGGCGATGGTGTCGTGTACACGCGCGAGTACCTCGCCTGGCTGGACCGTTGGGGGCGGCGCGTGGTCAATGGGCAGATGCCGTTCCTCCTGGAGATCAGCAAGGTCCGCCAACACGCGGCGCTCGACGCGGCCGGGATCCTCACGCCGAGAACGATCGCCGTGGCGGGCCGCGCGGGGCTCAAGGCCGCGGCACGCTCGCTCCCGACGCCATTCGTCACCAAGCACAACCAGGGCGGCAAGGGGCTGGGGGTGCGCCTCTTCCACGGCCTCGACGCCTTCGACGCCTACGTGGACGGCCCGGAGTTCGAGCCAGCGTTCGACGGGGTCACGCTGCTCCAACAGTACGTGGCCCCGCCCCAGCCCTACATCACGCGCGTGGAGATCGTCGACGGCCGCTTCCTCTACGGGCTCCGGGCCTCTACCGAGGGCGGGTTCGAGCTCTGCCCGGCCGATGCGTGCTCCATCGACGACGCGTTCTGCCCCGTCGGCGCCAGCGGGAAGTTCGGCGTCTCCCCGCTCACCGCGGAGGACCCGACCGTCCGCGCGTACCTCGCGTTCTGCGCCCTTCACGGCATCGACGCCGCGGGCATCGAGTTCGTCGAGGACGGAGAGGGCCGCCGCTACACCTACGACATCAACATGAACACGAACTACAACTCCGAGGTCGAGGCGGTCTGCGGCGTGCGGGGGATGGACGCCTGGGCTGACCTCTGCGCGCGGTTGCTCGCGTGAACACCGACCCGGTCTGCGGGATGACCGTCGACCCGGCGAGGGCGAAGGCGCGGGCGGACCACGCCGGGAAGACCTGGTACTTCTGCTCGCAGCGCTGCCACGACCGATTCGTGGCGGACCCGGAGGCGTTCACGAAGGCCGCGGTGCCGGACGATTCCGTCGCCCGCCAGGACCACGCCGCGCACGCGCTGCACGACCACGGCGCGCACGCGCATCACCGCGGGCAGGCGGGCCCCGGCCCTGCCCCCGTAGCGGCGCCCAGCGGCCGTTGGACGTGCCCGATGCACTCCGAGGTGATCCGCGATGCACCGGGGTCTTGCCCGAAGTGTGGGATGGCGCTCGAACCGATGACGCCCACGGCCGACGCCGAGCCGAGCGCCGAGCTGCGAGACATGACCCGCCGTCTCGTGGTCGGCGCGGTGCTGTCCGCACCGCTCCTCGCGTGGTCGATGGGCGAGATGGTCGGCCTCGCCCTTCCCGTCCCGCCGGAGATGGCGCCCTGGGTTCAGCTGGCGCTGGCGACGCCCGTGGTCTTCTGGTGCGGCGCCCCTTTCTTCGTCCGCGCGGCGGAGTCGGTGAGGAACCGGCTCCCGAACATGTTCACGCTGATCGCGATGGGGGTGGGCGTGGCGTGGGGCTACAGCCTCGTCGCCACGATCGCGCCGGCCGCCGTCCCGCACGCCTTCGGCGGTCACGACGGGCGGGTGCCCCTGTACTACGAGGCGGCGGCGGTGATCACCACGCTCGTGCTCGTGGGACAGGTGCTGGAGCTCCGCGCGCGCGCCGGGACGGGGGCGGCGATCCGGGCGCTCCTTGCCCTGGCCCCGCCGGTCGCGCGCCGCGTCGCGGACGACGGGTCCGAAGCGGAGGTCCCCCTCGCCGAGGTGCGCGTGGGCGATCGGCTTCGCGTGCGTCCCGGGGAGAAGGTGCCCGTAGACGGGACCGTCACGGAGGGCCGCAGCCACGTCGACGAGGCGATGGTCACCGGGGAGCCGATCCCCGTCGACAAGGCCGCCGGGGACTCCGTCATCGGTGGTACCGTCAACGGCAGCGGTGCGCTGCTGGTTCGCGCGGAGCGCGTCGGGAGCGACACGCTGCTCGCCCGTATCGTGGAGATGGTCGCGGCGGCGCAGCGCAGCCGGGCGCCGATCCAACGCCTCGCCGACAGCGTCTCCGCGGTCTTCGTGCCGACAGTCATCGGGGTGGCGGCGCTCACCTTCGCCGCGTGGGCCCTGGTCGGACCCGAGCCGCGCCTCGCCTACGCGCTCGTCAACGCGGTGGCGGTGCTGATCATCGCCTGCCCCTGCGCGCTCGGGCTCGCGACGCCAATGGCGATCATGGTCGGTACCGGGCGCGGGGCGCAGGCGGGCGTGCTCGTGCGCGACGCGGAGGCGCTCGAGGCGATGGAGCGGGTCGACACCCTGGTGGTGGACAAGACCGGCACGCTGACGGCAGGAAAGCCCGCGCTGGGCACCGTGATCGGCGATGTGGACGTCCTCCGCCTGGCCGCGTCCGTCGAGCGGAGCAGCGAACACCCCATCGGCGCCGCCATCGCGCGCGGCGCCACCGAGCGCGGCCTCGCGCTGGCCCCCGTCGAGGGGTTCACGTCGATCGCAGGGGGCGGGGTTCGAGGATGTGTGGATGGCAAGCTCGTCGAGGTGGGCTCGGCTCGGTTCCTCGCGGACGCCGCCGACGTGGAGGCGATGGCGGCCCGCGCCGACGCCCTGCGTACAGAGGGCGAGATCGTCGTGCTCGTCGCGGTGGACGGCCGCGCCGTCGGGGTCATCGGCGTGTCCGACCCGATCAAGGAATCGACGCCCGCCGCCCTGGCGACGCTCCGGCAGGAAGGAGTCCGTGTCGTCATGCTCACCGGCGACAGCGCGACCACGGCGCGGGCGGTCGCCGCGAAGCTCGGGATCGACGAAGTCCGGGCGGAGGTGCGCCCCGACCAGAAGGCCGAAGTCGTCGCCCGACTGAAGGCCGAGGGACGGAAGGTCGCCATGGCTGGGGACGGCGTCAACGACGCCCCCGCGCTCGCCTCCGCCGATGTCGGGATCGCGATGGGAACCGGCACGGACATCGCGATCGAGAGTGCCGGGATCACGCTGGTCAAAGGAGACCTCCGCGGCATCGCCCAGGCACGGCGCCTCTCGCGCGCGACGATGCGGAGCATCCGGCAGAACCTGTTCTTCGCGTTCGCGTACAACCTGCTCGGCGTTCCCATCGCGGCGGGCGTTCTCTACCCGGTGGTCGGGTGGCTGATGGACCCGATGATC
>JACCEC010727285.1_pt1 | contig 11585 bp, 9 predicted proteins | sample 7450121 | NCBI WGS metagenome assembly JACCEC01 (sample SAMN15323455, study PRJNA562643) | freshwater metagenome | isolation source: river surface water | place: USA:Blue River Watershed | collected 2017-08-18 | reverse complement strand
TAATGGCAAGCAATACATTTAGTTTTGAATATGTTGTTTCTATGGTTATAGTTATAATAACATGTAATAATCTTATCAAATCAAATCCAAATATGAATACTGCAGTTATCGTTATTGCTGGTCTTTTAACTGGATATGTTTCTTTAATTATCTTAGAAAGACTTTTCCCATACTTAAATCATACAGGATTAAAAATTTTACAATACTACAAATACCAATTTATGAATCATTATTCAAACCTTGGTTATATGCACGTTTGGCCACCTCTATTGGCTGTACTCATCTTATTTGTTGTTTTATTATACAATAGAAGTCTCGGTTAAGAAATATTTTATAAAAGCAAATAAAATTTATTAATTTTTATAAAATTTAGTAACTTTTATCAGATTTAGTAACTTTATCAGATTTAGTAACTTTATCAGATTTATTTTTTTCTAATTTTCTTTTCTAATTTTCTTTTCAAATTTTGTTTGGAAAAAAAAGTATATTGTATAAATATAGAAGAACATGGATATATATTGTGATAAAATTGTTGAAAAATACCTTTTAAACCAGAATCCGTTTTATACATTTAGTTTTCCTATTGCAATTTTAATAAGCATTGTTGTTTTTGGATTATGTCAAGCATCAAAATGGTCTGAAAATTCTTATATAAACCAAATTTTACTTCCTTTAGCGACTTTATTATTTGTAATGGTTATTATAGATATGTTTAGTCGTGCTATGATATCACAATCTGAAAAGGATAGATTAACAAAGTTATGTAAATTATGGATGCACAATCCAGTTTTTAAGAATAATCCAATGAAAGAAAACTTAATTGATATGGATTTTATTGCTAATTATGATGGTTCTATAGAACATTTTCAAGAAAATGGGAATGAACAATATGTTGATGAACTTGCTGTGAATCCATTAGCACCGAAAGATATAAATATGACCGAAGGGAAAGAAATTTTAGACACTTCAAAATCATCAAAGTTTAAAACAATTGCTGTAAAACTTAGTGCAGATAATAAAAATATTACTTCTTCAGATATACCAATGAAAATGGAATCACCAGATGCTTTTGATGAGAATCTACCATATATTCCTGCTCCAATTCCTTTCAAAAATTTTGGGGAAAATGGTATGTGTATTCAACCAAGTAATTGTTGCTCTTTATGTTCTGGTAGTAATTCAAATCCTTGTGATATTGTAAGTCCTATTCCAGGACCAGCATGGATTCCTCAAACTGCAACTGAAGTTCAAAAAAGACTTTACAATAATGATTACACTCAAAATAATTGTAAAATAACTCATTAAAAAAATATATTGATTAAAGATAGAATATGAAACAATCAAAAGACCACGGTTGGATTTTCTTTTTATTATTAATAGTTTTTCTAATTGCAGTTCTTTCCTATCTTGATATCATGGAACCATTTGCAAATGATAATTCTAAAGATCTTGGTAATGAATTGACAAAATTTGATAATGAAGAACCACAAGGACCTTACCTTTTTCCAGTAAGAAAACTTCAAGGTGAATGTGAAAAAGAAGGATTAAAACCATCTTTTATGCCAAAATCCTGCTTTGTAGATGGAAATATGAATCAATATGCTAATTGTAAATGTGAAGATGAAAATGGAAATTGTAAAATTTGCTATGGTGAAATAAAAAAAGATTCTAAAAATGCTTCTGTTGTTTATAATGCTAATTTTGAATAAAGTCTTAGAATAATTAAAAATCTTGAGTCAGATACGGTAAAATTGTGTTTTTCAATTTCATCGTAAATTTTTTTCTCTTTTTTACTTCTTCAGCATTTAATTTCTCTATTTTTAAAATTTCTTCAAGTGCTTCAATATTTAATTGAAACTTGTTCATAAATTGAGTAAGAGAATGGACAGCCTGTTTTTTTTGTGATGGTGAAATAATAGGAATTGATTCTTTTTTAGAATCAATATTAGAATTTATTTCTTCAAAATCCTCATCGATATCTAAATTAGTATTCTCTTTTTCAAATGTTTTATTAGATTCATCTTTTTTAGATTTTTTGGAACTTGCTTTTTTCGTTGTGGCTTTTGTAGAAGTTTTTTTTCCTTTTGGAACTGTTTTAGAAAGTTCTTTTAAATTTTCTGAATCTGAATCTTCGTTATTTATATTTTTTTCATCCCTGCACATATATTCATTTTTACCAATATCTTCGCATTTATTTATTTCATTATTTAAGTATTCTTCATTTAAATCTTCTTCATTATTTTGTACATCATCATCGTCTTCTTCTTCTTTTGAAAGACCTTGTGATTTTTTAAATTCTTCAAGAAAATTGTTTAATATAGAAGAAATATAATAAAATTGGTCATAATCAATATTTAATTTTTGAAGATATATTCCAACTTGATTCAAAATTTTTCTATTCTGTAAATTTTGTGATATTTTATTTAATAAATTTGTTTGTCTAACTTCAAATGGTTCAGATGTTTTTCTATTCATTTGTAAAGCAGTTGCATGTGGTAATGAAGCAGCATAGAATGAACTTACATCATATAATTCGTCCCATTCTTGGTTTTCAAATATATTTGTTTGAATAGTATCGTGCATACAAATATGTTGATACATATTTTTAACATATGACCAATTTTTTTTCGTATCATTGTTTGTTTTATAATATGTGAAAATATTTTGATACATCATCAAAGGTACTAATAAGCAATCAATATCAAAATATAATTGTGTTTGTCGAATACTCATCTCTTTCGTAAATAAATATTTAATTGCATCAACTAATTGAACATCTTCTTCTTTCAAAGTATAAACTTTTTTATAAACCTCGACATCAGAAAGTAAAATACTTTCTGTTTGACATAAAATATTTAATTCTTCTAACATCAATATAAGTTGTCTTATGTCTTTTTGTGAAAAACTAATAATTTCATATACTGCTTCTTCAACAATCTTTTTACCTCTCTCTTCAAACCATAATTGTATAAATGTTATAAGTTCTTCATCTTCTGGTTTATGTAATGTAATAAGATTAGAAAACTTCAATAATTCTTGCATTTTTTTATCGTGAATACTAGTACAAGTACATATTATTGGATTTGTAAGATGAATATAGTCATCTATTAGAACAGTCTCTTGTTTTTTTTTAGAACGTTTAGTTACTTTTTTATTGTGGAACTTATCATTCATCTTCAACATTTGTATAAAATCTAAAAAACCACTTTTATCATTTACTTTTATGATTGCATCTATTTCATCTAATAATATACCAACTGGTCTTTGTCCATCATGAAACATATCTATAACATTCTTATATGTCAATGCTTTTTTTAAGAATTCACTCATCTTTTTTTGAGTTTTATTGTCAGTTGAATTGTATTCTAACACTTCGTACCCAAACTTTTTTAATAAAAGTTGAGCCATAACTGTTTTACCTAAACCAGAAGGTCCATAAATTAATAATATTTTTTTTGTATTTAATAAGTCTTCTTGATAAGATTTAATCCATTCTTTGGATTCTTCAATCTGTTCTTTATGAAAAAAAAAATCATCTAAATCTTCCATTGTTTAAATAATTTTTTATATTTTATATATTTTCTTTAATTGTATATTTTTTTAATTGTATATTTTTTTTTTAATTGTATATTATTTAAATTTTTATAAAAATATTTGTATAATTATATTTTTATAAGTAAATTTTTTTTAAGTTGTTATTTTTATTGTTTCAAACTATATTCTTTAAGTATTTTTAATGTCATATATTGGAATTTTACATCTTTCAATATTGTTACTTGAATTTGTTGAAAGGTTTCTTGTCATTAATTTATAAATAGTTTCATTCAAAAAATTAATAATTTCTTTTTGTTCTTTGTTTTTCTGATTCAATAAAAACAATTCTTCTTCAAGTTTGTTTATTTCGTTAAAATAAAAATTATTCTCTTCAGATACTTCATACATTTTTTGTCGTGTATTTTTATAGATACCTGTTTTCAAATTGTTATTTTTATATTTTTTACGTTTTTTTTCATTATCTAAGATTTCATTATCTAAGATTTCATTATCTAAGATTTCATTATAAAAAACTTGATCAAGTATTTTATTATATTCAATTTTTGAATCCATAATTATATCTTTATTTGAATTTATTTTCTCAGCACTTCTCTTATTCATTTTTTAGATTTTTTATATGTTTGGATTTATTATTTGTTATTATTGTATAATAACAAAACTGTTTTTATATTAAAAATTTTTAATAAATTTACTAAAAATTCAAAAAAATATATATTTAAGACTCAATACTTCTACCACAGTAATCATTAACACCTAACCATACTGCATCGGATTGAGAATTTTCACCCATGTATGGACCACAGCATTTCATCCAATCACAACGAGATGTACCAACATCAACATTTTCACCTTCATCATTTACTTCAAACACATCTTCTGGTTTAAAATTTTTAACAAAATCAATACGTTGATCTTCAGTCATTGAAGTAAGACCTTCTTTACTTTTATAATCCCAAGTTAGATCAGAACCCATTTTATCTAAACTTGCAAAAATGACTTCCTTGTCGTTAGGATTAGAATAACAACGAACATTTTTACATCCTTCAATCTTTTCATTCATTTTTTTTGGTCTTGTATCAATATCAAATGAGTTTCTACAAATGTAGTTTCCTTTAGCATCATTTCCCACATAAACCCAATAATCAGGACATTTAATACCCGTTGCCATCATGTAATCTCCAGGAGGATAAATATTTGAAATAATTAAATCAGTTCTTCTGTTAGCAATAATTTTTCCTATTGTGCGGATGGACCATCCTAATATTAATAATAAGCCAATAAATGCAAGAAAATTTACAAACCAGTTAGCCATATATAATAAATCTATATATTTTTTTTATGATTTAGATAAAAAAATTTATATATTTTACAAAAAATAATAATTCACTCTTTTAAAAAGTAGTTGTTACTGAACGGAGAGAACGAGAACCTTTAGATGACAAATTCAAAGGTAAGTCAATTGGCATTGGCATATACTCAATTTCCTTTAAATAACCAACATACTGTTCTAATTCTGGAATAATTGTTCCAACACACCAATTTACAACTAAACCATTTAAATATTCAATTTGTTCTTTAATTTTATTAGGAAGATTCGGACTATGTTGTAAATAGATAGATCGCATTATAATTTCAAGTTCAACATCTGATTGACGGTCAATAATGTGTTTTTTATTTGTATTAACATAAACACCATATCTAATTTGGTTTTGAATTATGTCTAAATTTGCTTTTGAAAAGAATGTATGATTCAGTTGAGATGTTTCTTGAATACCATATAACGCTTCAACTTGAAAGTTATTCATCGTTTCTTTAGGTTGATCAATCATTTTTAAATCTTTCATTGTTCCTGGTGTAGTAGTAACTCTTCCATTTTGGTATTGTGAATACTCTCCAATATCAAAATTACTATAAGTATTTTCCATTATTACTATTATCAAATAATATTTTTTTTTATTCAAATTTACTTCATTTTTCCAGACAAAAATACATTGTTTCTCTTTGTATCAACATAAGTTTCTTTTAGAATTTCTTGATTTTCATAAATTTTTAGTGTAAAACTGTAATCCTCTCCTATAGGTAAAATCTGTAATTCTTGATCATAAACAGAAACAGTTACATTATTTAAATTATCAAGAGGTTTATTATAAAATAAAGTAAAACAATTATCGGTATTAATATTACTTACAACAGCATCAATATTTCCAGGAACATTTGAAAGAAGTACTTTTGCAAATATTGCATCTTGGTTCTTGTTAAAAACTGTGTATATATTATCTTCTTCTGATACACAATTATAATCTTCTCCTATACCAACATTCATATAATATGAATTAATGTAATTTTGTTCATATTGTTGTTCTGTGTTCGATAAAGCAACCATATATGTCTGTTGTTCATTAAATGAACTAACATTATTAACCATAATTTTTATATAAACATAGTTTTGTGTGACAAAATAGTAAGTTCCATTCACTCTTTGTAAAGGTAATTTCCTGAAAGGATATGGAAAATTGTTTTGGATATTTTGGTATTTAGCAACATCTTGAGTAACAGCATTTACTAAAAATCCTTGTGTGTTCTTTTGTACAAAATAGAAACCCGCTTTTTCAGTTACTAAAACATTTCCTTCTGTCTGGTTTGGTATTGGCCACGCAAGATTTCTTAATAGAGACCTTTTCTTTTTATTGTAAGTATTTACTTCATAATTAACAAAATTTCCACTAGAATCAAGATCAAAAACAAATCTAAATAAAAGGGCTCTTCCAATGATTGGGACAATTGGACCACCTCTATACATATAATTATATTCCTTGAGGTCAGAGAACAAATTATTAATTATTGACGAAAAAACTATATTTTGAGTAATTCTAGGACGAATTCTAAAAGTTTCTGACGTCCTATCATATGGTGTTAAAACATTGTTATTATAATTTATTCTAAATGCAAATCTCAAAAAAACATATGAACCAATTGTTATTGTATCCCATAATTGATATGTATTGGTATAAATCAACTCAGATTCTGTGTATAAACCGTTTTGAAGATAAACATTTATATCAAAAAATTCAACATAATTAAATAATTTATAGTTTAAATTACCAATATTAACTAATAAATTATTAATTACCAATGGAAAAGCAGATGGTGAAAAAGGATTGCCTGGGTTAGGATAGTATTGACTTGTTGTCCCATATTTATATGGTAAAGTTATATAAACAAAATTAGGATTCATATAATAACTTGTTTGGTTTGTAAAATTATAAAAAATATCGTTTATAGGAAAGTTATTCTCTGTAGTAGAAAAAGTTTGAATGGCTGCAATTTCAATCTCTTCCATTCGATTAATAAAATTTACTATATTGTCTGTTGGATTAATTGCTACATTCATTAAAGTTGGTGTTCCTTGTAAATCTGGAAAACTATTATAAGGTTCTTCCATAATGCCTTCTGTATGTAAATAAGTGTATCCGTGAGGAACAGTTTGAGTTGATAATTCAATACCTTGTGTTAAATCAGCAACACTATAAAAACCTGGTGAAATATTTGTTTGATAAACTAGTGAATTCTCAATATAATCAATTGTTTTACCAGCAGTATTTACATAAACTGAATAAGGTAACTTTGAATAAGATATTTGACGCAATGGGTCTGGAACAGGTATAATTTGAGTGTCTATATTAAAAGTCAATAAATAATTTGCTGAAGCATACTGCCACGCAATATTATTTACATAATTTGAAAAAGATTCACTAACATTTGGAAAAACAATATCATCAATTATGACTTTTGTTACATTATTAAATACTCTTGGGAAGCCAATTGAAAAAAGAGATGATGATTGGAAAAGTCCTTTATCTCTATTAAAACTATCAATATTCACTTTTGTTATTACTTCTTTTACATAACGATTACTAACAATATCTTGAATATAATTGTCAAAAAGTGGATAATGATTTTTATTTTTATTGATTGGAAAAGGTTGGTTAAGTGTTTTATTTAAATTGATTGGGTCTGACTCTTCTGAATTTTCATTGATATAATAATCTGTTTCTGAAACATTATTTTTTACAAAATCGTTTTGAAAACGATAATAAAATTTATTTTCGTTTTCAATCTCTTTTGTAGATAAAACCTTTTCAGAAACAAATTGATTTGTGTATAATAAATCTTGAGGGTCCATTACTTTTTTATTATAAAAATTATTTGGTTAAATAGAATTATTTTAAACTGTTTAAATTGGTTTATTTACAATTTTTTAATTATTATTTATAATCATTTTTATATTTTTATAAAAAAAAAAAATTTGTTCGTCTTTTAGTGAATTAATTTTTATATGAATTTTTATATGAATACTTATATGAATACAAATATGAATACAAATATGAATACAAATATGAATACAAATATGAATACAAATATGAATACAAATATGAATACAAATATGAATACCAATATGAATACAAATATGAATACAAATATGAATACAAATATGAATACAAATATGAATATAAATAATTTAAAAATATATATGGAAAGACTAAAAAAAAATAATATTAATAACCATAAATATAAATTTTCTCAACGTTGGTTTATAGGTTCTGATATACAAATTAATTTAGAAATTTTTTTAGATAAATCAAAAGAAAATAATATTTTAGAAATCGGTTGTTTTGAAGGATTGTCCAGTGTTTTTTTTGCAGATAATTTTCTCGACAACAAAAATTCAAGTCTAACATGTGTAGATCCTTTTTTAAATATTAATAATAATGACCATTGTGAATATTTACAAAATAATGAAGAAATGAACTTTGATTTTAATATATCAACTTGTAAAAATTCAGATAAAATAAAAGTATATAAAATTACATCAGATGAATTTTTTAAAAATAATAACAAAACTTATAATTTAATATATATTGATGGTAGCCACAATATAGATATTATAAAAAAAGATATGGAAAATTCATTTAATTGTTTAGAAAAAAATGGTATCATGTGGATGGATGATTATAGAGGAGGTGATGGAATTAAAATAAAAAATACAATGGATGAATTTTTAGAAAAACATAAAGGTCAATATAAATTAATTCTTTCTGCTTATCAATTGGCTATAATAAAAATTTAAATTATTATTTTATAAATTTAATAAGTAAATTTTATTACAAAATGTATATAAAATAATATATTTAAATATAAATATAAAAATGGATATTGACTCAACTAAACCAATCGAAGAGATAAAAAAAGATTTAGTCTCAAAATTTAATAAAAGAACAAATAACCAAATTGTTTTTAAAGACTATGATGAATATATATGGTGGCAAGTAACACCTGACCAACAAGGTGGTGGAATGTCACACGAAATTAATAATGATAAATGGAAGAATGGTCAGGTAATATGTATTATTGAAAAATTCATTAACATGCCTAGAAATTTAAATATCTTAATTGCATCTTGTGGTGATGGTGTATGTTTTCAACAATTCAATTTGTTAGGATTTAAAAATGTTCATGGTATTGAGATTTGCGATGAAAAAATTGAATATGCTAAACAACACAATCCAAATATATTCAAAATTGATTTATGTGCAGGACCTTTTAATCTACCCCAAATGTATGATGTTATTTATACAAGTCATACTTTAGAACATACATTAGATCCCGAATTTACCATTCTACAATTAAAGAAATTTTTAAATCCAAATGGAATAATGTATGTTGTATTACCTTACCCTGATGTTGAGGCTGGTATTCCGGTTGTAGATGAACGTCGATATAGAATTCATGTTGGAGTCGTACCACTTGGATTACATTTAAAAGATAATGCTCAAACAACTTGTAGTATTTTTCAAAAACTTGGTTTTAACATTTTGAAAGCAGAACTTAAAAATTATAGAGAACCTGAAATTCATTTAACTTTACAGTCAATTTAGATTTTTAAGTTATTGTAAAATTATTAAATCTTTTTGTTTAGATTTTATTGAAAATAAAATTTTCAATAATTATAATAAAAAAAATATCTATAATAACGTGTTTTTTATAAAATTAAATTGTGAGTTATTATATTTTGTATAATAACTTTCAATTTAAGTTTATAAAAAGTTCGCTTTTATGAAATTGATACTTTATTATTTTAAATTTTTATTTGTGCTTATCTTTTTTGTGTTTATATTTTTTGTACTTAAATTTTGTGTTTATATTTTTTATATTTATTATATTTATCTTTATTTAATCACTTTACTTCGTTTTTTTAACAACCTTGTTGGTAACCTTTGCTTTTTTCTCAGCCTTTAATTTTTCGATTTTTTCATTCTTTTCACTCATCAATTCGTCATACTCTTTTTTCTTTTTTTGGTAAAGTTCAACAAATTTTTCCAAATCTTCCTTCCATAATTGTTTATCTGTTTTTGCTTCCAAATCTTTGAATAAAGCCAATTTATTTTCATGTGATGATTTCAACTCCTCAATCTTCTTTTTAGTTAATGAGCGAATACGCATGTTCAACAAGTAATCATAACTAAAGTGAGCAATTGATTTTTCCTCTTCTTCCTCATCTGTTTGCTTTAAACTTTCTTCTTCCTTACCAAATTTAGGATAACCTCTTTCTTCCAATTGATTAATAATCTCTTCATCTTCCTTCTGAATAATTTGAATATCTCCTGAAATAAACTCCTCAATAAATCTGATTTTCGCTTCAAATATATTAAGTTCTCGTTTCAATTGTTCCAAAATATACTCTTTTCTCTTCTGATAATAAGCCAGTCTGATAAAATAAAACTCTGTCATAATCTCATCCGTGTTCTCATATTTTTGTACAATACCTTTGTGATTGTACAAATGCATATTTGAATAACCACTGTATCGAGTATCATTTAATTTGAAAACATCTTCAAATCTTTCTGATTTTATCAATTCGTCCAAATCATCTTTCTTGAATTTCAAAACAAAATTAACCGTCTTTTCAGTACAATTATTTTGGAAGTCCATTAAACAAGGCTTTGTTTTCTTATTATCTGGTGCTTTATAGTCATATAACAATGTTTCCAAAAATGATTTGTAATCATCTATCCAACGACCAATTGGTAATTCATCAATCAAAACTGTTGTTGCATCAAGTACTTTATATGTTCCGTGATTTGAAAACAATTCAGAACCATAATCATTTGTACCTTTGTATTCAACAACTCCTTTGAACCCTCTGAACCAAGGTTTTATTTTATCTGTTTTCTTGTCTTCCATCATTTTTAACAAATTATTCACCAATATAATCGGATCGTGTGGTGGAATTAAAGTACTAAAACCTGTTCCTATACCGTGAGTTCCATTCACCAAAATCATTGGAATAATTGGAATGTACCATTCTGGTTCAATCTTTTTACCATCATCTTCATTATAAGTCAGAAGTGGATTATCGAGTGGATTGTAAATGTGAAACGCCAATTCAGCCAGATTCGTAAAAATATATCTGGGAGATGCTGCATCAGCACCCCCTGTAATTCTTGTTCCAAACTGCCCCTTAGGTTCAAGTAGTTCAATATTGTTAGACCCAACAAAGTTTTGAGCCATTCCAATAATTGCTTCATACAAAGATGTTTCACCGTGGTGATAAGCACTATTCTCACTTACATAACCAGCCAACTGTGCTACTTTGATTTCCTTTCTTAACTTTCTTTTGAAACAACTGAACAAAATCTTTCGCAATGAAGGTTTCAAACCATCACACAAACTTGGGATAGAACGCTTACAATCATAATCTGAAAAATGAATGAGTTCTCTATCAATAAATTCGTGGTAATACACTTTCTTCTGTGATTGTTCAATGATGTTATCTTTATTATAAGTTTTCAACCAAAGTTTTCTATCATCTGAACGAGATTTATCAAAAGCAAGTTCCAACTTATCAATCGAAAGTTTTGCATTCTCTTCATCTTCTGTCTCCTCAGCCATCAAATACATAATGTTCTTATTATCAAAGTTTGTAAAATACTCCTTTGCTTCTTCAGATGTACTAGTACCCAAACCTTTGT
>JACCEC010352176.1_pt1 | contig 11586 bp, 10 predicted proteins | sample 7450121 | NCBI WGS metagenome assembly JACCEC01 (sample SAMN15323455, study PRJNA562643) | freshwater metagenome | isolation source: river surface water | place: USA:Blue River Watershed | collected 2017-08-18 | reverse complement strand
TAGGCCACTGGGATTTCATATTTGTTGCGTGACCGCTCGGCATGCGTACCTGAGTGGTGCCGAAGGAGGGACTCGAACCCTCACACCCTTGCGGATACCAGATTTTGAGTCTAGCGCGTCTGCCATTCCGCCACTTCGGCTTGGTGAAGTGGTGGGAAGGTAGGGGCATCGAATCATTGATGCAAGGATTGTTTCTAGGCGGTTCACGGAAGCAGGCGGAACCACCTGTAGTCCAACACCTCAGCGAGATTTCAACTTCTCTAGGGCCTCCTGCACAAACGCCTTTTGGTCAGCCGACAAACTTGAGTCCCCAGAAACTGCATTCAGTTCACCCAAGGCTAAATCGCCCTCCCCAATCGCCGCATACGCCTGCCCCAAATAAATCCGGTAACCGCCAGTCCAACCACCGTCGCGCTCCACCACGTCAATCAGCGTCTTCAATGTTTCAATCTCCTCACCGAAAACGCGTAACTCATGCGCGATTTTTGCGTGGTTGAACAGGACCAACGGATCACCTCCCGCTCGTTCAACCAGCTTGCGCGAACACCCAAACGCATCAGCAAACCGCCCCAAAGCGTAAAGCGCGCGAGCTTTCACCGCCAACGCCGGCACATAGTTTCGGCGCATCGAAAGTGCATCCGATGCAGCAACAAAGGCCGCCTCCCATCGCCCGCCATCCAACTCCAACCGCGCCTCCGCAACACGAACATCCACCTCGGCAGGTGAAGCCTCTCTCGCCTCTCGAATCATTTGTCTCGCCTCCGAATCGCGCTTTAGAGCACTCAAGTTTGCCGCAACGGCAGCCTTCACTCGCGCAAGTCCGTTCCGACTCAGCCCGGGTTGACTTCCCGGCCCCACCTCCAATGACAGGTCTTTTGCAATCGCCACACGACGAAACACAACCCCCTGATGATCAACGTACAGAGGAACCCACTCCGAATCTGCAACGAGACCATCAAACAAAGGACCACTCGTCCCTAGATCGCCGGAAATCCAAACAGCGTCGAATCCGATCTGCCGGTGCATTTGGCGGAACAACGCCACATTTTGCGCAGCGAGCGCATACATCCGCAATGCACTCTTGCCCCCAAAAAGTTCAGAAGGAGGGAACCAGTTGGGATGACGACTCGCCACCTCAAGCGACGCCGCTCCAACGACCATCAAGTGCCGGATTGAAAACCTCTCAAGACGATCCATCGCCGGACCAAACCCGAGGGGTAGCGGTTGGACTCTCTCCTCACATGCCGAGAAAGCAATTGCGATGGCCGGAACGGCAACCCAAGACCTCAGTCTTCTCCACATATTCATCAACACCGCGCCTCAAGAGGAACTCTCGCTGGCAACCATGCCGCCGCACGCCGTGCAGTTACCAAACACCTCCAGCGTGTGCGTCACATCCGTGTATCCCATCCGCCTCGCAATCCGCTCCAAGCCGTCAGCCACACAAAAATCCAACGTCTCAACCCGTCCACATCGCCGGCAGACCACATGATGATGGTGATGCTCACCAGTGTTGAACTCGTAACGGTAAACCCCATCTCCGAAGTCACACCTCCGCACTAGGTTCAGTTCTTCGAATGCCGACAGAGTTCGATACACGGTCACCAAGTCTCCGCCCCGCCCCCCAATTCCTCGGTGCACCTCCTCAGCGCTGAAAGGTCCGTGACCCGACATTAAAAAATCTAACAACGCCCCACGCTGATTGGTTACGCGCATCCCGCGCGAGCGCATCGTGTCAAACGCCTGCTGTCGAGCCCTCTCCATCGCCCCGTCCGGATGGTCTCCACAACATGCATCACCCATGGCTTAAAACGGCGTTCATCGCTCCAAAACAAACACATCCAACGCTTCAGGCCAAGTCCACTAACCAGTAATCCCCCGGACCGACTCCCTCACAAAATCCGCCAACCTCCCAACAACAGACTCTTTGCCGTAGGCCAAGTCCAACTGATCCAAAGCCTCACGCTGGGTCAACTTCCCCCGATACAAAATCCGGTAAGCCTCCTTGATCCCACGAATGTCGTCCGTCGAAAAACCGTTCCGCTCCAAACCTACCGCATTAATTCCGCGGATTTGCGCGGGATTTCCATCCGCCAAAAAGAAAGGAGGCACATCCTTCACCACCTTCGAGCACCCACCAGTGATCGCAAAATCACCAATCCGACAAAACTGGTGAACTGCCGTAAACCCCCCGAGCACGACATGATTCCCAACCGTCACGTGCCCCGCAATTGTTCCGTTGTTGGAGAAAATCACATCGTCGCCCACCACACAGTCATGAGCGATGTGACTGTAAGCCAAAAAGTTACCTCGCGAACCAATCACCGTGCGTGCCCCGGGAGACGTCCCACGGTTCACCGTCACGAACTCACGAAATGTATTTCCCTCCCCCACCATCAGATGCGTGGGCTCGCCGTCATACTTCAAATCCTGCGTCTGCTGGCCAATCGATCCGTAAGCATAAAATCGGTTCCCAGCTCCAATCACCGACGGTCCGCAAATCGTCACGTGCCCCTGAAGCCAACACCCATCCCCCAAACGAACCCCGTCCCCCACCACGCAATACGGCCCGACTTCAACGCCGCTCCCAATCTCAGCCCCCGCATCAACCACCGCCGTGGGATGGATTTTTGTGGCCATAGAATCTAACGCAAATCCCACCCTCTAGGTATTCACCAACCCAAACATCAGTTGCGCCTCTGAGACGACCTCTCCGTTGACGAAACAGCGTCCCTTCGCCTTTGCAATATTCCGTTTTTGCTGGGTCAACTCGACCTCGATGAAAAGCGTGTCCCCCGGCACCACCGGTTTCCGAAACTTCACCTCATCCGCACTCATGAAATACCCAATCCGCCCCGCATTGCCCGGCTTGTTCAACATCACAATGCTCCCAACCTGTGCCATCGCCTCAAGTTGCAAAACTCCAGGCATAATGGGCTGACCCGGAAAGTGACCTTGGAAAAACGGCTCGTTCACCGTCACCGACTTCACCCCCGTACAGCGATTCTCGCCATCCATCGACACCACTCGATCCACCATCAAAAAAGGATACCGATGTGGTAACAACTTCATCACGTCGTTGATATCCATCACCGCACCCGCCTTCGGAGTAATCACCGGAGGCACCATCGCCATCGCCTTCTGAAAGTTTTTTGCAATCGCACGCGTCAGCTCCGCATTCGCCCCATGCCCCGGCTTCACGGCAATCACGTGCCCCTTAATCGCCCGCCCAAACAAGGCGAGATCCCCAACGATGTCCAAAATCTTGTGCCGCGCAAACTCGTTCGGAAAACGAACAGCCTCCTTGCTCATCACCGCATCCCCCTTAATCACCACCGCATTCTCCAAGCTCCCCCCCTTGATTAAACCCTTATCCAGCAAAGGCTTAACGTCCTCATAAAAAACAAACGTCCTCGCCGGCGCAATCTCGCGTTCATAGGCCTGCGGAGTGATCTCGCACGAGTGAAACTGCGTGAACCTGCCGTCAGGACCAACATGCGTGCAACTCACGCGAAACGCGTTGCTCGGCAGAAGTGTCATCATCGACCCCGACGCCGTCTCAATGTGAATCGGCTCGCTCACTTCAAAATAAGACCGCGGCACGTCTTGCTGCTCAATGCCCGCCTGACGAATCAACTTCACGTACGCCGCCGCGCTCCCGTCCCCAATCGGAGGCTCCGCCGCGTCCATCTCTATCAGCGCATTATCAATCCCCAAACCCGATAACGCCGAAAGAATGTGCTCAACCGTGTGCACCTTCACCGCCCCCTCCGCAATGGTCGTCGCACGTTCCACCGTCTTCACATTCGCAATCGATGCATCAATCACTGGCGCATCCGGCAAATCAGATCGCTTGAACTTTCGTCCAAACCCCGCAGGTGCAGGGTGAATCGTGAGGGTAACTTTCTCTCCCGTATGCAGCGAGGACCCTTCCAATGAAGCGGAGCCCGCCAACGTCTGCTGATAACTACTCATATCTCGATTGCTGCGCCTAGCCCCACTGCCGCCATCCGCGACAAGTCCGCTAGAACATGTTCAACCTTCGGATTTTCCAAATCCTCCGCCACGCGGAGCGACTCAGAAACTCCCGACGCTGTCCCCAGCGTCTTGCCCACTATCTTCTTCGAGAACCAAACAACCCTCCAAGAAGGAAATCAAAAAAAGGGCCGCCCTCGAACTCGGAGGACGGCCCTCAAAACTCCCAGAGGCAACAGCCTCAAAAGAAACTACTCAGCCTTGTCCGCACCCGCGGCACCTTCAGGAGCTGCCGTCGTCACCAATGACTCCTCAGCGGGTTGATCAACCCACTCGATGATCGCCATTTCCGACGCGTCACTCTTCCGTTGGCCGACCTTCACAATCCGAGTGTACCCGCCCTGACGGGACGCACACCGAGGCGCCACCTTGTCAAACAACGCCTTCACCGCCGTCTCGTTGTGACGCAGATAAGACAACGCCACGCGACGTGCATGCAACGTATTCTTCTTCCCAATCGTCACCAACTTCTCAGCAAACGGACGCACCGCTTTGGCCTTCGCCAAGGTCGTCCGAATCTTCGAATGTTCAATGAGACTCACCACCTGATTCGCCAAAAGAGCGTCGCGATGGCTCTGCGAACGCCCGAGTTTTACCGTTTTGCGACTATGACGCATAATGTGCTTTTAGTTTGGATGTTAAAAAAAACGGGCGGTCGAAACCGTCCTGTAGATCTCGCTGTTACTTGGAAATTTCCGCCAAGCCGCCCTCAAACTTCATCCCCAAGGACAAACCCAGCGAGGAAAGCTTTTCCTTAATCTCGTTCAACGACTTCTTACCGAAGTTACGGTACTTCAACATTTCTCCTTCGCTCTTCTGTGCGAGCTGACCCACCGTCGTGATGTTGGCGTTGTTCAAGCAATTCGCTGCACGAACCGACAACTCAATCTCGTTCACGCTCATGCCAAGCAGCTTCTTCATCTTCTGATCTTCCTGCGACTGCTCCTGAGGACGCGTGTCAATCAACACCGCATTCTCGTCATAACCGTAGAAAGGCTCGAAGTGACGCTTCAAAATCGAAGACGACTGAACGAGCGCCTCTTCGGGAGACAAACGACCATCCGTCCAAACCTCCAACACCAACTTGTCGTAATCCGTGCGCTGACCCACACGCGTATTCTCCACCGCGTACTTCACGCGAGTCACCGGAGAGAAAATCGAGTCAATCGCAATCACCCCAATCGGTTGGTCCGCGTGCTTGTTCTCGTCTCCCGTCGCAAATCCGCGCCCCACGCGAACCTCCAACTCCGCATCAAACTTACCCTTGCGGTCCAACGTGCAAATCAACTGATCTTTGTTGATTACCTCGCACTGCGCCGACTCCTGAATGTCTGCTGCCGTCACCGCCCCCTCTTTGTTCACCGAAATCGTCAGATTACGAATTTCATGGTCGTGCGCCCGGAACTTGACCTTCTTCAGGTTAAGAATGATTTCTGTGACGTCCTCAACCACGTTCGGAAGCGTCTGAAACTCATGATTGGCTCCCTCAATCTTCACCGCAGTCACCGCCGCACCTTCCAACGAGGACAAAAGAACTCGGCGCAACGAGTTGCCGACCGTGTGCCCGTACCCAGCCTCAAACGGCTCAGCAATGAACTTGGCATACGTGGATGTTGCAGTGGATTCGTCCTTGGAAAGGGACGATGGCATTTCAAAACGACCTAAACGAACTGGCATAACGATTTGGATGTTTCCTGAACAACACCTCAAAAACTGCTACTCAGGAAAAACTTACATTTGCGACCGGGTTTCCCCTGGCGCTCTTAATCCGCCCGCCTTCGCAGTGGACTCAGGGACCAACGGCCACGATTGACTTTTGCGCTGAACCCGCGATTCAACGGGAAAATGGGCTCCTGCTCAAGCAGGAACCTCATCTTTTGTTCTGCCGCCCTACTCAAAATCGTAGACCACCGCTCGCGCGCAGCACGGTTTGAACACCTGCTCCACAAAATCAATGTGCAACGGGTGCACCTGATAGGCGTCCTGCTCTTCTTTCGTGTCGAACACCAAGTTCAAGGCCACTTGGTAGCTCTGGTCCACCACGGGGCGGTGACTGCCCACCATCCGGCCCATGTGAAACGAGCGAACCCCAGGAATCGGTTTTAGGTATTTCTCGCCGCCCGCCAATAACTGATCCGCAGCATCTGCAACCTCCGGGCGAGTCCAAAAAATGACGACATGTGAAAACATAGGCTTAAGGTCTTTCCAGAAATCCAGCCAACCCACAGGTCGGCCAAGAGGCAAGCCCACTCTCCCCACCATGCGCATCATTCTTAACGGAACTCCTCACGAGATCCCTGAACACCTGACGGTGGACCTTCTCGTCGAACACCTCCAACTGCCTGCACCAGCGCTCCTCATCGAGTTGAACGAAACCGCCCTACGAAGGGCAGATTGGCCCAAATGCCTGCTCAATCCTGAAGACCGCGTTGAGTTCATTCGCATCGCCGCAGGGGGGTAACTGACGCTCCGTTGAACACGCTCGAGTCCCCAAACCCAGCCGACCTCAGTTCGCGGACGTCCTCCGACAAGCCCGCAGGGAGCGGGAGAAATTGAGAACGCCTCTCCAGATCGAGTCTGGAGAGGCGCTCTCGTTTGTCCCAGGGGGGGTCTTGGGGGTGATTGAGACTTACCCCTTCACCACGAATCACTCAACGAGAATCTTCAACTTTTCCGCAGTCTCTGAGAGAAAAAGAAAAGCCGCCCTCTCGGACGGCTTCCCATCAGGCATCCCACCCGCTCTCCCGCTTCACATCGAGCGGTCAATAGCAGCCAACACCTCACCCACGGATTCGACCGTCTCATCCCCCATGTTCGAAATCCGGAACGTCTTCCCCTTCAGCTTCCCATAACCGCCATCAATGATGAAACCCTGCTCCTTGAGTTTCACTAACATCGCCGCCACGTCGACTCCTCGGTTGTTGGCAACGCACGTTAGTGACTTGGACCGGTAGCCCTCCGGAGCAAAAAACTCGAATCCGTTACTCCGAACCCAGTCATGCACCAACGAGTTCGTCGCCGCATGTCTTGCGTGCCTGTTCGTAATCCCCTCGTTGAAAATATCTTCCAGTTTCGACTCCAACGCGTAGATATGCGAAATCGAGGGCGTCGAAGGCGTCATATCCTCCGCCTGATTCTTCTGAAACTCGATAAAGTCAAAATAATACCCGCGACCCGCCGTCTTCGAGGCCCGCTCCAAGCCTTTCTGACTCACCGAGAAAAGAGCCAGACCCGGAGGCATAGCCAGCGCTTTCTGGGACCCCGTCAACAGCACGTCAATACCCAGCTCATCCATCGGAAGCGGCACAACCGAGAAGGAACTCACGCTGTCCACAATCAGCTGAACCTCCGGAAACTCACGCACCGCTTCTGCAATCTCGGCAATCGGAGACATCACCCCCGTCGATGTCTCGTTGTGAATCACTGTCACCGCCTCGAAACCGCCCTGCTTCAAATGCTCCCGAATCTGCTCACCGCGAATCGGCTGTCCCCACTCCACCTGCAACCCCACAGCTTCCTTCCCGCACCGCTTCGAGACATCCAACCACTTGTCTGAAAACGCACCGCACATGCAGTTCAACACCTTCCCCGACCCAACCACATTGCGGATCGCCCCTTCCATGACCCCCCATGCTGACGACGTACTCAGGAAAACCGGCTGCTTCGTCATGAACAACTCCTGCAGACGAGGCTGAATACGCCCGTAAAGCTTTTTAAAGTCACCACTTCGGTGACCCATCATCGGCTTGGAAAACGCGGCGAATGTCTTTGCGGAGACCTCAACAGGCCCAGGGATAAAAAGTTTCATGGAAGTATCATCCTACTATCGCGAGCCCCCACTAAGGCAACCTCCGACACACCGAAGACTCACGCCCCGATTCCCCCCCTGCCCGAAACTCAACGCCCAAGCGCCTTGCGCAGCACTGGCTCAAAAATGTCCGCCTGCCGCATAAATCCCAAATCACTCGCGTGCGATGCGTCCGTCGCCCCCTCCGTGTCATCCCCATACAAGTGGTCTCCCCCGATGTAGTGAAGCCCCGTCAGCCCACCCGCCTTGAGTCGCTCAAACGCTCCCTTGAGCGCGGCATGATTGTCGTCGTGAAACTTGGACTTGGCCGGCGTAATCCACGAGTTTGTGAACCGTCGGTCCTCCACCAACACAATCGGAACCGTCGGTCGCGCCACCCGCAACTGCTTCACCAACGCCTCACACCGAGCCGTCACATCCGCCGGACCCATGTTCGGTAAACAATCAATCACGTAGGCCGAAGCATCCAAGCGCGCCAAAAACTCGCCCACGCTCACGTCCATCCGACCGTTCCCCGAGAAACCGAGATTCGCCACAGGAACGTCCAACCGCCGCCCAAGAATCGCCGTATGAACCATTCCCGGCCGACTCGCACAAGCGCCGTGGGTAATCGAAGTCCCATAAAAAACCACCGGCTTTGCCCTCGGCTTCAGTCCCTCAAACGAGGCCCCCTTCCGGACTCCGACCTTCAAAAACTCCACCCCGTTGTACAATGGCAGATAAACTGCGTACTCCCTCGAACCCGGCGCCAATCCCTTAATCAACTCCACTCGAACCTCCTGCGCCTGCGGACGGCTCACCGACACCCACCCCCACTTGCCCTCCGCATTCCGCGCGTACAAATCCACCCCGCTCACTCCCGTCGCCGGCATGTGCGGCATACCCAGACCCGGCTTCGTCAGTTTGTAATGAACATGGATTTCGGAAGAGTCCGTCTTAAATCGAAACATCATCCCCGCTGAGTCGCGACTCAAACTCCATACCGGCCCTGGAACCTTTCCCTCCGCTGCCGCAGGTAACCGATCATAGAAACGCGCCCGCTCCTCGTTGGCCCATTCACGTCCCTCCAATCCGAACGCCGCCGCATCATGCCAGTCGACCGCTGCATCAGTCGCCTTGCTGGCCGCCATCGCCGGGTCCAGCTTCGATGTCTCGGAAGCCTTTGCCGCCGCCGCGTTACCTTGCGCCACCGTCGAAAAAGTGAACAAAAAGCCGCTTAGCCCCAGGGTAATAAGAAAAGGTCTCATTCCCGACGCACTAGCCAGTCCCATTCCACCATGACACCTTCAACGCGCCGCATCCCTGCGCAACGCCGAACTCGGTAACAACCGCCGAACCGCAGCGATGATTCGCTCCTCAACGTCCCACGCGAACTTTGTCGGCCGGTCATAATACACCATCGCCCCGCCCCCCTCGTACCCACCCTCTTCCAGTACTCGTCGCGACGGGATGTAACAGGCGCTCTCGTTCGAGTAAGCGTTCACCCACAACCGATCCCGATCAAACTCCCGCTTCAGTCGCAACCCATAATCCACCGTGACCTCCCCTGGTAAAAACACCATGTGCAGCGCATCCCCAAACGACCAAGTTTGAATCCAATACGGCAACGCCGTCGGTAGCGTCTCACCCCGCTCCAACCGAGCAATATTCCTCCGCGCATGATATCCCACTGCGCCCGATTTCGACGCTAAAACGTTCCACTCCTCCCGCGTCGGCAACGTCGCATACTCCAACGGAATGCGCTCCGCTCGACACGCAATCGCACCGGGGACGCTCCGCATCCCTTCACCGCGAATCACACGCCCCACCTCAGCCGCCAAGTCCTCCCCATATTGCTTCACTAACTCCATCGTTCGACGTGGATTGGGGTTCTGGTCTGCCCCGCAACCAATCGCAATCATCCCCACCGCCCCCGGGAAATCCCGCTCCAACGCCTCCCGCGCACATCCCGCCCAATCACCGTGAATCGCATCAATCCCAATCGTCGTGCAATGACAAGCGTACCCCGCCAATACCACCCTCAACCGACCGCCCAAATCCGTCACTCGCAACACCGGAACATCATGATCCACAGGCTTGTCGGGAAATGACCGACGATTCGCAGCAAACCCAACCCGCCCAAACCCCGAGGCCAAGAAGGAGGGCTCTCTTAATCGAACCGCCTTCAGCACCGCATCCGTCATCCAACGCGTCACATCCTCCGTGTAGCGATGAATCCGCTCGCGATGGTCCTCGGGGATGTCCATGCCGAACAGATTCTCCAAGGCACCCTCCAGCATCGGCGCACAGTGAGTATGACTAAATGCAATCGCAAACCGTTCGTCCGCCAGCAGAACTCCAGCTTCTCGGACACGGCGCAACACTTCCGCCCGCAACGCCCCTGGAACCGAGCAATTATCGATCGTCACCAACACCGCCAATCCCCTTGAATCCGGCCCCATCGCCAATGCCTGAAGACCAATCCGTTGCGCGACCCCCACATGCTCTGTACGCCGACCACCGTACCCACTCAATCGAACCGGATAATCCGGCGTGATATCCGCCGAGGCCACGCCAACCAACACCGTTTCGTCGGCAGAAACCGGGATATCCGCAAACCCCAAGAAAAATGCCCCCAACCACCACAGCGCGGCACACCACCTTGCAAACCGTGTCTCCAATGAATGCGTTGCCATATTTTTAAACTGCAGGACCGGTAAACAGTAGTTGAACGACAGGAGTCGATGCGCTCCTGCGAGCAAACGAACCCGCCCCGTCACCTGACACACCCCCGTCACGCAAACGCCGCGCCGTAATCGCATCCCAAGCCCAGTTTTGAAACGTAACAAATCGCGACGACGCCTCCCCCTGCCCCCACTCGGGAATACCCTTCCTCTTTTTTGACAAAACTTTAACATAAGCGACGCCTCCCCCGAGATTCATGTTTCCCCCCGTTACCGCCATCTTCACCGCTCTCGCCATCGTCCTCGTGCTCGCGAAAATCCCGATCGCGATTCCCTACGAAAACTTCGAAGGCATCCCGAGCCTGATCGCCATCACCACAGAAGACATCTTTTGGATTGTCGCGCTCTGCGGCCTCTCCGCTTACCTCAACCGCAAACTATCCAACAACGAGCGCTGGCAGCGCCGACTCCTGCTCTCCCTCGAAAGCATCGCCGTCGTCGCCGCCGTCTACGCCATCGCCAACATCGGCGTGAACGCAGCACTCAAGCAACCCCTCAACTCGCGCGTCCTCGCCATGATGAAGGACGTTGGCAACATCTCCTCTTCCGCCTCCGAATACCTCAACGCGAAACTCATCGCCGCCGCCCTCGCCGCCCCCCTCTTCGTCGTCCTAGCCAACCGCGCGCTCCGTCGCAGAAACTTCCCCCGATCAGTTGCACGCGGTCTCGCCCTCGGCTCCGTCCTCTGGATCCTCTGTGGCGGCGCCTACCTCTGGTCAACTGACCCCGACGCGTGGCAACGCCGCGCTGGACGTAACCCGCACCGCGAGTTCATCGGGTCCTACCTCTTCGACTACCTCACCGATCAAAAAGCCGGAATCATCAGCAACTTCCAAACGGAACATATGGATGATTTCATCCCTGCATCGGACCGCCCCATGCCACCCGTGGCCACGGCCCCGAAGAACATCATTCTGTTCACCCTCGAATCCACGAGCGCACAGTACCTGAGCGTCTATGGCGCAAATCACGACACCACGCCAAATCTCGTAGCTGAAACCAAGCACTCGCTCCTGTTCG
>JACCEC012814560.1_pt1 | contig 11587 bp, 7 predicted proteins | sample 7450121 | NCBI WGS metagenome assembly JACCEC01 (sample SAMN15323455, study PRJNA562643) | freshwater metagenome | isolation source: river surface water | place: USA:Blue River Watershed | collected 2017-08-18 | reverse complement strand
GTCAAGTCGTACCTATTGGCACGACAAACGGAGAGATAAATGTAAGTCTAAAAGGGGGTGACGCACTCGGTTTAGAAACAGTGGTTGTGACGGGTGTGGCAAATCCTACCTCAAAATTAGAGTCGAGTATTTCCATCATGACGCTCAAGCCCTCGGCTATCTTAGAATCTGCGCCACGCACTACGTCCGAAATTTTTAGGACAATTCCGGGTGTGCGTTCTGAGGCATCGGGTGGCGATGGTAACACTAATATTACGGTGCGTGGGGTTCCGATTTCTTCGGGGGGGTCTAAATATTTGCAGTTGCAAGAAGACGGTTTGCCTATTTTATTATTTGGCGACATTGCGTTTGCTACTTCCGACATTTTTTTGAGGGCAGACCAAAGTTTGAACCGTCTTGAAGCGATTCGCGGTGGTTCGGCATCTACTTTGGCGACTAACTCGCCTGCGGGTATCATCAACTTTATTAGCAATACAGGAGAGGTGAAAGGCGGGCAAATCGCGCTTACTTCGGGTTTAGATTATGGCGAACTCCGCACTGATTTTTCGTATGGTATGCCACTAAAAAACAATATGACTTTTCATGTAGGTGGTTTTTATCGTCAAGGCGAAGGAACACGCACTACGGGTTATACAGCAAATAAAGGGGGGCAAATCAAAGCAAACTTGACTAAAAAATTTAATAATGGTTATGTTCGCCTCAACTATAAATTCTTGAATGACCGTACTCCGGGCTATATGCCGATGCCACTTGTGGTATCAGGCACTAACGAGAATCCTGTTTGGAGTGCTATTGAGGGCTATAACCCTAATCGTGGCACGATGCACAGCGAATTTTTCCAACAAAATATTGGGGTGGGACCAGACGGCACTATCCGCACCGCACAAGTAGCAGACGGTATGCGTCCTGTTTCTCATGCGATTGGGGGCGAATTGTCGTTTGATTTGGGTAATGGTTTTACGATTGAAGACCGCGCACGCTTTTCTTTCAATTCGGGTCGCTTTGTTGCGCCGTTTCCTGCGGCGGTAGGTTCGCCTGCGGAGATAGTGGCAACGTTGGGCGGTACGGACTCTGCTTTGCGTGGTGGCAGCCTTCGCTATACCAACGGCACGCCCTTTACAGGGGGGGTAGCAATGGTGATGCACATGTTTGATACAGAGTTGCAAAACTTCAATAATGCAATGAATGACCTAAAAATCAACAAAAGCATTGGCAATAAAGTATATATCACCGCGGGTTATTTCCTTGCTCAACAGCGTTTAAATATGAGTTGGTTATGGAACTCTTATCTTTCGGAGGTAAAAGGCGATGGTTCGGCGCAGCCTTTGGATATTTACCGATTGAACGGTACGAAATATAGCCAAAATGGACAATTTGCGTATGGCGTACCTGTTTGGGGTGGCTGTTGCCGTCAGTCTTACGATAATACTTACACCATTAACGCCCCTTACGCTTCTGTTTTGCTCAAAGCAACCGATAAACTCAATATTGAAGGCAGTTTCCGTTATGACATTGGCAGCGTAACAGGCGAATTTACAGGCGGCGCAACTACCAAACGCGATATAAATGGCGATGGCACTATCTCGCCTATCGAGGAAAAAGTACCCGTTTTAAGCAATACGAAACAAGCAATAGATTATACTTATAGTTATGCGTCTTACTCTTTGGGGGCAAACTACTCTTTTAATACGCAACGAGCTGTATTCGGTCGTTATAGTCGGGGGGGGGCAGCGAAAGCAGACCGCGCCGTATTCAATAACGCAACGGATAAAGCTCCTCAAAATCCGGTGGACGTAGTGGACCAAGCCGAAATCGGTTATAAAGAACGTTTCAAATCAGGTGGTTTGTTCGTAACCGCTTTCTACTCTAAAACCGTAGAAGATGGTGGTTTTGAGGCTTCTACACAAAAAGTTATTAAAAATAACTACAATGCAACAGGTATTGAGGTGGAAGGGTCGTTTTCTTTCCCTTACTTCGATATTCGTGGCGCAGTTACGTACATGAACGCACAAATTACTTCGGGCGCAAATACCGACAAAACACCAAGAAGACAACCTAACTTGATGTATAACTTAGTGCCTACTTTCAAAATTAAAAAACACAGTTTAGGAGTTAGCTTGATTGGGCAAACAAAAGCCTATACGCAAGATAACAATAAATTAGTGATGCCTGCTTACACCATTGTCAATGCTTTTGTAAATATTCATGTAGTCAAAAATTGGACGCTTTCTGTCAATGGCAACAATTTATTGAATGTACTCGGTATTACCGAAGCAGAAGAAGATGCTATTGTAGAAAATAGAAATAATTACATTCGCGCAAGACCTATCGTAGGACGCACGATTTCGACATCAATACGCTATAACTTCTAATGAAAATAATGATAGAATAAAAATTTAAATGCTTATTGAAAATTAAATAACAAATTGATTTTCAAGACTTTAAAAATTCTTTCCTTAAATTCTATAAACATTGAGCCGAAACTTTCACTTGGAAAGTTTCGGCTCAATGTTTATAGAAAGTACGATTTCCCTAAAATTCAGCATTTTTAGGGAAACGCGGAAACGGAATCACATCACGAATATTTGTCATGCCTGTAACAAACAAAATCAAACGCTCAAACCCTAAGCCAAAACCTGCGTGAGGGCAAGACCCGAAACGGCGCGTATCTAAATACCAATACATTTCTTTGCTCGGAATGTGCATTTCTTCCATGCGTTGCGTCAAGCGGTCTAAACGCTCCTCACGCTGCGACCCCCCGATAATTTCGCCAATGCCCGGAAATAAAATATCCATCGCCGCCACTGTTTTTCCATCTTCGTTCTGACGCATATAAAATGCTTTAATATCTTTGGGGTAGTTCGTCAAAATCACAGGCTTTTTAAAATGTTTTTCGACCAAATAACGCTCGTGTTCCGATTGCAAATCTGCCCCCCATTCTTCAATCAAATATTTAAATTGTTTTTTCTGATTTGGTTTCGATTTTTTCAAAATCTCAATCGCTTCCGTATAAGTCAATCGCTCAAAATTGTTGGTTAACACAAATTCCAATTTTTCGATTAACCCCATTTCACTGCGCTCGTTTTGTGGTTTTTGTTTTTCTTCTTCCGCAAGGCGTTGCGCCAAAAAGTCGAGGTCTTCCCGACAATTTGTTAAAGCATATTGAATTACATATTTCAACATTTCTTCAGCCAAATCCATATTATCGTCCAAATCCGCAAACGCAACCTCCGGCTCCATCATCCAAAACTCCGCCAAGTGGCGCGTAGTGTTTGAGTTTTCGGCGCGAAACGTAGGACCAAACGTATAAACTTTGCTCAACGCCATAGCCGCTAACTCCGCCTCTAACTGCCCCGAAACCGTCAAATTGGCTGCACGCCCAAAAAAGTCTTCTTCGTAATTGATACTTTCATTAGTACTATTACAATGATTTTGATCAAATTGCAAATTGCAAATTTTGTCAATATTATAGAAGGAGTATTTTAATATTTCGGGACTATTTTTAATAAAAAAGTTAAACTTTTCTGACTTAATATTAGGTTTGATATTCTGTACAAAAGAAAGTAAAAAATCAGGAAGAACTTTAGCTTTCATAATATTTTTACCCTTTGTAAGTGTTTGTAATATCTTTGAGATAGCCTTGAGTTTATCGGCTTTTTTCAATAATTTACGAAGTGTAGAAGGACTAGCTTTTACGAGTTTTTCAAAAGTATATTCTTCTAAATGTTTTGAGATTTCAGAATCCAAACTTTTGATATCAATTGCATCTTTTTCAAATAAGTTTTTAATATGCAACCAATATTTATTTGCTAAGTCATCAAGAATAAGATTTTTAATAGGCATATCTTCAAAGTCCAACGTAGTCACTTTAAACATTTCTCCCGCACCTTCCGCATCGCTCGCGGTGATGATAGGCGAGTGCATATAATAAAAACCTTTATCATTAAAAAATTTATGAATGGCAAACGCCAACGCATGACGCACCCGAAACACCGCCCCAAACGTATTAGTACGGAAACGCAAATGCGCAATCGTGCGCAAAAGCTCTAAACTCGGACGGTTTTTGAGTTGCAAAGGGTATTCGCTTGGGTCGCAATCGCCAAAAATTTCCACACTCGTAGCCAACAATTCTACCGCTTGCCCCTTGCCTTGCGACTGTACCAACTGCCCATCTATGCTGATTGCAGCCCCATTAGTAATTCGTTTCACTAAATTTTCGTCTGTATTATTGGCATCAATCACCACTTGCAAATTCCCAAAAACAGAGCCATCGTTGAGCGCGATAAATTGATTATTGCGAAACGAGCGCACCCAACCCATAACTGTTAAAGTTTGTCCAACAAATGGGCTTTCTTTACCCCCCCTCAGTATGTCGGCAATCGTAGTTCTTTTTTTCATAAAAAAATAATAGTAATTTGAAAATATGATTTCAATATAAAAAGTTTAACTGATTAAAAACTTTTTGATAAACAAAATGTTAATCTAAAAAATTTGCCGCAAAGTTACGCCAAAAAAATCTAAATCTTCGCTTTAAGCCAAGGTTTAGATAAAAGCAATAAGGAAAAGGTTTTAATGTTTGTACATTAAAACCTTTTTTAATTTGAATGGTCTATGAAATGCTAATGACTCGCACTTGTTTTTTTTATGCTATTAATAGGCTATTAAAAGGCTGAAAATCAAACAGATACGAAACGGTATTATCAAAAACTATCGAAATATTAGTGATGATGTCCCCCTACGCCATGCACATGACCATGCTCTAACTCCGACTCTGTAGCAGGGCGAACTTCTACGATGCGACCCGTAAAATGCAGATTGACCCCTGCCATAGGGTGATTGAGGTCGAGTTTGACCGTTTTATCTGTCAAACCCAAAACGGTTGCCATCAACGGATTGCCTTGCTCATCGTGCAAAGGCACTACTTCGCCCTCAATGAACACATCATTCGGGTTTTGACCATCTAAATCGAAGGCTTCCAACGGAATCTCTGCGATACCTTCCTCGTCATATTCTCCATAAGCCGCCGCCGCTTCAATGCCAAAACTGAACGCATCACCTGCCTGTTTGCCTGCCAAATTTTGTTCAAAGGTAGGCAACATCATGTTGATGCCCTGAATGTAACCGAGCGGCTCACCCCCCTCAGTACTTTCTATCAAACTCCCGTTTTCGTCATCTTCGCGGAGTGTATAGTGGCACAAAACCACTTGTTTATCTTTGATAATCATTGAAAAATATATTATGATAAAAAACAAAAAACCTAACCCTAAAAATATTTTAGGTTTCAAAGCGCAAAGAAACGGCTTTTTTTACACATTTTTAGTCAAAAATGCGTCTTTAAAGCAATGCCGATAAGTTAAGTTTTATGTTATTTTGTTTTTTAGGCAATAGGTCAGTTTTTCGTTCATTTAATTTTGCTTGAAAGTCGTGCAATTAAAATATTATTTTTTTTTAAACTATTTTTATCAATTAAAATCAAAACTATACAAAGATGCTATATCTAAAATAATAATTTTAGCATCTTCTTCGATAGTAATCTTGATGTCTTGCGTTTCCCAAATCCCGATGCCATCTTTGGCAGTCAATTCATAATTATTAATCTTAATGCTTCCAACCAAAACAAAAACATAAATGCCATTTTTTTCTTTTTGTGCGGGGTAAAAAATGCTTTGCCCTTTGGTAAAATTGCCCACATTGAGCCATACGCACTGATTAACAGGCAAATATTCTAAGAAACCCTTTACCCTTGGCATCAGTAAGGGCTGCAACATATTGTTAAATAAATTAAAGTTAAATGAACTTTTAAAATATTTAGGTTTCGTATTGATTTCATTCGCATACACCCGAATCTCCAAAAAGCGCGCCTTTTGCCTATTTGAAGCGTTGCTAAAAGAGTAGGAAAGATTATTGCCCGTTGAAATTACTTGAATATCCCCGAATTGCAAAAGTTCATGATTCGTCAAGCTATCATGGTATTTAATCTCGCCTTCCAACACTAACACAAGGATTTCCACATTCGATTGAAGGGTGGCTTGCGTGCGCTCGCCTCCGAGCAGTTCCACCTCATTGAACGTATTTAACACGCCAAAATGCTTATTTTTCGTCAAGCGGTATTTTTCAAAGGCGAATGTATAAAACATCGAGTAATGATTACTTTGATAAAAACCCCTTTCTTGCGCCTTGTATAAGATAGCTTTATCATTCATATTAGTTATTTGTGTTTATTTGTATGGTAAAAAACGTTTTATATAAAGTTAACTTTCTCAATAAAAAAAATACTATCTCAAATAAACATAAACCGAACTTGCCAATAAATTAGAAAGTTTTAAGTACTTGTTATAGAACGCTCGTTTGAAATAGTATAACAAATTGATTTACAAGTGGTTGAAATGCGCTTTTTTCGGGAGGATTTATGTGAGGCTACTTAGTTATTAAACGAGACTACAAAATTACCTTTGTTAATGTTATTCAACACGATTTTTTCGTTTTTTGGCTATTTCATCGTATTTTTTGGAAAGAAAAAGCATCGCATTAGGCGGTCAATAATACCGCAAAAATAGTTTTTAAACATACCATTTCGCATACCCCTAAATAGTGCAGTGCTATCGCTTAATAACTATTCAAAAAATAAGGAAACCAAGTATCTGTATTTTTACTCCTCCCCCTTTAACAACTTGCATAAAACGTTCCAAACTCCGAAGGCTTTGCGCAAGTGTTTAACGTCCTCAATTCATCATCGAAAATTTACCCGTAGGCACAAAATACACTTCTCTGATAGTAAAAATTTTGCGTACCTTCGCGCCTTAAATATTTTGGAGTGCATCTAAAATGTTTAAAATATGCTGCATACCGCTAAGTTACAAACATAACTTGGCGTTTTTTATTTTTTATCGGAGCGGTTGTCAGATGCAACAATTTTGGCAAATTATGCCTACCGAATAAGGCAATAAAAATACTGTTATAAATTCTACGCTATTCCGTAATTTCGCACCGAAAAACGCTTAATGTAAAAAACGAAAATCAACGACAAACTTACCCCCCTCAGTAACTAAGTCATTGAAATAAGAATCATAAAATTTTTTACGCAAAAACACTTCTTTTATCAAATGTTCCACGTGGAACATGCTTTTTAGCCATTAGTATTATGAAAACAGGAATTAAAGTATTTGCCCCTGCATCGGTGGCGAATGTGGCGGTAGGTTTCGATGTCTTAGGTTTTGCATTGGAAAAGCCCGGAGATGAAATTGTGGGTCGCCTTGTAGATACGCCGGGCGTTCACATCGTTGAAATCACAGGCGGCAAACTACCCAAAGAAGCCGAAAAAAATACCGCAGGTTTTGCCGTTCTCAAAATGTTGGAGCAACTTGGCGACAAAAATGTGGGTATCGAAATGCGTATCCACAAAAAAATGCCTTTCGGAAGTGGGTTAGGGTCGAGCGCGGCGAGTGCGGCGGCTGCCGTTTTTTTGACCAATGAACTCTTAAAAAAACCTTTTACTAAACGTGAATTATTGCCTTTTGCGGTTTTGGGCGAGAGTATTGCAAGCGGTTCTATCCATGCCGATAATGTCGCGCCTTCGCTTTTGGGCGGTTTGATGTTGGTGCGCGATGCTCAAAGCAATGATGTTCACCGCATTCATGTTCCTCGTGGCATGTATGCGGCGGTGGTTTATCCGCACGTAGAAGTTTTGACGAAAGAAGCGAGGGCGATACTGAGGGGGGAAGTCGAATTTAAAAAAGTGATTCGCCAAACGGCAAATATCGGCGGTTTCATTATCGGAATGTTCAACGGCGATTTTGACCTCATCAAAAGAAGCCTTCACGATGAAATCATCGAGCCACAACGTGCGCAACTTATCCCACATTTCTACGAGGTGCAAGCCGCCGCTTTAACCGAGTCGGGTGTTTTGGGTTGCAGCATTTCGGGGTCGGGTCCCTCTATTTTCGCGCTTACGCAAAGCAGTTTAGCGGCTGAAAAAGCTGCCGAAGCCATGCGGAAAGTATATGAAAAGCATAAAATCAAATGTGATGTTTACCTTTCGCCTATCAATCAAGAAGGGGCGATTTTGTGTTAAATGTTCTACGTGGAACATTATCATTTTTAGCGAAAAATTGTCAGTATCATTGACTAAATTCATGGTAAAATTGTCAACATAGTTGACTAAATTTGCAGTAAAATTGTCAGTACGATGGACAGTTTTTACAGAACGTCTTTTTAAAACACAAAGACCGATAAAAAAAATGAAAAAAATTCCACGTTTTATTCTGCAAGCTATTCAAAATAGTTGTCAACAAAATAAAGTATTGATTTTATTTGGTACACGCCGAGTTGGTAAAACTTTTTTGATACAAGAAATTGCCCAAAATTTAACGCATCTGAATCCCATTTTTTTAAATGGCGAAGATTGGGATACCCAAAATATCATTGCAAATCGAACTGTTGGCAATTATCAACGCTTTCTCCGAAATACACAACTTTTGGTGATTGACGAGGCGCAAGCTATCCCTAACATTGGGGCTGCTTTGAAACTGATGATTGATAGCTTTCCTAATCTTGCGATTATTGCAACGGGGTCATCTTCCTTTGATTTGGGCAATCGTTCAGGCGAACCTTTGACGGGGCGCAAAATAGATTTTAGGTTGTTTCCCATTGCACAAATGGAGTTGCAAAGTACCGAAAATTTATTAACAACTCGTCAACAATTAGCAGAGCGGTTGATTTTCGGCAGTTATCCCGAAGTCATCAATACGGAAATGGCAAATGACAAAATAACGTATTTGCGCAATTTGGTCAATTCTTATCTTTTCAAAGATATTTTGACATTTGAAAAAGTGCAAAATGCGCAAAAAATATTTCAATTATTACAACTTTTAGCGTTTCAAGTGGGCAGTGAAGTGTCGTTAAATGAGTTGGGTTTGCAGTTGGGCATGAGCAAAAATACCGTAGAACGCTATTTGGATTTACTTTCGCAAGTGTTTGTGGTGTTTCGTTTGGGGGCATTTAGCAGCAATCTGAGAAAAGAGGTTAGTAAATCTGCAAAGTGGTTTTTTTATGATAATGGTGTCCGAAATGCAATTATCAATGATTTTCGGGCGGCTGATATGCGACAAGACATAGGGCAACTTTGGGAAAATTATTTGATAAGCGAGCGCGTAAAATGGCATCATTACACCGTCAGCAATGCCAATTATTATTTTTGGCGAAACTATACAAATGTCGAAGTTGATTTTGTAGAGCAATTTCCTAACGGAAAACTCCGCGGATTTGAAATGAAATGGAAAAAAAAGGTAGTGAAAACGCCTTTGGCTTTTACAGAAAATTATCCACACGCTACTTTTGAGGTCATTCATCAAGACAATTATTTAGATTTTATTGCACCTTTATAACGTAATTTTTTTACTGTTCCACGTGGAACAGTAGCGCAATTTTCGAGCGTTTTTAACACCAATTTTTTATCAAATTTTATCAAAGAAAAAAATGAGATTATACAGCACTAAAAACACCCAAAAATTTGTCTCACTTTCGGAGGCAATTTTCAAAGGGTTGCCCGAAGATAACGGCTTATATATGCCCGAATCAATCCCACGTTTGAGCGATGATTTTTTAAAAAATTTGAAAAAATATACTTTTCAAGACATAGCGTTTGAGGTGGCACGTCAGTTACTGAGGGGGGGTATTCCCGAAAATGACTTGCAAACAATCATCGAAAAAGCGGTTAATTTTCCTGCCCCGATTATCAGCCTTGACGAAAATACGCACATTTTAGAGCTTTTTCATGGTCCATCTTTGGCGTTTAAAGACTTTGGGGCGCGATTTATGGCGCAGTTAATGTCTTATTTCAATCGTCAAAATGAACGCGAATTGGTTATTTTGGTGGCTACTTCGGGCGATACGGGTGGCGCAGTAGCCGCAGGTTTTTATAAAACCGCAGGTATCAAAGTCGTAATTTTATATCCGAGCGGAAAAGTTAGCGACTTGCAAGAAAAACAATTAACCACATTGGGCGAAAATGTAACGGCGTTGGAAGTGCAAGGTACGTTTGACGACTGCCAAGCCCTTGTGAAAAAAGCCTTTTTAGATGCCGAATTAACGACAAAAATCCGTTTGAGTTCGGCAAATTCTATCAATATTGCACGCCTTGTTCCACAATCGTTTTACTATTTCGAGGCGTATAAGCAGTTGGAAAACACCGAAAAACCCGTAGTATTTGCCATACCTTCGGGCAATTTTGGCAATTTAACGGCGGGTCTTTTTGCTAAAAAAAAGGGTTTACCTGTCTCCAAATTCATTGCAGCCACTAACGACAATGACGTTGTGCCGCAATATTTGGCTTCGGGTGCGTTCACGCCGCGCCCCTCAGTACCCACGCTTTCTAATGCGATGGACGTGGGCAACCCCTCGAATTTTGCGCGAATGATGGATTTATACTGTTCCACGTGGAACATCGTAAAACAAGACATCGAAGGTTACGCCTTCAACGATGCGCAGACACGCGAAGCGGTGCGCGAAGTAGCCGAAAAATACGGTTATACGATTGACCCACATGGTGCGGTGGGGTATTTGGCATTGAAAACCTATCAGCGCGAACACCCCGAAACGCAAGGCATCATTTTAGAAACGGCGCACCCTGCCAAATTTTTACCCGACATGGAAGCGATTTTGGAGCGGAAAATCGAAGTTCCACAACGCCTCGCCGACCTCGCCGACCTCGAAAAAGACAGCCTACTGAGGGGTACTGATTTTGAAAGTTTCAAATCTTGGTTGCTCGAAAATTACTAAGTAACCCCACCTAAATCCTCCCCAAAGGAGAGGACTTATAAAAAAATTATTATACAATTTCAAATAAGTGTTTATTTGATAACAAGTATTTAAATTATCTTTATTACATCGAAAAAGCCGCTTTATCAATTCAGTTTGATAAAGCGGTTTTTTCATGTTCTACGTGGAACATGCAGCTATTTTGTAAAAATTGTTTGGCAAACAAAATTATATTTGCTTACACCCGATTTTATTTGTAGTTTTGCAAAGGATATTTTCTAACAAAATCTTTTACAATGCAACATAATTTTCTTGATAATTTAGGTTTTACGGTGATAAATGGGCTTGTTCATAACTTGGACGAGGCGCAAAATCATGTGGAACGCCTGTATATTGAGGAAGTAAAACGTTTTTGTGTTGTTCCTAATGCTGTTTTTTTTAGGCGTTTTTATAAAAATGACAGTAACGAAACGCCACATTTTTCCATTCCTTCGGTTTGTATTTTTAATCAAGCAGACAATTTTTTCAATACAGAAAAACATAAACAACTACACGCTGAAATTTGGAGTGCAAGCAATACGGAAGTTTATGTATTGCTTGGCGAAACTCGCGTTGACATTATCAATGCCCGAAGACCTGCCAAACGTGAAGAAAAAGACGTAACGCTTGATGATAATACCTTGCGTTTAGCTTCTTCGGCTATCGCATCATTTGAGGCAGAAAAATATTCGGCACATCTTTTTGGAAGTGGAACTTTTTGGGAACAGGCAGATTTTCAGTATAAAATAGATAGTAACAGTAATCCTTACAATTTTTTGTTGGATTACCTCAT
>JACCEC013019058.1_pt1 | contig 11589 bp, 8 predicted proteins | sample 7450121 | NCBI WGS metagenome assembly JACCEC01 (sample SAMN15323455, study PRJNA562643) | freshwater metagenome | isolation source: river surface water | place: USA:Blue River Watershed | collected 2017-08-18 | reverse complement strand
ATACGGGTACGAGCCGAATGCCATGAGCGATGAAGAGGCGGTGAGGTACTTTTCGGGCTTGTTCTTCGATGCTCAAAAAACAGCCCGCGCCGCACTTTCACAAGGGGGTGGCAAATGATTGACCCAAAGAAGATATACCGCACCCTCGATGGCCGAGAGGCCCGCGTATATGCCGTAGATGGTCGCGATGATGAAGTTCACGGGGCTGTAAAGATGGAGGACGGCTGGGTTCTTTGTTCGTGGAACTATGTTGGCCGCTGCAACAACCTTGCCTTCGGGGACTTTTTTAACCTCATCGAAGTGAAACCCCGTATCAAGCGGGAGGTGTGGGTGAATTTGTATCCCCACCTATTAAGTGACTGCGTTTACAACGACAAACAAACCGCTGACGCTCGCGCTGGCCACGCCCGCACTGCCTGCGTGAAGCTGCTGATCGACTGCGAGGAGGGCGAAGGGCTGTGATCCGTACTGACCAGATACCCGATGAGGCGCGCCAAGCGGCGGCCAACAAATGGTTTGACGGGGCCAAATGGGAGGAAATCGTCGCCGCCGCTCTCTCGGCGTGGCCGGGATGGTCGATATCGCCGTACGCTCCAGTTGAGATTGGGAAAGACTACATCATCCTCCCCCTGCCGCCAAAGAATGGTGACGCATGACTGACATCGCAACGCGCCGTGCTGCGCTGGTGGAGAAGGTGGCGAGGGCGATGGAGGCCTACGACAGCTTTGCCTACGAGTATCAACTCACATCCTCGTGGGAGCATCTCGCAGAAGCCGCCCTCACCGTGGCGCTGGAGGAGGCGGCGAAGGTGGCGGAAGGTGATGGTGTCGAAGCTGCTGGTGATGAGTACCAGAGCGATAAACCGGGGCACTTCTGGGACCGCGAAAGCATCTATGGACAAGGCAGGAGCGAAGCTGCCGCCGCCATCCGCGCCCTCATCCCTGGCGGCGGCAAATGAGACGCTTCCGCCGCCTGCCCATCCCCACCCACGCGCACCCGCTGGTGCGGAAACTGTTCGAGGAGATGAATTACCAGCGGATCGGCGTGACGGATCTGGCGGAACGTGCGGGGCTGGCGCTTGGCACGTTCAAGGGGTGGCGCACCCGGCACTGCCCCCGCATCGTCGAGCTCGAGGCCTGCTTCAACGTGCTCGGCAAAGAGCTGGCCGTGAGGGACAGACGCGACTAGCGTCTGCACTTTTTCCGGAAATTGTCCCAAGTGCCCCCCATCCGAACGCACCGCCTCATCTCCTCCTCTTGCCGTTCTGGCATGCGCCGGGTGAGGTAGGTCACGACGCGCGGCATGATCGCCTTGATCAGCCGCGCGCCGAACTCGATCCAGAAGGCCGGGCGCTGCGCCACGAGGAACGCGCCGGCGCCAAGGCCGGCGAGGATCACGACAACGGCAGCGCCCTCCTGCCAGGTCATGTCAGGCCTTGTTCGGCACAGCCCACACCAGCACCGGCGTGAGCAGGCCCACGATGGTGGCCACGGTGTCGGGCGTCAGCCAGGCGACACTGATGCCGGTGTAGGTCTGGATGATGAACAGCAGGCCCATCACCAGCGCGACGAGCGCCTTGTCGATCGAAGTGAACATATCGCGTTATCCTTTCTTTAGTCGTCTCGTAGTGAAACGATCCTTTTGTTAAACAGGGAAACCCTGCTTCTTCGCCGGGTACTGGGCGCGCGGCAGCTGCCAGTGCGGCCCATCGGGGAAGGACTTCCACTCCCCGCCCCATTCGAGCGGCACCTTCTCAGCCTTCGCTGCCTTCTTGATCACGGCGGCGAGCTTGTGAAAGAGCGGCCAGTCCCAGCGGACCTTGCCGTCCACCAGCGGCGCTACGTCCACGGCGTGGCCGGTGAGGTGCCGGGAGTTGAGGGTCTTGCTGGCGCCGGCAGCCTTCAGCTGCTTCTGCCGGTCGAGGGTGCGAAGTCCCTCGGTGACGATGAAGTCGGCGCTTTCCGATGCGCGCTTGATGACGCGCACGAGATCAGGGTGAACGCCCTTGAGCCGGGCGAGCGAGGTCTTGTCCATTGATGTCCTTGTTGGTGGTTGCTAGTCGAAAATTTTGGAGTTGTAGAACTCCTCGCCCAGGCGATAGACGCCGAACACCGGCTTGCCTGTGACGACGGAGATCGTCTTGACGGCGGATTTCACCTCGCCCTTGGTCGGGAGTTCTTGGTCGACGACAAGGCCCTTCAGCCCCTCGACCATTCGCCAGTAATCCGCGCCGACCCTCATCACTGGCGAGATCTCCGGCGTGAACCCGCCGGTCGCACCTTCCACGGAGACGAAGGCTCGAAGCAACGGAACGGTTGCGACGATCATGTCCGCGCCCTTGAGGCCGACAGTCAGGAGGAACCCCTTCTCGTCTTCCTCATCCTCGCCGGAGCCGACGATCGCCTGGTAGGCGCGGGAGAAAGTCTCTTCCATCATCGCCGAGAGGAAGACCAAGATGGCCAGCCGGCGCGCGGCCTTGGGCACGTCCTTGATGGACTTGGTCTCGCGCGCGATATCCTCGAGCCGGTTATATAGAACCGAGAACCAACTGTAGAACATCGACACCATGCGCGATGCCTCGGACCCACGCTGCACGGCGGACAGATCCTTGATCGCACCGGAGCTCTGTGTCTTGCGCACGACACTGTCGGCCTCGTCGATCGCCGCCTTCTGATCCAGACCCTTGGAGAGAGCCTGCTCATAGGCGCCGTGCCAGGCGGCCATGTTCACCGCCAGCTGGAAGTAGCCGATGTGGGTGAATGCGTGGCGCACGACGGCGTCCATCACCTTGCCTGACGTCTTCTTCATGTAGATGTCGTTGATCATCGCGATGTCGCGATCAACCTGCTTCACCAACGGCTCAAGCTCGGCGCTGTTCTGCCAGGCAAAGCGCCAGTTCTCCGCGGCCCTGGGCGACAGCCATGCCTTCTGCACGCCTGATGCCCAGAACCGCGGCTTGACGGCATCGAGCGCGGTCGTGACGCCGAGCAACTGGGTGAAGCCGGTGAAGATGTTGTAGCCCATCGAGGCGATCGACACGCCGCCGCGCAGGCTACGCATGGCTGACGACAGGATCTCGCGCTGGGTGACGCCGGGGGTATCCTGGGCTTTTGCGATGTCTTGCAGCCAAGGCCGGAGCTCCCGAGTGAACGCGAGCCCCATGTGCTCCTTAACGATCTTCTGGAAGCGGGGGTGGCTGGTGATCTTGTTCGCCTGCGTCACCGCTTCGTAGTGCGTCACGTAGTGAACCACCTCGGAGAGGTGCCGAGAGATCACAGCAATGTCCAGCAGGATCGGCGCAGCATACTGGACGCGAGCCTTGGTGAACCCATCGCCCAGCGTCGGTCGGGCGAAGTTGTTCGAGAAGAGGTCGCCTTCCTTCTGCTGGTTCTTGAACGCCTGCTCGACCTGGTCCGGGTCATAGACGACCGGGTAGTAGCCACCGGCGTAGGTGCCGAACGGGGTGACGATCGGCGACGGCACGACTTTCTCCGGGGCGAGGCCGGTGGCCGCCTTGGTCGTCGCCTCGATCTTCGGCCACAGCGTGTCGATCTCATCCCAGATGTGCTGGACGAGATCCCAGTCTGCCTTGGTCATGAAGGCATTGATCTCGGCCATGAGGCGCTGCTCGTTCCAGCCGTAGCCTTCCAGGAGCTTCTGCTTGTTGCCCTCGTTGCCGAGGTTTAGCGCTGCCGAGATGATCGTGGCGCCGTTTGCCTGGCGGCCCATGAACGTGCGCTTGCTGTCCCAGCGCGCTTTCTGCTCCGCCGGCATCGACCGGAGGCGGTCGAAAAGCTCGACGTTGAAGCGCTTCAGGATGGCGTACTCTTCCCGGTTGGCGTCGGCCAACGGCTGGTAGATGTAGCGATGCATGAGACCACCGGAGGGCTTGCCGTCCAGCCAGCCGAACAGGAACTCCATCTTAATCAGCTGCGCCCTGCCCCACTGGACCCACTCCCGAGCCTTGTCGAGCCGGGACTTGACGAAGCTTTCCTGGACTTTCGGATCACCAAGCGCCGCCTGGGCGTTGGCCTCCATCTCGGTCAGCGCCTGCTCGAGGTCACGCTTCTCCTTCCGGGCGCGCAGCTCGTTCTTTGTCTTGGCCAGGTGCCAGATGTTCATCACACTGTCGTGGACGCCCTCAAGCTCCTCGAGCGTCATGTCGGCGAAGTTCTTCTTGCCGAGCATGGCCCGGAGCTTGTCGGGCAGCACCAGCGGCTCGCCCTTCTTGTCGGCTTCCTCGACCAGCTTGGCCAGCCGGTCCAGCTGCTGGACGGACTTGGCCGACATCGGCTTGAGCTTGATGCCTTCAAGGATCTCGTCGATGCCGTCGAGGTAGAGATCTCCGGCCTTGCCCAGCTTCGCCCGGCGGTCGTTCTTGGTGAACGGCATCAGCTTGTTGCGGATCGTCTCGACGCGCTTCTGGCCGTCCACCGTGGCCTTGTACATGGCCGCCGCCATCATCTGTTGGCGCTTATAAACCGCCGCCTTGGTGGCGTCACCGGCCGCCGCGGCCTTGGCCGACTGCTCTGCAGCCTTCAGCTCCGCGCGGCGCCAGCGGGTGGGGTCGAGTTGCCGGCGGGTCAGCGCCAGCACGCGCCGCTCGGCCTGCGCCGCCATCCACTTGGTCATGCCCACAGGCACCGCCGGGATGCGCGCGGCCGAGGCCATCGCGCGATACTCGGTGAGCAGCACCTCCTGGGTCTTGTCGCTATGGACAGCCTGCATGGCGAGGTCGGCAAGCGCCGTCATGTCGAGCGCGCCGTGGCGCTCGTCCATGATCTTCTGCACCTGGCGCGGCAGCTCGCGGTTGGCGTACTTGGCGCCGGCGATCGTGGAGAGCATCTCCTCGCCGGTGTTGAACCCGAGGATCTCGGCCACGGTGTCGAGCGGCAGGCCGCTCTCGGTCGCCGGAGCCGTCATGCCGGCGGCATCGCGGCGCCACTCGGACGGGATCGACGCCGGGTCGATCTTGATGTTCGACCAGCCGGGGCGCACGGCCTCGAGGCCCTCGCCTTCGGAGAGCAGCTTCCAGGCGCGATAGCCGCGGGTCTGGGCGAGCTTCTTTTTCTCTTCGTCGAACACCTTCCGGCGTTCTTCCTTCCAGGCGATCTGCGCCTCGCGCGCCGCCTCGAGCATCAGCTTGGCGTCAACCTCGCGCTGCTGGGCCTCGTTGGCCTTGTTCCAGGCGTCGACGTAACGGTCGTATTCATCGTCGGAGAGATAGAGCGCCTCCTTCGGGAGGGGCTTGCTCCAGCCGATGCTGGTGCGGGCGTCGGCGATCTCACGGTCGGAGGCCACCAGCCGATCCATGACGCCGCGCACCTCGTCGGTGAGCTCGACGTTGAGCGCTGTCAGCTTCTTGTAGATGAAGGTGAGCCAGGCGCGGAAGCGGTTGAACACGGACTGAAGATCCGTGGACGGGGCGCGGCCCTCCATGAGGTAGGCCTCGAACCCGCGCGCGAATTTCTCGTGATGGACACGTTCGATTTTCCCGCCCATCGGGACGCCGGCCCAGCGCCGGATGACGCCGAGGTCTTCCATGATCTGCTGCGGGGCGTTGCCCTTCTCGACGAGATCTTGCAGCACCTCGAGGAAGTAGTGCGCGCTTTCATGCATGAAGGTCGAGAGGTCGGCCTTGCCAGTGAGCGTGATCCTGAACTTGTCGCGCGCCGGCGTGAACGAGATCGAGCCGCGGGCGAAGGTCTGGGTGGTTTCGGCGCGCTGGTAGAGGGTCGTGCCCGATGCCTTTGGCTGCCGGGTCATCGCCGTGTCTTTCCACTTGGCGGAGGCCGGTGCGGTGCGCTTGTCGGGAGCGAACCCGAAGCGCTTGTAGAACTCGATCAGCCTGGCCTTGTCTCCGCCAAGCTGACTGCTTGCTCCGAGCTTGATCGGCTGGCCAGTCGCATCGGCATAGGCCGCCAGTGCTTCCATCACCTTTGTACCAGTGCCTTGGTTGCGCGTGGCTGCCATCATTTTGGAGAGCGTAATTGCGCCCTTGCTCTCGCTGACGTCAAGCGAAACGCCGAGGGTAGCCGCGAGCGCCTCGACTGACGCCAGAGACGAAGAAGGCCCCGCTTGGGGGCCTCTGTTTACTTGGTCTGTTCCGGCTCCTGCGGCTCGGACATCCTGGCGAAGAACGACTTCACCCGCTGGTCCGTCAGGTCCAGATCCGGCATCAGGCCCTCCAGCGACGGTTCCGCCGTCACCTCCTCCTGCCTGATCTCCTGCAGCTCCTTGCTCGGTTCGGGTATCGTATCCTTCGGCATTGAGGATCCTCGTGAATACAGTGTCGTAGCTCTCGTTCAGAGGGCTGGGCGGGATTACAGGGTCGCCGTCTTCATCGACGGCCAGCGCCGACGTCAGCGCGCCCCAGAGCTCTTTCTCCGGATACCAGAGTATAGCCTGAAGGTCGGCAGTTGTCACGTTGAAGCCGAGATCCGTCAGCGTTTGCTGGGCGTAGCCGACTGCCTTCTCGATCTGCCGGCGTTGGGTGCCGTTCGCAACCTGGTCGAGCGGCGTCGTCAGGTCTGCCTTGAGCCTCTTGGCGGCCCGGGCCCACGTCGGCTGCAGTTTGGCCGGCACACCACCCGGGTACTTCTCGCGAAGCCGCTTGTATTCCTTGTTCCACACGCCGAGGAGGCGTTTCGCGTAAGCGGCCAACTGTGCGTTGTCGGTATCATAAGCCTTCTTCCAAGGCTCAGGCGCCGGGATGCCGCGGTAGTCGGCAGCGATGTCTTCAAGTTCGCCCAGCCGGGCGTTCAGCTTCTTGATCTCGGCCGTCTTCACCTTCTTGGTGAGGTCGCTCCTCGCCTCGAGCGCCCGGATCTTGGCGTTGACTGAGCGGCGCTCGGTGATGGTGGAGAGCAACGGGTCCATGTCCCGCTCCGGCGAGTTGATCGCACGAAGGATGGACCCCTTGAGACGCGCACGCTGGGCCGGAAGCGCGGCCTCGTTGCCGATGCTCTTGCCGGTGAGACGGCCCCAGGTGCGGCGCATCCAGAGGTCGATCGTCAGGGGTGAAAAGTTTCCGTTCAGGTTCTGCCAGAAACCGTTGCCGATCTTGGGGCCGAGGAGCGAGGATCCGTAGACGATCGCGTCCATTGCTGTCTGGCCGGGCGGGTTGAAGGGAACGCCATCCGCCTTCATCTCTCGAACCCATTCGGCAACCGTCATCTTGCGCCGGAAAAGGTTATTAAGCCGGGTCAGCTTCTCCGGGAAGTCAGCACCCGGCATGGCGTTGATCAGCGGGCCGAACTTGGCGAAGTTCTCGCCCATTGCCGCCTGCTTATCGCCGGTGCCCCATGCCTTCGACATGGTGTAATCGCCAGCCTTGACGCGCTTCAGCATCTCGTCGAAGGCCTTGTTCGTAGCCGTCGCATTGGCGGCAACGTCGAGGTTCTGCGACGTCACGGCCATGATGTAGGTGAACACGAAGCGGGCGTTTGCCGCCGTGCCAAACCCAGCGTCGTTCGCAGCGGCATCGTCACCCAGCGATGGCCACTTGATCTGGGCGATCCGAAGGGCGCGTTGCATCGCCTCGGAATACCAGTCGTAGGCGTTGCCGGATTTCTGGAGGGCGTAGACGGCCTCGGCGGCCATCACGTTGCCAATCTCGCGCAGAACGGCGTCGTCGATTTCCTTGGTGAAATCTTTCACCGGAGAGCCGACAAAGTTCTTTTCCAGCCACTGCGCCGCAGCCTCGTTGCCCTTGAGCTTCTTGGCCGGCACCTTGTTGGTGTAGATCGGGTTGACGAGCGCCTGTTCGCGCCTGTTCAGCTTGCCGATAAAATCAGAAACCGCGCTGGCGTTAGGCGCCGACTGGTAAAGCGTCTGATCCTGCGGCTGCGCGGCGGCCTTCAGGCTCTGGAAATCCCCGGCGGCGTTGACCATGCCGAAGCCTGCTTCAGGGTCGCTCTCGATCGCCGCGTCCACAACGTCGGCGCCAAAGGCCTCGCGCGCCTTGTTCAGAAGATCAACATGCCCCCAGAACGGATCCTCGGGCATGCCCGGGCCGAGATCCACGTCCTCCATCGCCTGCTCGTCGGCGATGCTCATCAGTCCACGGCCAGCCTCCGGTCGGCTTCCTTTCTGCCAGTTCGGGAAGAAGTCTGAGGCCTTCAGAACCTGGCCGTTGATCTTGATGGCGGGTTCGCCATAGGCCGGGTCGCGCTGCGACAGCATCGTCGCGTTCGGGTCCGAAGTTGCCGTGTCGGTGCTTTCGTTGCCGGTGATCGTCAGCCCGTAGCGCTTCAGCAGCTCGTCGGGCTGCATGCCGGTGCGCTCGGCCAGGTTGGAGATCACCGAGGTGAACAGCTTGGCCTGGGTCTCGGCGACCTTCGGATCCGTGCCGGCGGCCACCAGCTGGTTCATCACGTCCTTGTGAACGGACGCGTTGACCGCCTTGGCGATGTCCTCCTCGGACATGCTCTCGAGCATCTGGTTCAGCTCGGTGTCGGCCTGCTTCGCTTCGTTCGCGGTGAGCTCGCCCGGTGCCGTGCGGATGTCGCCGGTGATGTCGGCAAACTTCTCCAGCCGGGCGAGCTTGACCACCGTCTCCGCGTTGAGCGCGACCTCGGCGCCCGTCTGAGCCGCCTCCTCGATCGCCTGGGCAACCGCCGGGAACTGCGTCTGGACCTGCTCCGGTGTCAGCCCCTCGGACTGGAACAGCTGGACGAGAGCCTCGGCAGGGGCCGACATGGTCGGGGCCGCGCCATCGGCGTCCATCTGCTTTGCGTGGGCGACGACGGTCTCCGGGGAGATCGTACCCACCTTGGACGTGCGGATCCTGTCGCCCAGCTCGACCAGGGCCTGCTGCTTCGCTTCCGCGCGCTTGGCACGGACGCTCTGCACCTTGTCCACGGTGGCCGTCACGGCCTCACCCGCGGCACCCAGCGTCGTGCCGCCAGCGAAGCCGCCAACCGCCGCCTCGCCGTAGCGCTCGAGCCTCTGGTCGGCCAGGACGTTGCCCTGCTCGTCGGTGACGCCGCCGGCTGCGATGATGCTCTCGAGCTTCGTGGCTTCCTGGATGACCTCGGTGAAGGCCTCGGCGCCACCCACCTTCAGGACGCGGCCCATGCGGGCCAGGGAAGCGCGCACAGCCGGGTTCTGTGTGGCAAGGCCTGCCAGTCGCCTGGCCCCCTCTTTGCCCACCACACCCTTCAGGAAGGGCATGGTGTCGAGCGCCTTCTCGAACGGCAGGAGCTCGGCCACCGCGCCGATACTGCCGGCGAAGGTCGAGATCGCGTAGGCGGTGTCCTCGTCGAGCGGGTTGCCATCGGCATCGAGCGAGAACATGGCCTCGACGTAGGCGTTGCCGGCGAGCTGTTCGAAGCTTTCCTTCACGAAGCCGACGCGGGCGCCGATACCGGCGCCGGTGGTCGCACCAGCGATAGCACCGGGGCCGGTGACAGCTCCGGCGGCCAGACCTGTTCCGGCGCCGAGGAGCACTTCGTCCCAGGTGCGGATCACGGTGGCCGCGGTCGCAGGCGCGGACTGCACCGGGTACTGGATGAGATCGCCGACCACACCCAGCCGATAATCGACATTCTGCTTCTGGGCGTCCCGCAGCTCCTTGAGCCGGGCGAGATCCTCCGGCGTCGCTTGGCCTTGGCGCCACTTGTAGCCGATGTCGGAAACCTCCAGGCCCTCGACGCCGCTCTCGAACGACTGCCCGCTGCCCCGGAAGAACCGCTCTAGCCAGCCCATCGTCTCGACGTCGTACTGAGTGATGGGGCCGTAAGGCGTCGTCGCCAGTTTCGCGAGCGAGGGCGTTTCGCTCTGCAGGCGCTGGGGATCCAGCGGATCGTCCTCGAACTGGTCGAGGTTCCGGCGCACGACATCGACGGGCAGCTTCTCGCGCTCGGCAATGCGGATCGCCCGGGCCTGATCTTCCGGCTTGATGGCCTTGTTCTGATCGACGGCAATGCTCGTCTCGATCTGCTGGGCGCGCTGCTCGTTCTCGAGCGAGATGTCGACCAGGTCCAGGTCGCTGATGGCAGGCGCCGCGGGTGCCGGTGTCTCGCCGGCGTCGACGGCAACCTTGTCTTCGATGTTCTTCGCGCGCTCTTCTTCCGCCGAGATGATGTCAACGAGGTCTTCGTCGGACGGCGCGTTCGTAAAGAGATCCATTTACTCAGCCTCGTTCTTCTTGATCACGCCGGTGTTGACAGCGGCCTGGAGCCAGGCCCGCAGGCGCGCGGGCGTGATTTCAACGCCCTTCGCGGCAAGAGCCTTCTGCGCCCGGTTGAGGTACTCGCCCGGCAGCGCGCCGTAGTTCTCCTCGATCGTGGCGAACTCATCGAGGACGTCCTTGGCCGTGTAGGTTTTCTGGTTCGACGCGCCGGTGATGTACTGCCACGCCGACTGGCCACCGGCTTTCTCCGCACGAAACTGCAGGAAGGTGGCGTCAAGCACCTCTTCCATCTCGGTGGGCGTGAGATCGCGGCCGATGCGCTTCGTGGCGGCCTCGACATTCTGAGACAGGATGCGGCGCATCGCTGTCCGGTAGCTGATGTCGGTCGCCGACGCCTTGCTGCTGACATCGATGCCGAGCTCCTGGAGCTTCAGATCGAGCATCACCCCCGGCGTTTCATACGTCGGCAGCTTCGGGTTCACTTCGTACTTCTTGCGGTACTCTTCCTGCTCCTTCACCAGCCGCTCGATCGTGCTCGGTTTGAGCAGGTGCCGGAGGTGGCTCAGGTTCAGGCCCTGTCCATCTACGTTGGCGAAATACCGGCGCTCAGTCTCGTCGCCGATCTTGAGCGCAAGGATGCCGTCGTAGACCTGCGGGTCATCCTGGCGGGCGTCGCCTTTGGCAATGCGCTCCTTGAGCTTGGTTCGCTCCTCACCGGAAACCTCCGCCGTCTCGGCGATGCGCTGTGCTTCTGCGGTGTTGTTCTCGTCAAGAGCTGCGGACACTGCATTGTAGGCGTCGTCGTAGCGCTTCTTCTCCTGCAGCTTCGTGTTCTCGTCGATCCGTGTGTATTCCTTGTTGAGCATGGTAAGCGCGTCTTCGCGCGTGTCGGGATCGGAGATCGTCTTCTTGATGTATTCCGCCGCCTTGTTGCGATCCTCAAACTGCGACACAGCGTAATCGACCGTCTCACGCTGCAGCTGGATCTTGGCCGAGACTTCGATCTCCTTGTTCCGCTTTTCGTTGCGGACCAGAATGTCTGCCTTGACCTTGTCCTGCTCTTCAGGCGTCATCCGCTGATACGCCGGCGAGTTCTCAACGATCGTGAAGACCTCTGTCTCGTCGATCTTGCCGCCAGTGCGCTCGAACTTGCCGATCCACAGCTGCGCAAACTGGCCCGCCGTGATGCTTTCCGTCTGGCCGCGCATGCTCTTGGGGAGGTTCAGCTCGACCTGCTTTTTGCCCAGGACGTCAACGGCCCGTGCCTCCGGGTTTGCCAGCAACTTCGATGCGCCGCCGGCGCCTTGCTGGTGCGCCAGATAGAGCTCGCCTTGCGTAGGGTCACGACCAAGCGCTTTGCGGAGAACGTCGAAGTTGGCTGCAGTCAGCTTGACCGCGGCAACGGTGCTCTTGTTCTCGTCCAAGCGGTCTTCGGGGCGCAGCCCGAACTGCTT
>JACCEC012295287.1_pt1 | contig 11592 bp, 7 predicted proteins | sample 7450121 | NCBI WGS metagenome assembly JACCEC01 (sample SAMN15323455, study PRJNA562643) | freshwater metagenome | isolation source: river surface water | place: USA:Blue River Watershed | collected 2017-08-18 | reverse complement strand
TCAGCCATTTAAGGAATTTCTCAAAACCTCGTCCAGGTGTAGCGCTAAAGTAAATAGCCTGCTCGATAATTTCACTTGTCGGAATCTTAAATTCACCTGGCAGCAAATCTAGGTCTGCATCCGACAAAGGATGTTTGAAATAATACTCCACGATTTCACAAAGTGTCTCTTTGCCGATATACCCGAAATAAACCGGTGTCAGACGTCCAGGACGGAATAGTGCGGGACATTCCGCTTTAATTTTGTCAAAATGATTGGTCATCGCAAAGATAAGCCGGCCATTAACATCAACAACGCCCTGGAAAATTTCCAGTAGGTCCTTAATAGTTAGTAATTGGGAAGCAATTGCTGTGGTGCTAGGATCAGTTGCAGATGAATCAAACTCTGATGGAATCATAAAGTCATCTTCCTCGCCATCACTGTCACTTGATTGATTATTTTTCCGGCCACCTGATTTGGATTTGCCGGAATTACCACCTAGCAGCGCTGCTAGGCCATTACCTGCTGACATCGCTTTCAGTTTAGATTCAAACACGCGTTTTTCTTTATCCTGGGCTGCAATGAGAAATTCAATAGTCCGGTCAAATTCATCAAAGACATACACGAGACGGCTAGGATTAATCATAAAGCCGTTAGTGAGACAAACATTGATATAACCATGCATGAGTTTGTCAATAACATATCGGTTAGGATACTTGGTTAAATCCATACTAATAATATCCCGGCGTAGTGTCATAGCTACTCGGTAAGCAAACGATGATTTACCCGTTCCTGGTGGCCCATGAAGCAACAAATTCAGTTTGGGTGTTTGCCCATATTTCTGGAAATATTCCTTGTTCTGGTCGATTTCCTTAATAAGCGACCATAATCTGTCTTTTTCAGTGTGGAAATGAGTATCCATATAAATAGGTTCCAATTCTGGGAGTGTGCGATTCTTACCTTGGTAAATAGTATATTCTACAATAGAAATTGGCATCAGTTTCTTTTTTGGATTTTGATTGGCATGAATCTTGTAATTAATAAGTTTTAAATGCGGGGATTCACGGTTACGTTCAAAGTTATCATTATCCAAAATGGTATCGAGATTTTCAAGCATACTCGGATTAGTAGATGACTTAATAATATGCAGCCGACACGAATAAATTGGTATACTAACCGATGTGTGCCTAGCGCCGGAACCATATACACTACCTGTATCATTATCATTTTCGTAAACATGTTGCTGTTGCATGGTTTTTTCACAATTAATAAAACGCACATAAGTAGTTAGATAGCCTGTGCCAAAAAGGGTATTCCAGAAATAGATGGTTTGTCCCGGTTTCAGATAATTATCGGAAAACTCATTCGTTATCTCCAGTGAATTATAAACCAGCATATTGGCATCACCATTTAGCATAGATGGAAATTTGTTGAATTTCTCTTTATTGAGTGTGATATATGTAATAATTTTATTTGTCAGGGCTGTCTTGTTAATCTCTAGGATGATGAATTGATATCGCCACCATTTAATTACTAGCCATCCGGCAAGAAGCCCCACAATGCACCAACTAATAATTGCAGTGCTAGGAACTCGGTCAGTCCACAAAGTATAAATGGCAGTGGGACTAGTAATTTGTGCCCGGAACCATTCAATTAGTTCAGGATTGGTAGTTAGGTATCCTAGCATAGCAGCCACTAATGGAACCACCGCTGCCAAATGATAGGTCGATAATCCCATCTTAGACAGGAATACTTGGGCGATAAGTGTAGCTAGGATATCCAGCGTATTCATTATATCAAAATACAAATTTTGTAAATGCAATTAATTATAAATATCATATTTCCAAATAAATAAATCAATTTTTATTAAAAAAATACCGATAATACATATGAATAAAAAAATTAAAAAAAAATATAAATATCCTTTAAAAAACCTAAATAATAAATATGTCAGAATCATCTAATAAATTATCATATTATGTCAAAGCCTATCTTTATTCTGATAAATATATAGATGGGTTATTTCCAAAGGATAAATGGATTAAAGTTCATGACGATGACCGGGCTAAATATAAAGCTGAAAATAAACCTATTGATTACATTTATTTAGATGGAAAATATTATTCAGATAAAGAGAATTATGGATTACGTAGTGTTGTTAAAAATATTGTAGGTGATGAAAAACGGGAGATAACACTCAAACATAATTTGATTTCTAACCTTGCAAAGATACCAGAAGCCCGGAAATATATTATGCAACAGTTTGAACTTGATCTGATGAATTATATACCAGGCCATCCCAAGTATAGTATGTGGCTTTCAAAGTTAAAATCATATTATTCATCTAAAAAACTTTATATATTCAAAGCAGTATCTGAATGCCAAGGACGTTCAATAGAAATAATTACTAATTTTGTAGAACTTATGCGATATATTGGAAAAATAATTAAAGAAGTCCGTGGTAAATGGGATAATAAAACTGACCCTGCACTGCAACGAAAACGGGTTTGGGTTCTACAAGAATACCTAGACAACCCATTACTCCATAATGGTTATAAATTTCATATCCGACATTACTTATTCTATGTCCCGGGTGGAACTAGTTATTATTTGGATAAAGGTGAAATTGCACCTGCTCGTGCTAAGTATATTCGAGGAGACTGGCATAATCATTTAATTCATGATACACATTTTCATGGAGGTGATGGCGATTTTTTCCCTGAAGCACTTAACCTACCTGCACATGCACTTAAATCTATTAACAAGCAAATTGCTGATTTATATTCACATGTCATGCGATGTATTAATGCTAAATGTTACACTGAAAATAAGAATTGTTATGAATTATTTGGCGCTGACTTTATGATTACACATGATTACAAACTCAAGGTCTTAGAAATTAATTCTAAATTAGGCATGCCATCTGAAGAATCCATAATGAGTCATATTATTTTTGAGGGTAGTTTGAATAAAATAGTTTTTCCTATGCTTGGCCTACCTAGCAGTGAAATACCTAATAAATATACGGAACATTTTATACCTGTCCAGCAAAATAAACATTCTTCAATTACAATCAAGAAACAGAATACATTAAAAAATAGGTCTTATAAGAAAACCCTTAAAAAATAACATTATTTTTTATTATATTTACTTGTATCTTCTTTAATACCCCATATCCATTCAGGTAATGTTTCCCAAAACAGAATTTGGAACACATATGCTGAACCAATGATACTTACCATAAACGTATATGGTATTACTATAAGCATAATCAAATATTTAATCCATTTGCCAATTCGCTTACCTAGCACAACTTCTAACCATGAAGCCACTAACCACCCTAGCCAAATCAATACACTTACTAATGTAATATAAATTAATACTAATACTATTAGTATTCTTGGATTATAATAGAAAGGCATTCTAACTGTGTAATTATTTATTAATATCTTCAATGAATTTTATAAAAAATAATTATTGTTGTTCAAATACCGTAGAGTATTCTATTTAAGAACACTCTAGGACACACCCGTTAGCACCTAAAAGAACACTCAAACAGAGTGTTCTTATTTAGTGTGCTAGACGGTAACTAAGCTGAACAATTCAGGCATTCTTCAGGTTCAGGGCCTAGTGATTGATATTGCACTGCAGTCATTTGTGTAGGTTGTGTAAGTTGCTGCTCTAGGACTACCTGACTATGCCGACTAGGCGAAAGTGCCGGATTTGATGTAGTTTGTCCACTGGCCCCAGTTGGTTGCTGAGTAGTGTTAAACTTGGCTAAATCAACACTGAATTTGGCACCCTGGACTTTAGCCTGAGTGCGCAAATAGTAAATGCCGGTCTTCAGCCCCGATTTCCAAGCGTGGAAATGCATGGCATTAATCTTGCGTTGTGTCGGGTCACGCATAAATAGATTCATACTCTGAGTTTGACAAACATATGGACTACGTGCAACTGCATGGTCGATAACAGATTTCTGTTTGATTTCCCAAACCGTCTTATAGAGTGCGCGGATATGTTCGGGGATATCCAAGAGTTCTTGGATACTACCACCAGCCATAATAATACGGTCTTTCATTTCCTGAGACCAAATACCTAAATCAATCAGGTCTTGAATGAGATACTTATTAATAATAGTGAATAGTCCGGCTAGGGTTTGCCGTGTATAAATATTATTAGTGTATGGCTCAATACATTCGTTATTACCCAGGATTTGGCTCGTGCTCGCAGTTGGCATCATTGCCATCATTAGTGAATTCCTGAGCCCATGTGTTTTAATGGCTTTTTTGAGTTCCGACCATTCCCCGGCTAGTTCAGCGCTAGGTTCCACACCCCACAAATCAAATTGGAGTTGGCCATTAGCAGCCGGTGAACCCACGAATGATGAATACGCACCAGCTAGAGACATCGGCAGTTTATCCACTTCTTCGGGGATAATGAAATACTTTTTTGGGTATTCGGCAACGATGAGTTCATCTTCAGGTGTGCGTTCGGGGGTGGGTTTCTTCACGGCCCGTCGATATTCTTGAAGAATTGTCTTGCGTTTCCTTGCTAATTCCATACTTGCTTGACAGGCTGCCAGATACATATGCTCGGCAATCTTGGCACTAAGAGCAACTGCTTCGGGAGATTCGAAAGGCAAACGGAGTTGTGCGAAAACATCAGCTAGGCCTTGAATACCAATACCAATAGGGCGATGACGGCGATTGCTACGTTCAGTCTCGGGAAGCGGGTAATAGTTATAATCGATTACCTTATTTAGATTCCTAGTTGCCATCTTGGTAATTTCACGGAGTTTCTTGAAATTGAAAACTGGTTTCACGAATTCTAGCAAATCATTGTAACCACCTACACGTTGTTCACCCATGAAAATTTGAGGAACAGTAGAAATCCTAGAGCCGGGCGGCATCATACATGCACCAGTTACAGGGTCACATTCAAGTTTCCCTGCCGCCTTAAGAGCTTCTGCATTTGCGGAATTCAGGTCCATAAAGAATTCCTTGCGGCGGGCATCATCATCAAGGTTGATTTCCTCATATTTATAACCTAGTCGGCCTAGCAGTGCTTTAGCCAAGTCGCAATACCGGCACCCAGATTTACTAAATACCTTAAACGGTTCGCTGAAAACAGGGCGTTCCAAGAACTTGGGTAGCGCAACACTAAGAAGATTACAAACCGCAATTTCGTCCCGGGAGGTATATTCAACGATTTCATTGCAAAGGTTAGAGGATTTAATAGTCCCCAAGTTCTTCTGATTACTCTTGCTATTAACAGCATCCTTATAAGTTATATAAGGCATCCCTGTTTCAATCTGGCTATCAATAATGGTTTTCCAGAGTTCTTGGGCGCTGACTTGTTTACGCCCGCGGCCTTCACGTTCATAGCGTTCATAAAGTTCCTTGAATTCAGCACCATAAACATCAGCTAGACCAGGGCATTCATCAGGGCACATTAGAGTCCAAGGTTGGTCGGCTTCCACACGTTGCATGAATAGGTCAGGCATCCAGAGAGCATAGAACAGGTCACGTGCGCGGAGTTTTTCATCACCAGTATTGCGGCGGAGAAGTAGGAATTCTTCAATATCCGCATGCCATGGTTCAAGATAAATGGCAAAACTGCCTTTACGTTTATTACCACCTTGGTCAACATAACATGCAGTTTCATTGAAGTTTTTAAGCATAGGAACGATACCTCGACTATCACCATTGGTCCCGCGAATATAAGAGCCTTTAGCCCGGATATTGTGAATACTAACACCAATACCACCAGCTAGTTTACTAATAATAGCCGTTTGCTTCAGGGTTTCATAAATACCTTCAATGCTATCATCTTGGACCACCATCAGGAAACAACTAGCGGCTTGTTCGCGCTGTGTTCCCATATTAAATAGAGTGGGAGTAGCGTGGGTGAAATAACCTTCACTCATTTCGTGGTATGATTTGATGGCTTCTTTGATATCATCCCGGTGGATAGCCAAACTTACCCGCATAAACATATGTTGTGGGCGTTCAACTACCCTAGAGCCCACTTTAAGTAGATAGGCGCGTTCCAGGGTTTTGAATCCGAAATAATCAAAGTTATAATCGCGGTCGTAGTTCAAGCTGGAATTAATCTTGTCTTTATTTGCCATAACTAGGTCATAGAACCCCTTATTAACTAGGGGGCATGGCTTACCTAGCACATCTTTGTTCTCCCAAAGTTGTTGGACGGTCTCACTAAATGACGAACTGGTAAATTTGTGATGATTACTAATTATAATCCGACCTGCCAAACGACCATAATCCGGATGAAGAGTCATCTTGTTGGCACAGGTATCAGCCGCAAGTTCATCAATTTCACGTGTTGCAATTCCGTTGTAAATCTTACTAATAATAGTTTGTGCCAATTCATGGACATGCACGGCTAGGCCCGCACTTAGTTTTTTTAGACGTTTTGTAATTTTGTCAAAACTAATTTCCTCACGATCGCCATTCCGTTTACATACATAAAATGTCGATTGGTCAATAGCAGTTGCTGATGTTTGATTCATTTCTTCAGATAATTCTGATTTTTGACTCGTGGTATTTGAACTAAGCGTTTGAGATAATATTATATTTGTAGGTTTATTCATTCCTTGTAAAACGATTTTTATATTAAAATTTAGCAAATGTGTGAGAGTGTAGTTATATTTACCGGATATAGGTTATCCTTGGTCCTAGCTGTGGTTCTGTTATTTTAAATCTGCTAAAATATTTTTTAGATTTTAGGCACATCACATTTTTTTATTAGCAGTAAAAAGTCAAAAAAACAAATTAATTCATAAATTACCCAACATACGGACTTTTAACTAGTGTATGTTTTATCAGCAATAATAATGTTCCTGAACCAAATACTACCAAATTGGTATATAAAATTCTCCTTTTATCATCACCTACATATTCAGCAATAAGATAATCATATATATACCATAAACTCGCCCACAAGAGTAAGAAGATTAACAAATCTGCAAATTCATATGCAAAATAAAATAACCTTTTTGTAAAAGACATCACTATTTATACTTTACATATACTTTATTTGAACTTTATTTACAGTTTATTTAGTTCATCTTTTTATTTTTATCATCGGAATTTGATGTTCGTTTTGCAATAACATCTCCAATGAATGTATACCCTATTATAATTTGTTCAGTGCAATATTGATATATATTTTGACATATTTCATTAGCTGTAATGCGGTTTAGTTTACCTTCATGTGTAACCTTCTGGTTCTTTCCTAGTATTTTGGTTTTGTTGGTTTTAGAAACTGCTGGTTCTCTTACTTTATTAAAATATCGCACTGCTGATTTATAAAAATGTATAGCATTATTATCTGTGTCGGATGCAACACCATTTGTCGGTATTTGAGATGCAGATTCATTAGTTACAGCTGGTGTAGTAGTTTGTTTATAAATTTTCTCCCTAATATCAGTTATTAATCCAGTGATTTGCTCAGATTTGAAGAATTGTGAATATTGTCCAATTCTGTCAATTATAGGATATTGAGATGATATGACATCCTCGTCCATTATAATTTGCCACGGTTTCAGTTTTTCAAGAACAGAAGTCATGGATGTCCATGATTTGTGATGATCCGTGTCGACTACACCATTTTTATCAACCATTGAAGGGTGTAAATGCCAATCATCTACCCACAAACATACAGGTGCGCGTTTCCATAAATCTCGTCGTGTAGTCAAATATTTTATATCTGAATACATGAATGCAACACCACAACAGCTTAGATTATTACCAGTCATAGCAATAACTAATTTATCTAATCCTGCCCAGATTTTATCATCGTTTATTAATTCCTTAACATTTACCTTATTAAATGACAATACTATGAATTTTTTAGATTGGCCATTTTCAACATATGATTCATTATGTAGTGCAAGATTTGTAATCGCACTTTCAATATCAGCCAATGAACTTATCAAAATATTGTTCGCGGCAATTTCATATTTTATATCATCCGCCGATTCAGTGCCATTAAAACATGATTTAGCATCGAATTTGTCTAAGTCCGACAATAATTTATTATCATTCCAGCCTAGCACTGATCCGGAATCTATAATTACCTTACCACCAGTTTCCTTGTTCCATTGATTAAGATTTTCCGGCGATATCGCATTTCCATTAGTATGTATAAGTGGAACAGGCACACGATTTTTAGCTAAGATATGTATTATTTGATTTGATGTCATAATACGTGGTCTGGCAAGAGAAATTATTAGATTACTAGGTGTTTCAGGTTGTGCAGCAATCCAAAATGGAAACCTGGATGCAAAGTAAAGTGCACGGTTGGTTTCCCATTCAGGTTCTTGTTTTGCAGTATTCCGTTCACGGAGGTGTCGTATCATATCCTTGAATTGTGATTCCTGGAAAAATTTAATGCGCTCCCAATCATATGCAGCAATTGTTTTTTCCTTAACTAATGGTGAAAAAATATCTGTTGTCGTAAACAGTGAATATACTGGAATATCTTTGTATTCATATGCGATATTCTCTATCCCGCCTTCTTCACGGTTAAGTAGCGACCAAACCGCAACAACTTCGGCGCCACGGTTTTTGAGTTTTTGGATAGTCTTTAGCACACTCGCACCAGTAGTAATTACATCCTCAATTAGGATAACCCTGTCGTCAATACCTAGCCGACCTTCAATAAGTTTCTTCGTCCCGTGTTGTTTGGGTTGGTCGCGGACTAAAACACTCGGCTTACCCATCCTAGCTGCTAACATACTAGCAAACGGAACCGCACCTACTGGAACACTTGCAAATTTGTCAAATTGCACTCCCGATTCATTAATCCGAGTTACTAATCTCTCAACTACATCGGAAATCAGGTTAGGAAATGCCAATAATCCGCGCATATCCATATAATATGGTGATTTTTTGCCAGAACTCAACTCAATTTCTTTCAGTTCGACAATTTTATTTTTATGGAATTGGATAGCTATGTCTTTTTGGCTAAGTAATTTAATTGGGTTTTCAGATGATATATTAGCCGTCATATTATTTTTTAATGTAGTATATGTTATTTGATTTTTATTATCGAATTATTAAAAAGAAATTATCCGAACATTATTTAAATTAGTTATTGTAATTACAAATGGAAAACGTGGTTTTTTGGTATAACATATCGTAGCCACTCTAGTATGAGTGCATTTAATATGGACTGTATCAGCCTAGATATGTCCATGTTAGTTGGAATTACTGTGATTGCTAGTGCGACATTTAATCTTAATGCAATTCTTCACTTATCGCCACAAGACTAGCCGCTACTCGGGCGTCTTCACTTGCCACCCTGTCCGGCGAAATTGGTGGGTGTTGGAAATAACTCGCATACACCGCAGGATTAGTCTCAGCTTCTCTAACACGTTCAACAGCGTGTTTAACCGCTTCCCATTGTTGATTAGGGTTATCTAGGGTCGGGATATGAATAAATGACCTAGCATCGAACATATCAGTTATAAATGGGTCCCCCCAGTAAATCGGAATAACCCCGGCTTCAAAAGCGTTGGTTATTTTTTCAGTATGATAATGAGGTAATGACCGATTCTCAAAAGTAATCATAAACCGGAACTGGCTTAAATACTTTATATATTCATTGTGATTTTTACGGGCAGGTGGTATTGCATCTCCAGGTGCCATATTATTACGGAATCCACCTGCTGATACCACATGTCCAATTCTTGAGAGCAGCATAAATGTATCATTCCTGAGTTTGCAATTCGGATTACTAACCATGAATAAACAGAATTTGCGTTGGTCTATTGAATTTGTCATAGAATATTCCCTCCATGACAGCATCATATCAGCATAAGGTGTTATATTCCCTGGTGTTAATAAATAATTGCGGACATCGTTAGATTGTTGCGCATCTAGGATACCAGATTTCACAAGGCCATGAATCTTATATTCAATTGCATCCAATTCTTGCAAGCGGAGTTGAATATACCTAGCATTAGGCCTGTTCTCTGTTTTAATTTTAAGTTTATAAGGTGAATACATACTAAGAACATGACGAGCGCTTTTATCATCAGCAGGCATAAATCGGACTACTACATCTGCGTGTTCTTCATCCATAATATATTCACCAGAATAGAAAATCCGTTTGCCAGTCTGCCAAATTCCACGGTCAGCCGGACGATTCATAAACATTGAATAAACATGGATTAGCACACTATTAGAATTTTTGTCAGCCGTTAGCCATTTGAAAATAGGGATTTCATCTGCGCCCTGCCAAATATAACTAAATCGTAGTGGCATTACTCGTTATCACTCCTAAATTTTATGGTATTTGGGGTATTAATTTATTTTATTACCTTTATTAGCTGTGGTGGCTTAAATTAAGTTTAGTGCCGCCAAAAAATTGTTTTCTTTTTACCAACTATAAAATTCTAATATAAATAACCCTTATTTTACACAAAGAAATTCATCCTAATGGCTGAAACAACCCCCGAAAATCCGGCGAAAATCCAAATCGGGAGTGCAAAAGTATTAGAAGGTCATACATATACAGTTTCATCAGTAGCAATTAAGGATAACTTAATCATATCTGGTTCATGTGATAATACTATTCGTATTTGGGATATTGATTCTGGGTCGTGTATAAAAACACTAGAAGGTCATACTGGTCCTGTTGAGTCAATTGCGATTAAAGATAATCTAATCATTTCTGGTTCATATGATAACACAATTAAGATTTGGGATTTAGACTCAGGCGAGTGTATAAAAACAATAAAAGGCCACACAGATTGTGTTAATTCAGTAGCAATTAAAGATAATTTAATCGTGTCTGGTTCGGCTGATAAAACAATTAAGATTTGGGATATTGATTCTGGTTCGTGTATAAAAACATTAGAAGGTCATGCTAAAAGTGTTAATACAGTAACAATAAAAAATAACCTAATAATTAGTGGTTCAAGTTATAACACAATTAGGATTTGGAATATGGATTCAGGGACGTGTATTAACACATTAGAAGGCCATACATGGTGTGTACAGTCAATAGCAATTAAAGATAATCTAATCGTCTCTGGATCAGGTGATGGTATTATTATGATTTGGGACATTGATTCTGGATTGTGTATAAAAACATTAGAAGGTCAATCAAGTGTTTATTCAGTAGCAATTAAAGATAATCTAATTATTTCTGTTTCAGATGATAAAACTATTACGATTTGGGACATAGAATCTGGTTCTTGTATTAAAACATTAGAAGGACATACATGTTATGTTTATTCAGTGGCAATTAAAGATAATCTAATCATTTCAGGTTCTAATGATAATACAATTAGAATTCACCCAATTGCTTTATTTCCTAATGAATCAATCAAGTTCCAATCAGTTATTAATAGTTATTGGTTACCTGAATACCTAGAGCAGCAACTCATGGATTGTTTCACACCAAACAAATCATTAGTAGTCTAGGAACACAGCTAGGCTAAAGAAAATATTTTTTATTTTAAATACCATTTGTCTCAATACAAATAATTAACACCGAACATACTAATAATTAACACCGAACATACAAATAATTAATAGCAGAGATGACAACCAATACACCTGGTAAAGAACAACATTTGCCACC
>JACCEC011513927.1_pt1 | contig 11594 bp, 7 predicted proteins | sample 7450121 | NCBI WGS metagenome assembly JACCEC01 (sample SAMN15323455, study PRJNA562643) | freshwater metagenome | isolation source: river surface water | place: USA:Blue River Watershed | collected 2017-08-18 | reverse complement strand
GATGGAGGCGAGTGGACCGGAGGGTTCTGGCTTGGTTGCCGGCTTTGGGAGGGGGAGTGCCGTGCTATCGATGATTTTTGGGGCTGGGCGCGGAGGTTCGACGCGGGCAACTGCGGCGGCGAGTTCGGTGGGAGCGGGGTTTGCGGCGGCAGGGTCGGTTCCCGTTTCTGTGGCGAGTTGCGGCGCGGGGTCCGTTGCGCTCTTGGGGGCACGGATTTTTGCGGGCTTTTCAGGGGGGAGTTCGGGAAGGGATTCGAACATGGCCTCCTCTTTTGCTGCGAGAGCTGCCGCCTGTGCGTGGCGTTCTGCGGCCGCTTCGCGACGGGCTTGCAGATGTTTTTGAAGGGCCTCGTGAAGGCGAGATGCCGTGGATTTGATGGCGTCGATGAGCCGGGCTGCGGTCGAGGAGAGGTCGACGTTGATGGCGCCTAGGGTGCCAACGAGGTAGAGAGCCGTGCTTAGGAGAATGCCGCCGATGCGACCGAAGAGGAGCGCGATTCCGTTTCTTCCGATGAGTTTTCCGAGGCTTCCGCCTGCATCGGGGGAGAGCAGTTCGGAGAGGCTGGCGAGGGCGATGACCATGAGGGAGGCCCAAGCGATATTTTTCGCAGGGATTGTTCGATGGGTGAAGAGTCGGATGCCGCCGCAGATGGTGATGGTCAGGGCGATGAGGTAGCCTGAGAAACCGGCAACATTGGTGGACACGCTTCGGATGGTTTTACCGACGAGGCCAAGGGAACCGGGGAACCAGAGAGCGGCACTGAGGAGAAGTCCGATGAGGGCGAGAGAGAGTCCCACCCAGAGAGGACGGCTTGGGGGGGAGACTGGTTCGAGGTCGGCTTGAGCGGACTTTGAGCGTTCGGATTTTGAGGCGGAGGAGCGGGACTCCTTGGGACGTGGCATAGCGAAAAAAGCCTGAGGGTGAGGTGGTGAAAGAGCCTAAGGCGAGGGCTAGTGGAAGGTCACGGCGGAAGCGGGGTTTCCACCTAGGTTTCGCGACGTGGCGGAGTTGTTTTTTCCGGATGGCCCGTCAGGGTTTTTCGAGCACTTTCAATTTTTATGAAAAGGACCACGAGCGGTTTTGCTGGCAGAGCGAGCGGATTGGATGAGGGACGCTGTGATTTGCGTTGGTTGAGAGGGGGTGTCGTTTGTCTTTTGACGGTTGTGACGCTGTTGCTCGGGGGGGCGAACTGGGTGTTTGGGGCGGAGGCTGCGCCAGATTTCAATCGCGATGTTCGACCGATTCTCTCGGATAAGTGTTATTATTGTCATGGTCCGGACGAGGAGAAGCGGAAGGGGGAGTTACGGTTAGACACTCTGGAGGGGGCTGCGAAGGCGTTTGATCGGGTGCACTGGGAGAAGAGCGCGCTGATCGAGCGCATCACAACGACGGATCGGGACGATTTGATGCCGCCGCCGGATTCGAACATTGGGAAGAGCCTTTCTCCGAAGGAGGTTGAGACGTTAAAGGCATGGGTTCGGTCGGGGGCGAAGTACGAGAAGCATTGGGCGTTTGTGGCACCGAATCGGCCGAGGCTGCCTCAGGGGGTGAGTGGGCATCCGGTGGATGTGATGGTTCGTGAGCGTTTGAAAAAAGAAGGATTGGCGGCTGGCGGGGCACGAGAGGCGAGGCGAGAGGTATTGGCGCGGCGACTTTATCTGGACCTGACGGGGTTGCCGCCATCGCCGGCGGAGGTGAGTGCGTTTGTGGAGGATTCGCGGACGGACGCGTATTCTCGTCTGGTCGACCGTGTTTTGGCGTCGCCTCACTACGGGGAGCGCATGACGTTGTTGTGGATGGACTTGGCGAGGTACGGGGATTCGAGTGTTTATCATGCGGACGGGCCGCGCGAGATGTGGGGTTGGCGGGATTGGGTCATTGATGCGTTTAACCGGAATATGCGGTACGACCGGTTTACGGTGGAGCAGTTGGCGGGAGACCTTTTGCCGGAGGCGGGGCTTTCGCAAAGGATTGCGACGGGGTTTAACCGGAATCACGCGACGACGGATGAGGGTGGGGTGATTGCGGAGGAGTTTCGGGTCGATTACGTGGTGGACCGGGTCAAAACGGTCTCGAATGTGTGGCTTGGGTTGAGTCTGGAGTGTGCGCAATGCCACGACCACAAGTACGACCCCATTTCGCAGAACGATTACTACCGATTTTACGCGTACTTTAATAACACCAAGGACCCTGGGATGCAGACGCGGAACGGGAACACGGCGCCATTGGTCGAAATTCCCGACCCGGAGGCGGAGACCAAACGGCGGGTTGCGCGCGAGGCGAGAGAGGCCGCACAGGGCGCTCTTCAGAAGGCGGTTTTATCGAAAGAGAAAAATCCAGCGTTCATCAAGTGGCGCGCCGGCGCGCCAGTTGGCGCCGCGTTTCCGTTGGAGGGAACCGTTTTACAGATCCCTTGTCGGGAGGCGGATAAGGCGCAGTTAGTGTCCGCACTGGAGGGGTATTTTGGGAACACGCGCGGGGTTGGTTTGGGAACGGTGGATCGGAAATCCGGCGTGCCTGCGTTGTCGTTCAAAGGCAATGCTGGGGCGGTTTTTGAGGGGGGAATTCAGCTGGATGGGGCGTCACCCTTCACGTTGGGCGCGTGGGTGAAGCTGTCGGATCAGGGGGCAACGGGCTCGATTCTCACGCGAATGGTGGCTGGGGGAAACTACCGCGGATTTGACGTTGGATTTGAAAAAGGGCGTCCGGGATTGCACTTGGTCCACCAGTGGGCTGGGGATGCGTTGAAAGTCTATGCAAAGCAGCCGTTGTCGAAGGGCGAGTGGCACTATGTTTCGGTGAGTTATGATGGTTCGAGGAAGGCGTTGGGAGTGCAGGTTGCTGTGGACGGGCGTGTGGTGGAACTGGCTTCAGCGGAGGCAGATTCGTTGAAGGGAAGTGCGGAGACAGATGCTCCGATGGTGCTTGGTGGGAGGCAGGACGGGTCGCGGTTTAAGGGGGAGCTGTCGGACGTGGTGGTCTGGGGCCGGCGGTTGGACACGTCGGAACTGGTTCGGGCGATGGATGGCGATTTGGTGGAAGCGTTGCGCGCTGTCCCGATGGAGGCACGGAACGAATCCCAGAATCGTGCGCTCTTGGCTGCGTATGCGTTGGGGGTGGATCGTGCGGATTCTGGGTTGCGTGTGGCTTTGGCGAAGGCGTTGGACCAGGAGAACAAGCTGGCGAAAGGGCTTTCGAGCGTGATGGTGATGGAGGATTTGCCGGCGACGCAGATGCGATCGACGTTTGTGTTGAATCGGGGCCAGTACGATGCGCCGATGAAGGACCGCGAGGTGCGTCCGGGTGTGCCTGCGGTGATGCCGCCGCTCGCCGAGGGTGCGTCGGAGAACCGGTTGGGCATGGCGCAGTGGTTGGTGTCTAGAGAGCACCCGTTGACGGCGCGGGTGACGGTGAACCGGATTTGGCAGATGCTTTTTGGCGAGGGACTTGTGCGGACGAGTGAAGACTTTGGACTGCAGGGAGAGATGCCTTCCCATCCGGAGTTGCTGGATTGGTTGGCAGTGGAGTTTATGGAGAGTGGGTGGGATGTGAAGGGCCTGATTCGGACGTTGGTGATGAGTGCGACGTATCGGCAAGATTCTGCGCTGACGCAGGAGTTGCGGGAGCGAGATCCTGAGAATCGGTTGCTCGCGCGAGGGCCGCGTTTTCGACTGCAGGGCGAGTTTATCCGCGACGGTGCGTTGTTGGTGGCGGGGTTACTGAATCCGAAAGTTGGCGGGCCGAGTGTGAAGCCGTACCAACCCAAGGGGGTGTGGGAGGAAGTCGCACTGGACACCAACCTTTCGAAGTTTGTGCCTGACAGTGGCGACAAGCTGTACCGGCGATCTATGTACACCTACTGGAAACGCTCGTCGCCGCATCCTGCTTTGGTGACGTTTGATGCGACGACGCGTGAGAAGTGCACGGGTAGACGCTCGCGAACGAACACGCCTTTGCAGGCGCTGGTAACGTTGAACGATCCTCAGTTTGTGGAGTCAGCGCGCGGACTGGCGCAACGGGTTTTGAGGGAGTCGAAACCGGCAGGCGCTGAGCGTGTGGCCACGATGGTCCGGATGGTGTTTGGGCGTGAAGCAACTGAGCGCGAGGTGTCGTTGTTGTCCGCTTTGGCGCAGCGAGCGAAAGAGGGGTTTGCGGCGAGTCCTGAAAGTGCGGCGAAACTTTTGACGGTGGGAGAGAGTCCACGAGCAGAAGGCATTTCTGTTGAGGAGCATGCGGCATGGACGGTGGTGGCTAATGCCGTGCTCAATCTCGACGAGTTTCTGGTGAAGCAGTGATGTTTGGTTGGGAGACGATTTTTGAAAAAGGGGATTTGTATGCTTGAAAGACGCGCATTCATTACACGCTCGGCGACGGCCCTTGGGGCTGCCTCGCTATCGGGGTTGGTTAACCCAGCTTTGTTTGGTTCATCGCTGGGTGAGGGACCGCAGGGAACGCATTTTGGTCCGAAGGCAAAGCGGATGATTTACCTGTTTTTGGCCGGTGGTCCGTCGCACATCGACATGTTTGATTACAAGCCGGAGATGAAGAAGTTGCATGGGATGGAGCTTCCGGAATCGATTCGGAACGGGCAACGGATCACAGGGATGACGAGCGGTCAAAAATCATTCCCGTGCGTGGCTCCGATGTTTGAGTTCAAGCGGTTTGGTCAATCGGGGCGCTGGGTGAACGCGGAGATTTTGCCGCATACAGCGTCGATGATTGATGAGTTGGCATTGATTAAGTCGGTGAACACGGAGGCGATTAACCACGATCCAGCAATCACTTACATTGCTACGGGCGCGCAGCAGCCGGGCAGGCCGAGCATGGGCTCTTGGTTGAGTTACGGGCTGGGTTCGGAGAATGAAAACATGCCTGCGTATGTGGTGATGATTTCGCAGGGGCGCGGCCAGAAGCAGGCTCTGTATTCGCGCTTGTGGGGCAGCGGTTTTTTGCCGTCACGACATCAAGGGGTCCAGTTTCGAAGCTCTGGGGATCCGGTGTTGTATCTGTCGAATCCCGATGGATTGGATCGTGGGATGCGGAGGGCGCAGTTGGACGTGGTGGGTGCGCTCAATGGCGCGTCGGCGGAGTTGTCAGGAGATCCGGAGACGTTGGCGCGGATTGCTCAATACGAGATGGCGTTTCGGATGCAGACGGCGGTTCCTGAGGTGGTGGACCTGTCACAGGAGCCCGAGTCGGTTTTGTCTCTTTATGGACCTGACGTAAGGAAGCCGGGGAGCTTTGCGTACAACTGTTTGTTGGCAAGGCGGATGGTGGAGAAGGGGGTGCGATTCGTGCAGTTGTTCCATCAGGGCTGGGATCAGCACGGGACGTTACCAAAAAATCTGAGGTTGCAGTGTGAGGACATTGATCAACCGGGGGCTGGTTTGTTGAAAGACCTGAAGCAGAGAGGGATGCTTGATGATACGGTGGTGGTTTGCGGGGGCGAGTTTGGGCGGACGATTTACAGTCAGGGATCGTTGAGTGCGGACAATCACGGTCGGGATCATCATGGGCGATGTTTTACGACTTGGATGGCGGGCGGGGGAATCAAGCCGGGGGTGGAGTACGGACGGACGGATGATTTCTCGTACAACATTGTTGAGAATCCCGTGCACATCAGAGATTTGAATGCGACGCTGTTACACTGTATGGGGATTGACCATCGGCGGTTGACTTTCCGGTATCAGGGGTTGGATTTTCGGCTGACGGGTGTGGAGGAGGCTCGGGTCGTGCGTGATGTGTTGGCGTGAGGTTTGTGAAAGTGGGGCTTTCCGTCCGGTCGATTGAGCGGGTGGCGGGGATGACAGTCGGGATTTGGAGGGTATGCTCCGCGAATGACATTGGGCGTCACCGGAGCATCGGGGTTTATTGGTCGGCGTGTGATTGAGTTCGCATTACGGCGTGGTTACGAGGTTGTGGCTTACACGCGGGTTCCGGAGCGGTTGAAAATTCCGGGGTGTGAGGTACGCGGCTTCAGCGTGAACACGGTCCCGGATGTGACGGGAGTTGATGCGGTGGTGCATCTTGCGGGAGAGAGTGTCGTGGGGCTTTGGACTGCGGGAAAGAAGCGGAGGATTGTGGAGAGTCGCGTTCTTGGGACGCGGCGTTTGGCGGAGGCGATTTCGGGGGCGGGGCGGCCGCCTGAGGTGTTGGTGAGTGGTTCAGCGATTGGATTTTATGGGAACCGTGGGGAGGAGGAGTTGATGGAGGGGGCGTCGGTGGGGGAAGGTTTTTTGGCGGAGTCGTGTGTGGCGTGGGAGGCGGAGGTGGGGCCGTTGGAGCGGATATGTCGTGTGGTGAGGTTACGGACCGGCATTGTTTTGGGGCAGGGTGGCGGGGCGTTGCGCGCGATGCGGTGGCCGTTCCGGTTGGGGGGGGGCGCGATTCTTGGTGACGGGCGGCAGTGGGTTTCATGGATTCATTTGGACGATATCGCGCGGATGTTTCTCTTTTGCGTGGAGGATCTTGAGGTGCGGGGAGCGGTGAACGGAACGGCTCCATGGCCTCGTCGGAATGCGGATTATTCGCGCGCTATTGCGGCGGCGTTGGGTGCTCCCTTGTTTCTGAGAGTGCCTGCGGCGGTGGTGCGGTTGGCAGGGGAGTTTTCCGAGGAGTTGTTGGATAGCAAGAGGGTGCTTCCGGGTGTGGCTGGAGCGCGCGGGTTTAGGTGGGAGTATCCGGAACTCGAATCGGCGTTGAAGGTGGAGTTTGGCGGGTAGGGGTTCGAGTGGACTGACAGCAACGAGGATCTGCGCTAATGTAAATCTGATGAAGGCACTGAATCTTTCGTGGGTGAGTGTGTTGGTTCTCGGCGCATGCTTGGTGTTCCCGAGTTTTTCTGTCGTGGGTGCGGATGAAGTGAAGGCGGAGAAGCCTGCCTATCCGCTCACGACGTGTGTGGTTTCGGGAGAGAAGCTTGGCTCAATGGGCAAATCCTACGTTCACGAGCACAAGGGGAAGGAAGTGCAGTTTTGTTGCAAGAGCTGTTTGAAGTCGTTCGACAAAGATCCGGCTAAGTATCTCGCCAAGATTGAGAAGGCTACGAAGAAGTAAACGCCGCTCAGATGCGGTGATGGGGGATGGCGCTCTGGATTGGGGGATCAGCGGGGCGGGACCTATTGAGTGCCTCGGGCGGCGGCTAGAAGGTTTTCGACGTCTTCGGCGGTGGTGCTCCAGGAGCACATGAAGCGGGCTCCGCCTCCGATGAAGACGTAGTATTTCCAGCCAGCGGCTTGGATGCGGGCATGGACTTCTGGGGAGAGGGCCGCGAAAACGCCATTGGCCTCGACGGGATAGAGGATGTTGACGCCTGGGATTGCGGCAAGGCCGTCGGCTAGGCGGCGTGCGAACTGGTTGGCAGAGTTGGCGAGACGCAACCAAGTGCCGTCTTTGAGAACGGCTCGCCAAGGTGCTGAAAGAAAACGCATTTTTGAGGCGAGTTGGCCAGATTGCTTGCAGCGGTATGCGAACTCTTCGCCGAGTGTTCGGTCAAAGAACACGACGGCCTCGCCGCAGGGCATGCCGAGCTTGGTGCCGCCGAAGGAAAGCACGTCAACGCCTGCTTTCCACGTAAGTTCAGCGGGTTTCACTCCCAGCGATGCGATCGCGTTTGCGAAGCGGGCACCATCCATATGAAACTTGAGTCCGATGCGTTTGCAGACGTCGCCGAGTTGTCGAATTTCGGCTGGCGTGTAGACCGTGCCGAGTTCGGTGGGACAGCTGAGGGTAAGGGCCTTGGGCTTTGGGAAATGAATGTCGCGCCGCTTGGTGGCGATTTTTTCAACGGCATCGGGATCAAGTTTACCGAGGGGACCTGGCGCGGTGAGGAGTTTGGTGCCGTTGGAGAAGAACTCTGGCGCGCCGCATTCGTCGGTTTCTACGTGCGAGGTTTCGTGGGTGATGACGCTGTGGTAGGACTGGCACAAGCTTGCGAGGGAGAGGGAGTTGGCAGCGGTTCCATTGAAAACGAAGTAAACGTCGCAGTTGGTTTCGAAAAGTTCGCGAAACGCGTCGGCTGCATCAGCGGTGAAAGGGTCGTCGCCGTAGGACGGAACGCGGCCCGCATTGGCGGCAATGATTGCGTCGATGACTTCGGGGCAGGCTCCGGAGGTGTTGTCGCTTGCGAACGTATAGTTGAGGGGGCTGCTGCTCATGCGGCTAGTGTCGGACGAGAGTGGGTAGTGGGTAAACAGCGAAGGCTGTCATCTTCTGGAGGAGGTGACTTTACGAAAAAGGCGCGGCCGAGTGGCCGCGCCGGAGAGGGAAGACCGCCAGAAATATCCGGCTTGGTCGAGTCCACTTAGATTTCGGTTTAGGCGAACAGTTTTGAGACCGGCTTCGCCTTGACGAGTTCGCGGGGTTGGTTGAGGTGGTTGTAAACCACGGTTTCAGGTTCGATGCCGACCGCATTGTACATGGTTGCGAGAAGCTCGGTGGGGTGGACGGGATCTTCCGCTGGGCTACTCCCCGTTTTGTCGCTCGATCCCAGCACGAAGCCGCGTTTGGTTCCGGCGCCGGCCACGATGGAGGTGTAGCAATAAGGCCAGTGGTCGCGACCGTCGGCACTGTTGCCATTGCCGGAGGTGCTGACGCCTTTTTGCGGGGCACGGCCAAACTCGCCAATCACGACTACGAGCGTTTCGTCGAGCAATCCGCGCGAATCCATGTCCGCGAAGAAGGCGGACAGACCGTTGTCGAGCATGGGAGCTGAGTTGTTTTTCATCCGGTCGGTGAGGCCGACATGATGATCCCACGAGTGTTTGTCGGAGTTGGCGACCTTGGGCCAGATGACTTCGACGACTCGAGTGCCGGCTTCGATGAGGCGGCGAGCGAGCAGGCAGCTTTGGCCGAAGGTGTTGCGTCCGTAGCGATCCCGCATCGCGTCAGTTTCTTGGTTGAGGTCGAAGGCGTTCCGAGCGCGGCCGGAGACGATGAGGTTCAGGGCTTTCTGGTAGTAGTCGTCGAGGTTGAACTTTTCGACGGCTTTCTCGACTTCCGGCATCGCTTTTTCGATGGCGCTGCGGAGGTCAGCGCGGCGTTGGAGGCGGAGGCCGAAGACTTCGGGTGGGAGTTTGAGATCTTCGATTTGGATTCGGTCCATTTTACCCATGTCGAGATCGTCGCCGGGGGGGTACAGGGTGTACGGATCGAACGCTTTCCCGAGGAAGCCTGCGGTGCCGCCTTTGCCCACGACGTTGGACTCCTGAAGCGGGCGGGGGAGCATGACGAACGGGAGCATGGGTTGCTCCGACGGTTTGAGGCGCACGATGTTTGCGCCGAAGTTGGGGAAATCTTTCGGGTCGGGGGGCTCGAGTTGTCCGGACGGGCTCACCTTGTCGGTGGTGTATCCGGTCATGATTTGGTAGATGGCCGCCGTGTGGTTGAAGAGACCGTTTGGCGTGTAGCTCATCGAGCGGATCATGGAAAACTTGTCGTTCACCTTGGCAAGGTTCGGCAGGACTTCCGTGTAGTTGATTCCGGGGATTTTGGTCGGGATGTTTTTGAATGCGCTCCGGATGTTATCGGGGACGTTTTCCTTGGGGTCCCAGAGGTCGAGGTGGCTTGGTCCACCTTGAAGGTAGATCATGACGACGCTCTTGGCCTTGTTCCAACCTGCGCCGCCCGTTTTGTTGGATTCGGCGTGGGCTTCATTGCGAAGCATGGACGCTAGCGAAAGGCCGAGGAGGCCCGTTGAACCGACGCGCACGAGGTCGCGCCGTGTCACTTTCATGTTCGGATCACAGAGATCGCTGTTGAGACCGCCGGGGATGTGAATCATAGGAGGGGATTGGTTGAGGTGTTTATAGCAGTTGATGGGCCGCGTGAGTTTCTGTGGTGCAATGGATTATTTCGTGAAAGTCGGTGGGAGAAATCATCGGTTGAAGAGGAACGCTGAGCTGTTGATGAGCGCCCAAGTCAGGTCTTGCATTGCGGTTAACCTGCGATTGTTCACTTGCCGGGTGCTGGACTCTGCGTCGATGCGCGATTGAACCAGTTGAGCGTCCAAGCGGATGGGTTCACTGGCTTTGGCGTAGGCGGCTTTGAGTGACTCGTGTTTCGGGTCTGCTGGCAGAGCCTGCTTCGCTTCCGATACTGCTCTCGTCCGAATCCAGTACTCGTCGTCGAGAACGCGGTAGGTCGTGGCGAGTTGTTTTTTGTCATCGGCGGTCCTCGTCTTATCATCCTTTGCAAGAAGTGCCTGCAAGTCTGACGCAATACCGGCTTGGAGCGGGTTGGAGGCTGTGGTGGACCAAACACGGAACCGTGCAATCAAGGCTCCGTCAGCGACTCCGCGCTGGACGATTTTGAGTTTTAGTCGGGCTCCGGCTGATTCAGTCGGTTGCGGGAGTTTGAGCATCACGAGGCGGCGAACTCCGTTGCCGCCTGCGAGGCTCCATCCGTTCTTCGGATCGGCTTTCCCGTCGATGAGCTGTGCGGCGGGATTGTCCTTGGTTTCGAATGAGGCGGCGGCGGCGGCGAACTTGATGGCGGCGTCTGGTTTTCCTTTGGGAGCGAGTGTCGCGGAGATTTCGTTGATGAAAACCGTGCCGGCGTCGCCTCGGCCGGGACCGAAGCCTGGCAGGCTGGAGTCGGGTAAGAGTTCGAGGAGGACGCCTGTGGTGCCGGCTTTAGCGAGGTCGAGTTCGACCGTGTAATCGGCTTTGCGGTTTTGTCCGGTTGATACCACGAGACCTTGCTTATCTACGGTGAGGCGAACGCCATCGGTGGCATTGGCGACGGGCGTCGAACGATCCCAGAGGGTTTCTTGCTTTGTTGAAGCCTGCTGGGCGCTCCAGCCGGTCAGGCGCAGGGTGAAGTCCTTTTCGTACGCAGCGGCGGCGGCCTCGGCTTGGGCGATTCGTTCTTTGCGGACGCGCTCGCGCTCGTCGCGGTAGAACTTGGTTTCTGCTTCGTAGGCGTCGAGCGGGGGCTTGGTTTTGTTCATTTCCGCTTTGCGCGCGGCTTCTGCGGCGGCGATGGCGGGGGCATGTTTCTTTTCCAGCTCGTCGCGTTGCTTGACCACTTTCTGGTGGTCGTCATTGATGCGGCCGAGGTTTTTGAGGGTAGCGTCGATTTCGGGTTCCGTGGGTTTCCGAGCGAGGACGCGGATGAACAGTTCTTCGATGGCTTTTCGGTCGTCGGGCTGTGTCGCGACCAGTTTCGCAATCGCGTTTTCGGGCGACTGGATTGCTTGGCTGATGGCTTGTCCGCTGAGGAGTGCCATGACCGAGCCGAGACGGATGTCGTTGCTCCGTTCACACTCGCAAGCGCTTTCGCGAGCGGGGCGTCCGAGCGTGCCGAGCAATCCGCCTGGAAGGTCGCTGCCGAGATCGAACAAGGAAGCTGCGCGCGCACCTTTTGCTGCGCCGGGGAAGGCCGAGGCTGAACCGGTCACGGTGTGAACGGCGTCGACGAGTGTCTCTGCGCTGAGACGACGGGCGAGGGCGTGGGAGTAGTTGGTTTTGTCGTCTTCATTCCAGCGGTTGGTTTTGATGGATAGCTGGTAGGTTCTCGATTTGCAGACGAGTTGAATGATGTGGCGGGTGTTGAAGCCGCTTTGGACGAACTCTTTGGTGAGGTATTCGAGGAG
>JACCEC011268036.1_pt1 | contig 11594 bp, 22 predicted proteins | sample 7450121 | NCBI WGS metagenome assembly JACCEC01 (sample SAMN15323455, study PRJNA562643) | freshwater metagenome | isolation source: river surface water | place: USA:Blue River Watershed | collected 2017-08-18 | reverse complement strand
GGACTTCCATAAAGCATTACAAACTGACCTGCTTCTCTGGCTTTGCGTAGAACCTCGACATCAGTATTGTCGCCCCACTTGCGACCATAGTAAAGGTCGCCATTAGGTCGTGGGTAAGATTCCTCACCCTCTAGTGCTGTCGTGGATTCCATAGTTTCCTCTAGTCGAACTGGCTCTGCCTCTGCCTCTAGTTTAGTGGCTGTGGTAGAACCAGAACCAGACTTGCTTCGGATAGTGGCTCGACCTGCTGTTGGTAGTAGGTCGTCCAGAATCGAAGTCGTAACTCCCACGCTGGAACTGGTAACGCTGGTGCTAATCTGCTCTAGCAACTTGTCATAATCAAGCGTGGCTAGAACTGGTGCTGTCGCCTCTGCGACTGATTTTTTGAGATACATAGGTTTCCCTCTTTCGTTGTGTCGTATCTAAATGGATTATGCCAGTTTTTCGGGGAACTTGTCAAGTGTTCCACGAACTTTGTTGATTCTGCGAATGACTGCCTGTGGTGTTTTCCAATCCTTGTGGACTTCGATTAGGTCTTGGTCAGTCACCTCTACCGAGAATGGCTTGCCCTCACGAACTACCCAACCCTGCTCTGTGAACTCTACTCGCTCGTCACCCGAACCCTCGTATCTGGTGTCGAGAATCTGTGAGCGAAGAATTAGGTCGAGCGACCTCATTCGGGAATCGTGCCTCTCCCTGTCAGTCAGTTCGTCCCACTCTGCTTTTGAGTAGGTTTTGTAGTCCACATAGTCTTTGTGGTATGAATCTGGGTCAGTTGGCTCTGCTGGCTTTAGTCGCCCTCTGTCCTCTAGGTAATACCTGTCCCATTGTGCCTTTGGGCTGTGTGGAGATACAACTCTTACCATAACTGCTGGCTCGAAAATCTTGCCTGTATCGTCCTGATACTGCGGAAAGATAATGACTTGCCTTACTCCCTTTTCTCCCCACCAACCCATTAGCGAGCGAACCTTGTCTGAATCCATAGTCGGGTCTGCTACAAACTCTAGGTAGAGTGCCTTACTTACAATCTTTGGTGTTGCTGTGGTTGCCATTTGGCGACCCCTTTCGTGTTGTGTCGTAGCGTTTGCTACCCCTAGAGTAAACCAGACTTTTTACCACTTGTCAAATCGTTTCCATAAAAAGTTTATAACGAAATGGTAACGGCAGTTTTGGTCGAATCCCCAGAAAAAATAACTATTGAGTTAGAAAAATAGATTGAGCCAGTTTAGCGTTCACTTGGCTCAGGTGAGCGAGCAGTTTTCCGACATACTCGGGTCGCTTTCGGGCGTTGTCCTTATCTAAGGTAAGGCTTGTTCCCTAAGTTAGCAAATCTCGAATCCACCGCACTCTGCCAAGAACTCGGCGAACTCTTTTACATCTACATCTTCCAGATAGTAATTGGTTGCCCAGTCCTCGACCTTGCCAACTCCATTACAGCCATTACACCAACCTTTGGTGCGACCAACGATAATGGCGATGTCTGGGTCAAGTTCTTTCTTGTGCTGTCCAGCACTCTTGCCAATGTCGTCAGTTCGGATTCCAGTTCCCTCGCAGATTCGGCAATCCTCGAAAGGCAACTCGGAGAGTTGCTTGTTTCGCTCAACTACATAGTGAGCAACCCTGCCAGAGTTGTAGTCGTCCATTAGCAGTTTGGCTAACTTCTTGCTATCCCTAGAGCCAAGCCCATCTCCAGAGTTTGAGTGAGCGTGTTTGACTAACTCGGCAATCTCTGGGTGAACATTCTCTACATAGTCCCAAAGTGGATGCCAGCCCCATACATTCCTACGGAAGTATTGACCAACCTCTGACTTCGGGTTCTTCCCATAAACATCCATACCCATTTGGGTAACCCCTTTCTTAGTGGTAATAGAAAGATAGCAGGTAGGGGTGACATCACGCAACTATTTTTTCGGCGTGTCGGAAATCAGTAGTTATTTTTTCTGAACCTAGAAGTATTCGAGGTCGTCAGGGTCTGTGAGGAAATGACTTTTCACGACTGGTGGAAAGAAGGCGTCCACATAATCAACGATTGGGCTGGCACATTCTTCGCACAAAGCCCAGTCTTGGTCGTTCTCATCAATGATAAGAACAAACGGGCAGAACTCGTCAGCACCACCTGAGTAGCAGATTGGCTCTTCGCACTCAACACATGCCGTTCTGGCGATTTGTTCGGGCAGGACTACTCCAGCATTCAGGGCGAGGTCAATGTCCCTGTCCGTCTCGAAGACGTGGACTTCCAGTGAGCGCATGCCTTCTAGGATACAGCGCACGCCGTCCGTTGATTTGGACGGCGCTCGCTATCTACCTCGGTATGGGCAAGCCGTGTCTTCTCAGCTGGGCAACCCCACAGATGTAGGTCTTCTTGTCAGAGGGCGTGCCGCTTAGATGGATTATCGGTTGGCTCTTGTCTGGAGAAACGAAACGGTAGTGTCCCTTTGCTGTCAGGGACACTTCCCATCCGTTTGACTTGGCAAGCCGCACAATGTCAGCCATCAACTTCCGTGTCTCGGTCACGCCGTTACCAACTTGAGGTGTAGTAGAAGTCGAACTTATCTGGAGCGGAGTTTAGGACTTCGGCAAGCCGTTTCGATGTCCAGTGGACATCTTCGAAATAGTATTCGTCATAGTCTTCACTACCGAAGAAGAAACCCGTTGTGACTGGCAGGTGTTCCTTCGCATACTCAGCGGTTCCGTTTTCGCAGACCCGTTCGCATAGCTCGCCGAGTTCGCGTATCTGGTCGCGGGTTACGTAGTATTCCTTACAATCGTCCTCGCCGTCCTGAACGTTCTGGACAAACCAGTTGTGGATTTGGTTAGCCTTTCGCCAGTAAACAACGTTCACCGAAACGCTGGCGTATCGGTCATCGTGGATGTTCTCCGCTCCGACAGCCTCGGTAACTACTTTATAGAGTTCCTTCTCTTCGTCCTTGCTGTGGCTGTAACCGCTCACGAATCTGCGAGCGTGTAGATACATGTCCAGTCCCATTAGCTTTCCCTTCCTTTGTTTAGTATCTGTAATGACTTGAAGTAGTCATCAGCAGTAGTGGCTTCCCAATATCCTGTGTCTACATTCCAAGTTGTGTCTTTGTCAAAGCGAGCCTCTGTGACTTCTTCGTCTACCCACCAAGTCTCGCTGTCTAGGTCAGCGACTACTACATAGTGAACTTGCTTGCCCATTAGTTGTCCTCCTCATAGATATCAAATTCAGGTTGCCACGCAGAATCTCCTTGAATACCTTCGCCTTCAGCTAGCATCTCTTCCCCTAATTCCAACGCGGTTGCTTCATCTTTGGCCTCAACTGAAACCGAATAGATGGTTACTAAGTATCCGCTCACATTGTAGGTTGCCATCAGTGCATATCCTCATCTGTCTTTGAGCAACCCAGGTCGTAGCACTCTTGGCAGTACAACCTGCTGTATAGCTCCTCTTCCATGCAATTAATGCATGAACACTCTGTAACTTGCTGTCCCATTTGGAACCCCTTTCTTTTGGTATTTAAAATGTAGCAGATACTGGTGTCATTCGCAACTAGTCTGGAAAAATTATTTTCCAGCCAGAACCTTCGCAGTGTTCGCAGTCTGGGTCGCCTTCGCAGGTGTCTTCGTTATAGCAGCTGCATTCTTCTTCAGTGCTGGTGATGACTTCGATATCTTCTCCCTCATTGAATGCCACCTCAGTTACGTAGTAGCAGAGTCTGTTCACCCAGTGCGCGCCACTATAAATACCAGTGACACCTTCACCATCGATGAGTGTCCAAACCTTTAGCGGGTCTGCCTTCTTTATGTACTCCAGCTCCTCGCCATAAGTTTCGAACATGATATTTTCATGAGTCATGAACGGGTTCTGGATTGGCTTGTACTTTTCTTCCCACTCTGAGTATTTCATGTGGTGCCCCTTTCGTTGTGTGTATGCCTAGTATACGGCTTCTGTTTTTAATGTCAACCTATTCTTTAGGCGTGTCGAGCCAGTGATGAGGTTGATTTCGTTGAGCGGCGCTCCAGTGAAATCATCTTTCGTTAAAAGTCCGCCGAGTCTGTTCTCGAGGCATCCTATACAAAGCATGATGTCTGGATAGCAGTCTTGAGTCGCTTCTTCCCATAGGGCGTCATGGACCATGTAGTACTCGAAGTTGCAGTTCGTGCAAGCAGCGCAATCCCAGCACTTAAATAGTTCGTAGTGTTCGCAGTCGCATTTAATCATGCGACAACTATAACAGGTTACTTCTTTAAAAACAACTGAGCGTAGTACGGGTCATCCTGGGCCTTCTCCCAGAACTCTTTCCCAGAGACCAAGTACGTGACCTTGTCCAGGTAGTACTTCTTCAGGTCGAACCGTTTGACCATGGTGTAGACCCAGGAGTCCTTCTTCGAGCACAGCTGCGCGAACTCGCGAACCGTTAAAAGATTGAGCTCCTGGTGGTCCTCCTTCAGCTTGCGCATCCGTTGTGGAAAGCTGCAGGCTAGTACGTCAGCACGCCGCACTCTCATGTGGAACGGTCTAGTTACATGCTTAGTGCGGGCTTTCGCTACTTCGGACCTAGGAGGGACGTGGTCTACGACGAGCCGTCCCGTTCGCAGCCAGTGCTGAATAGTTGCTCGAGTTACGTGGGCAAGCCGTGCTGCTTCTGCTAGTGATACCGTCTCATCGTTCATGACGTCAGTATATCTAAGGCAGGCCGTCTAGGCAAATCGGCGCTCGCTGCATGCTGCGTGCCGGCCGCCGTTGATTTTACGTTTCGTTAAAAGTTTGGATCAGGATCTGGTTCTGGCACGTAGTCAACAATGATGGTTCCGTGCGCATTGTGTCCCACGCCGCCAACGAAGTAGCCAAGCCGGCCGCGGACAGTTAGCCCATTACGAATTAATAGACGCCCGTCTTGTTCGCGGAAGAGTGTCCACAGGCTCTGGACTGGCAGCGCTCTGATGTACTCCCATTGCGGGCCGTCGTGTTCAAACAAGCATCCGGTGAACTTTGCATGGGGGATTAAATGATTCTGCTGCGGCTGGTACCTGGCTAGCCACTCGCTGTACAGCAAGTGTTCTTCGACGTACTTGTAGTTGTCGATATTGAATTCTTTCTTAGCCATTGCTCTCCTTGGGCTGCAGCTTATCCCAGCTGCCGGTTTCATTGCCTTCGTAAGACTCACCGGTTTCGCGGTCGAGCAGCAGCCATTTACGTGGACTCCGGGTGTACACCGTCAGAATCATGGGAGATGGGACCTCAGGGTACTTGTGTCCGTCACGATGAGCGCGATCGTCAATCAATTTGGAAGAGTCCCGTCTGCTTGGCTAACCGTCGAAGCGTGTTTACGTCAGGCAGGCCGGTCGCGTCTTTCCCGACAAATCCAATGATCCGTTGATAACGAGAGCACGCCGCTGCGGTTATCGCATCCCACTTGCCTGGTTCCGCGCCGCGGAGATCGGTTACCGTTGCTAGCGCTAGCTGAATTGTTTCAATCTTCCTGTTACGATCCCCGGGCCTGATTTCAACGTTCATTAAAAGTTTGACCGGTTCTTTTGCTGCAGCAGCAACAGACTCCAGATCCTCGCCGTTAAAAGTTGTGCGGCCGCGATCCAGGATCTGCATCAATCTTTCGTTAAAAGTTTTACCGGTAGCAGCACCGGTGAAGTTCGGGTGGCAGAAGATAACAACGTCGTTAATTGTTCGGATCCGTTGATGCACGCCGTCTTTCTTGGTGTACGCAGTGGTGCCCTCGGTGTTTCCTTCTACAGCAATGAACCGTCCCGTGCTTAAGAATTCACGAACGTCAACAACAATACCCGCGTGCGGCATGCCGAACTGATCTGAAGACTGCCCGGTCTCTGATGAAAAGTTATAGATCGCGATAGATCCTGGCCGCGCTTCTCGTGAAAAGTTTCCGCTGCGCAAGAATTCTGCGAGCGCCGCCGGCGTGTACGTAAAAGAAGGAAGCTGCAGGCCCGCATCTTTTGCACAGACGTCAATGAATGCGCCGGCCCACTGTCTGGAATCGTACCCAACCTTCTGGCCAAAGATGTTACGGCCGCCTAGGTCAGCAACATATCCCAGGTACTGCTGCGCAGTCTTGATGAAAAGTTCTGCCGCAGCGGCGGGATCTTTCTTCTTACGTAAGTTCACAGGTCTATCCTACCCGAAATCTCCCCAGCCTGCCATAGCTCCATCAGGGTGTCTTGTTTTAATGAACGCCGGCAGCACATAACGAGTAGGCCCCTCCTCAACAGGGTAGACGCCATGCATGTACTCCTTGGTGCCCGGGAAGATTAAAAGTGAACCAGGTGCTGGACGCAGAGAAAGTTCATAGTTTGGGAAGAAGACTTCCCCCGCAGCATAGTCATCATTGATGTAGAGCACTGCTGCGTATTGAACAAGTTTGTCAGAGTACTGGTCGAAGTGCGCAGTGAGTGCACTGCCTGGATACAAACGTTGATGATTCATGAAACCTGTGAAGACCAGGTCCCCCGCTTGCTGAAAGATTTCTATTGCGCGATTCTGCAATGTGAGTCGCAGCTGGTCATCTTTGATGGGAAGAGTTTTGTCAGCAAAGTGGTCAGTGACTTCAAGAAGACCTTCAGCAATTAAGTTCTCGAGGTCGTCGCGTCCAAACTTTGCAAGAGCGTGCTTTCTTGTTTCGCTCAGGTAGCTGTAACTCCAGTCTTCTTCAGCGGCGCTATTAACTTCTTCGTGCAAAGTTTGGATCTCATCCGGCGTCGCAAAGTTAGAAACAAGATAGATCCTAGGCGCGACTTCGTCAACCCTATACCCAAGGGTCTGGATGTGGTCGACCGTCAACATATTTCTACCCTAGTGGATCCTGAGGAATGTAAGGAGACTTGAACTCCGGGATGTCTAGGGGCGTCTCCTTCAGGAAGTATCCGTTTGTGTTTGACGTGTGACTATACACCAATCCAACTTGGAACGCAAGTAGGTCCGTGTAAAGGTTGTGAGCTTCCTGAGCTAGAGCACTGAGTCGAATGTGTTCGATGCGGTTATGTGCGTTTGCGATATCGGCTTTGAGGTTCTCATAGTGAACGCGAGCCGTCTCAATAATCTTGCTGTAATCGCGCATCCGTTATTTCTCTTCCTCGGTTGTAGATCCGGCAGGCCGTTCTTCTAACGCTCCGTTAAAAGTTTCGGATCCGGTTGCTGCTTGCTGCTTCTCTTCAAGAACAATCTCTGCGTCTATAGTCTGCACGCCGCTATTTGCTAGACGCATTGCTTCTGAAAGCGCGCCGCTCGAGAGCCGTTCCAATCTTTCAGCAATGATCTGAGCAGCTGGCCGTACGTCAACGTTTACGTTCGTATCGATCTCCACGCCGCCTCGAACGCCGGCACGGTCCAAGATCTCCGTTGCTGCCTTCAGCTTAACAGGTTCACTCTCAGCAAACTCCATGAGTTCTTCCAGCTTATCAACTGCGAACGGTGCAGCCTGCATCAACTTTTCACGAGCGCGTTCAATGTCATCGGACGTCTTGTGTTTCAGGCTGCGCAAGTGTACTCGACACAGGCCGTCATCTTTTGGACGCCCCGAACCCCAAAGCATACAACGGATACCGTCAGCTTTGATGTGGCGACACCTATGCGGTTGAGCAAGAGGGGCGCGTTTAGGATTTAGAACACCCGTCTCTTGTTCCTTCATGTAAAGACGAGTGGCATGCACAACCCAAGGCGGAACCAGATAATCGGAAGCTTCCTCCGCTATGAGATCCAGGCCGGTTAGGTAGTCAGAGTTGTTGTCCGTCGGAACAGAAAGTATTGGACGCTTCTCTGCAAGTGAGAGTAGTCGGCGCTCGCGGGTAGATTCAGCGGTTCGTACTTTGATCAGGCCGGCTGGGGAACCAGCGGCTGAGTAAACCGGTTCCCACTGTAAACGCGCTCGCCGTAAGATGGCGCGGTTTTCAAAAGAGTCCTCGCAGATTCCGCGGTCAACTTCTTCGATACCAAGTTCGGACAGATCCTGGAGGATCGAGATTGGATCTTCTACTACGTAATCCAGGCCGTCTTCTTTAGAGGCCTCGCCGTTTAATTCTAACATGTGAACGTTCCTATTGTCAAGTGATTACGCTGAAAGAGAACAGGCCGTCCGTCAAAGGGCGACGGCCCTGCCAACTGGGGAGAGGACTGTGGCAGAGCCGTCTCCGTCAATTGTAAGGGATCTACGGTCCTATTGATTTGATCAGCGGTAAACATAGCAACAATTGTACGCTGATGAAAAGTTGTTGATTGGAAGTTGGAAAGATTTTTTGGGCGCGGAGAGGGAGAACGCCGGCTTTTCGCTCTTTCAATAACAAGGAACACTTAATCCATCAACTTTCGACCGCGCCTGCGAGGGCGATTTTGGAACTCTACATTGACCAGATTTAGTACCTTAACATCTAAAGTAGCCGACAGAGCCTCGACATCGCTAAAGTTCCTAGGCCTCCCTAAATTACATTTAGCATGAGCTGGCTTAACATTCTCGAGTATATCTGGGCCACCTATGGATATGGGTATGACATGATCTAAGTGGAGGCCGTTCTCCCATTCAGAGGCTACTGCTTTAGACGAGTGCGATGGCGCATCTAGATCTATCGGTCCTTGGCATAGGTGACAGTTCGTCCCCCAAGTGGTAAGAACATCACCTTTAGAATACTTTTCAGAGTAGACGTTAGCTTCCATTGCTCGTCGTCTTCGCTCTCCTTCATAGTATTTATCTTTATCTTTTTGATAGTTAAGTTTGGAGTATTCTTGAAGAAGCTCTGGGTGGTTTAGTTTATAGTTTTTGTGGTACTCGAGCTGATACTTCCTCAGGTTTGAGTTAGCATCTCGATACCATCGCTCGTAGTGCCTTCGAAATAGTTTGTGTTGTTCCCATTCTTCAGGAGTTGAGTCTGCTTTTCGCTTCTTTGCTTGTCGTCCTGGTAGCGATGCCTTAACTTCTTTAGGCATCTTAGCTCCAGTCGACCTCAAGTGCTCCAACCCCTCTGAACATTTACTGCACATCTGTATTCTTGTCCTTACCTGAGAATCTTCCATCAAGTCCCCGCTTGACACCTTGAGCTGCAAGAACCGATGAGTACATACTTCTAAGCTGTCGCTGTTCAAGCCAAACTTCATAAGCATCGAGCTGACTTACATACCCTGGCCGTGGCATAAACAACTTCCCCACGCTAATCCAGTTGTAGATAGTTTTCACGCTGACGCCAAGTTCCTTGGCCATCAGGGGAATCTTCACCCAGTCGTGTTTCATATCTCTCCAAAAAGTAAACCGCCCCATCACTCTAACATGACGAGGCGGTTTTATAACCCTAGCTGGGTTATTTTGTTTCTCTCTCCCAAGGAAACAAACCTGTGTGTTGGTCCCAGTTCTTCCCAGTCTTCCCGACTGCTGGGACCGCCACGTGTTTAATTATAGTACTACTTACTGAGCTGAAGAGGCACCCTTACCACCGGACTTCTTCTTGGCCGCTGGCTTAGTTGCAGGCTTAGCTGCTGGAGTTGCAGGCTTCTTTGCTGCTGGCTTCTTAGGGGTAGCCAACTTCTCTTCTACCTTTGGAGTTACCTGAGCCTTAGCATCTGCCTTGACCTGAGCAATCTTAGTTGCTGCTGCCTTAGCTGCCTGCGCTGCCTTGAACTTCTCTTCGGCTGCCTTAGCTGCTGCCTGCTGAGCTGCGATTCGCTCGCGGGCTACGCGAGTTGCCTCACGGACAGCCTTCTCTTCCTGAGCAATCTGGAGAGTTAGTGCTTCGCTGTAGGAACCGAATACCGACTTGCGGATCTTTTCCCATGTTGAAATGTGTGCCATGATTTCCTATCTTTTCTAGTTTACTGCTTTGATGTTAGCTCTTCGGACTGACTGAGCTTCTTCGCTATCCCAATAAATCGTTCTGCAGTCTTCGCAAAGAATTCCGCTTACGCCTCTATCGTCGTCGCTGTCGTAAAGCCGATACCCATACTCGTCCGTTCGCACTGGATAAAGCATAGTCGGTTTACCACATTTCTTGTTTTCACACTTTAGTTCTGCCAACCAGACAACACTGTCGTCAAAATCTGGAATTGCAGCCTGTGATGCCATATAGCCACGCACCAATGCGTGACCCTCACCTGACCCAATAGACCTGGCGATGAAGTATCTGGTGTTCTTGACTTCGATAACTGCGTGCTTTCTCTTACATGCGCACTCGAAGCTCACTGGATTACAGACGTTAGTCTCTGCATCGTGTCTCGAGAATGAGTGGCCACAGATACAAATGCGCCTATCGTTTCTACGGGGATTCGCGGCTAAGGCTTCATTGATGCTTATGGCCTCTTCTTTGTTAATCCCAAACATATCTAGACCGGGCATTAGTTTCCTCCATAAGGATTACTGATTCCCATTAGCTTTGCCAGTTCTGCATAAGCAGGGTCATCATTCATAGCACCAACAATAGTCATTGCCTGAGCTTGTAGCAAGTTCATCTGATTAGCTTCCCATCCACTTGCATCGCCTTCAAAGATTGGGTGCCAAGTCTCACCGTCAAACACTGCCGGTTCACCTTCACCATAGACAACCACATACCCACACTGCTCTCCTCTTACAGAGTCAACAAATGGGTCCATCAAAATGCCTCGGGGGTCACGCATAACTCTAACACCGCGCATAGCCCCAGCGTTTGGTTTAATTTTCATACTGCCTCTCCTAGTTTCCTAGATACTCTAGCTTTTCTATCTGACTTTTGCTAGGGACACTTCCCAACCAAGTCTCACCATCGAACTGGTACAAGTCACCCTTAGTGTCCTGATACCAGCCAATCTTTATTGCCTTTAGCTTTTCGAGTTCTTCAATTCTTTTAGCTCTAGCTGCAGCTTCAATTTCATCTTGAGCATCCTCGATGGCTCCAACTTCAATTCTTCTAGTTATCCACGGAGTCAGCTCTTGCCATTCCTGACCGCCACCATGCACGTTAGCCTTAATCCACTGCAGTCTTCCTTCAACCTTGCGAATGTATATCTGGTCTCCCTCATTCAGCAAAGCCTCTGGAGCTCTGTTTAGCAGCATAGATTCAAAAGTTTTGTCCATAGATTCATGGATTGCAGCTATCTGCTGCTCCCTAGACGCTACCTCTTCTTCCCAATCTGCACTCATCCCAAGTACTCCAAATTCTCTACTCGCTCTTTTGGAACTTCGTCCCAAATTACTCCGTCATACTGGTACAAGTTTCCCTGACCGTCCTGATACCAACCAGCTTTAATCTCCAGCTCGGTCCAACGGCCATACCCATCTCTAAGAAACGTAAGATTTTCATAAGCCTTAATCGTCTCTTCAAACACCGGAAGGTCTACACCTCTGTGTGGCTTTCTGTTCATACCATCACCCTAGCACTCTCTCCAATTTTCCGCAATACACAATCTGCAACAAGTTTCTCCCTGCTCCAAACCATCTAACTATCCTATCACAATACATAATACATAATACATAATAAGCAACAATTTTTTAGATAAGGTTGGGGGTGCAACTCTATACGCGTAACAGAAAAACTTATAACCTCTTATGTATTATGTATTATGTAACCCCCATATTATCAAAAAAATCTCTTCCCCATTCACCATTTCCCGATAATATCTACCCCACTTATTAT
>JACCEC013182286.1_pt1 | contig 11597 bp, 7 predicted proteins | sample 7450121 | NCBI WGS metagenome assembly JACCEC01 (sample SAMN15323455, study PRJNA562643) | freshwater metagenome | isolation source: river surface water | place: USA:Blue River Watershed | collected 2017-08-18 | reverse complement strand
GTGTTTTTCGTCCATTTTCTGAAAATCTCGATGGGTTAACGCTTTCAACGTTTCGCAAAGAATATTTAATAATGGTAAAGGTTGATTTTCAGCAACTAATATATAAAGGGATTCTTTCAAAGCAAAAATATCACTATCTATTCCTGCCCTATCATTCATAATTTGAATGAAATAATCTTGATATAAGTTAGCGATAACACGATTTGGCATTTTCAAATAAATAGACGCATCAAACCCTGTTTTATCTATCGTCAAAAAGCCCATGTAAAACAACAAACTCAAAAAATCGGAAGTAGTAAAATTGCGTTCAAAACTAAAAATATCTGTCAATTCAAGTCGAATTTTTTGTCCCTGCATGAGTTTATCTACATATTCCCATTTTTGTTGTTCTTGACCGCCGATTGCAAATAATTGTTTTATTTTATTGTAATCCGATGCTATATTTGTAGCTAACATCTTTTTAGGTGACTGTTTAGACTGCTTATATTTTTCTATAAAATATAAAACCATATCAGAATTGTAAACTAATTCATTTGTATCACTATTAAAACAATAGCCATTATACCAATTTTTCAATACTTCCAAGAGTTCGGGAATTTTACTTTCAGGGATTTCGATACCCCTCAGTAACTCCTTTACTTCTGCCTCAGTAAAGCCCATTAAATTATGCAAGATTAAATCTTGTGAAATATTTGCCGTAATATTAAAACCGCTCGTCATGCTATCTAACATAATCGGTGAAACGCCCGTAATAAACATTTTTTCTATCAATCCTTCATTCGTAGCTATTTTTAAGGTCTCATAAAATTTCCTGACCCAACCATTTTTTGAAACAATATTCCGAAATGCTCCCATGCGAAACGAAATCAATTCATTCGCAAAATGGTCATATTCATCTATCAATAAATAAATTTTATTGCCTATATCTGCATCTAATAAATGTGCGAAAAAAAGCCGCATACACAAAGCTGCATCTTTTTGTTCCAAAATATGGGCAGTTACTAAGCGGGTAAAAATATGTTTATATCGCGTGATAAATGAATTGACACCCGTTTGAACCGCCAATAAAAACGCAGCAGATAACCCTTCATCTGTTTGCGTATCCAACCCACTAAAATTAAAGCGCAAAACATAGTAATTATTTTTACTCGATGTTGGATTTTTCCCAATATAAGTATTCCCAAATAGTTGCTCAAAAATATTTTCATATTGCACGCCATAGTAATATTCAAGTAAGGAAATCCAAAGTGATTTTCCAAACCTGCGCGGACGCAAAAAAACGAGGTATTCCGTCCCCATGCTTTCCAACACTTCCAAAAATTGCGTCCTATCCACATAGTAAAAACCGCGAGTGATTAACTCCCGATAATCTGCCTTGCCATAACCTATCTTTATCATTCTATAATGATTTTCAAGTAGTTATAAAGTTTTTTTATTTGTAAGTATTTGAAAAATTTTTACAAAAATACTAAAAAATTTCTTGTAAAATCAAATGAGTATTGATTTTTCCCATTTGCTCAATGTGAAAACTAAAAAATATCAATAAATCTTTTAATAACATTTGCCGTTCTATTCTGCTAAAATGCAACTTATGTATATCCAAAAAATTGCTTTGAAGAAGCAATTTAAATAATTTTGTTTGATGCTCATTCATAAAATCTCGATGCCCAACACTATCATTTCTAAAAATTCCTTCTTTCATATCAAAAACTTCGTGATAGATTCCCCCCTCAGTACCCCCTGTAACATGTTGATTTTCCTGCTTTGGCGAAGGGGCAAAACCGAGAAAGTGCGAAAGCGTCAATAAAAAACCGAGATGCAAATTAGCAAATGAATGTTCGGTAGTATCTAAAAAGCGGAAGGCTTCAAAAATGAAAGAAAACATCGCCTCATGTTCCTCTCCTACACCGTCCTCTTTAATAACGCGCCTAACAACCTCTGCCATAAACAATGCAACCGCCCCACGTTGGACTTCAAAAGGAATTTTTTGAAAAACATAAGCAGCTTTTATTTCGCGTAAACGATTGATTTTCTGTATGTTCACATTTTCTCGCTCATAAGCCTCTAATTCCACAAGTGAAGGCACTTGTAATAACGCCGCCCCAATTTTTGATTTTGACTGTCGTACACCACTAACAATATAGGTACGAAGTCCCTTTGCTTCGGTCAGCACGTCAATAATAAGGCTCGTTTCACCATATTTTATAGCTCGAATGATGATGCCACGAGTTTTGATAGTCATTTGAATTTTATTTTTTTATACATTTGATAAAAAATTATTTATTGGTTAAACGCAGCCAAAGCCACCCACAACCAAACGCACCCACCGCATTTGCAAGGGCATCACCCCAATCGAAAGTACGGTCTGTGCAAAAAATATCTTGATAAAATTCTAATATTAACCCATAAGTCGCCGCCGCTGTTGCCACCCAAAACCAATAACGCTTTGGAATACCCCCCCTCAGTAGTAGGCAAGTCAAAACGCCATACATGATAAAATGTGCTACTTTATCAATCATTAACCCTCCTAAATCAATATGTGGGAGGTCGCGCCCCGGTGTTGCGGAAAGTGCAAAAACTAAAATGCCCCACGCTAAAGCTGGGGCAAATGCTTTTAATATCTTCATTATAAGCGATTTAGATATGCTTTAAACATTTATATATTTTTCGTAAGCAGCCGCAGTGAGTAGCGTAGATGGATCCCCTAAAACTTTAACTTTTACAATCCACCCTTCGCCGTGTGGGTCGGTATTGACTAATTCTGGGTTACTTTCTAATTCTTGATTAAATGCTAAAATTTCGGCAGTTACAGGCATATATAGTTCTGAAACAGATTTGACGGACTCAACTGTTCCAAATTCGCTGCCTGTTTCAATAACTCGCCCGACAAAAGCACTATCTACATAAACCACATCACCCAATTGAGCTTGTGCATAATAAGTAATACCGATATAAGCTACATCATCTTCGATTCTGAGCCATTCATGCTCTTTGCTATACCAATAATCTGATGGATACATATTTTTTATTTTGTACTGAAATAAGAAAAAAGGTTTTTAAAATCGCCCAAAAATACGCATCTTTTGGCAAGATTGAAGGGTTTAGGCTTAAAAAAAAGCAAATTTTGACTTTTAAATTTTTTTATAAAATTTAAATTTATTTAATTTGTTTTTTTAATGTGTAGCAATAGCTGTAAACTCCTTACAAAATTTTACCTTCTACTGAGGGGGGGTAAAATGAGAAAGCCTCATCAAGGTTTTGAGAACGCTTTGATGAGGCTTTCTATAAGCAACTATTTTAAAAACCTGCTTTTTTGAGTTCGTCAAGAAAGGCAGGTAAACGATTATACGTTTGGCGCAAAACCTTGACAAAATTTTCTAAATGCACTTTTTTGCTTTCTATTTTTTTGAGCGGTTTAATAGTGTTTATAGAAGCAGCGTAATGCTCACGCCCTTGTCCACCTTTACCCATCTTATTCAAAATGCGCTCTTTACACATATCGAAAACTTCGTCAGGGTAAATATTTAAAATCGGTTGAATCGCACTATCAAAGTAAGTGTTCGTATGCGCATTAAAAGGAAAAAAGTTATTTTGAAACGGATCTTTATATGTTTGTGCGGTTTTCAAAAGGGTCGGGTAATCTTTTTCAAAGGTAGCAATTTTAATAAAAAGGTCTATGTATTTCGTGTTACATTGCGCCACAACCGATGATAATTCTTTTTCAGTTAAAAGTTTTTTCAGTTGTTTATAAGTTTCAATGTCTTTTTTTCTAAACAAATATTCAATCTGAACGGCTTTAAAAAATGCGGTGTCATCTTCTTGTAAAAGGTTTTTGAAAATCAAATCGAAGTGTCTTTTTTGATTGTTAAAATCTTTTTTTGCCATTTCTACAAAAGCTGCTCGCTTGTTGTTATCCAAATAGAAAGTCATCAATTTACTTTCAAGCAATGTTTTATCAGACATTGCCGAATCGCAAAATGTTTGTAAAAGTTGACCCCATTCTTCATCTAATTCATTTGCCATATATACAAACTCCACAAAATCAACATTTTTAGCATTAATTAAATTTTCCTCTCTAAGAAATGCTAATGTTTCTTTTTCATAGTGACCTTCAATAAGACAAAATTCCATGAGCGTCCTAAGCCCATCTCCAAAGTAAACATAAGGATTATTTTCTCTATATGAAAAACGTACAAATGCCTTGCGGCGTGCAAAAATCAAAGAAAGTACCGTTTGCGCAGTTTCAGTAGGGATTGTGTTTTCGGCAACAGCTATCCAACTTCCTACATTTTCATCAAAAATATTTAAGACAATTTGTGTTACCCAATCGCTCTCTAAGTATTCCGTTTCATAGTTTTCGACTAAATAGGCAGCTTCATATATCGCTAACAAAATATTTGTAGCATCAAGCCAACTTTTCTTATAAAGTTTTTGCTCAATTTGTTTTGGATAAGTTGCCAAATTTTGCTCAACAGCCTGTTCAAAACCCGCTGTATCATAATCTTGATAATCCTCATATTCCTCATATTCGTCATATTCGTCATTGCCTTGATAATCGTCAATATCAATATCATTGACAATCGCTGCAATTTCATTACTCAATTCGGTAATATCGAGCGGATTACTGAGGGGGGTACGTGGCGGATACATATATAAATAAAATTGCTTGCATACATCTTCATTTTGAGCAAAAAGGTTAAATAAAAAATCTTTTTGTTTCCGTTCAGATGCTTTAGAAAAAACATTATTGTAAAAATTTTTGGTATCTAATTGAATATCAAAATCTTTTGTATTCAAATTTTTATTGAAGTCAATTGTTTTTGCCTCCTCAAAATTGTTATCAATGATTTCTAAACCCACTGCAACAATGTGTTTACAAATACCGACACCATCATAAGGACAATCGCAGGAGACTTCAGGCTCGCCTTTATCATCTATAATCTCTACGTTGTAAAGTTCCGAACCTCGCACAAATGCGGTGTAACAATTTCCGCGTTTCGTCAAGTTTTTTACATTTCCGCGATAGTTTTCCCCACGCTTGTAAACATTGTGTTCACTTGCATTTTTAAGCCATTTTTTACTAATTGATATAGCCATAGCGATTGATTTTGATTCAAATATCTAAAAAATTATTTTTTCAAAGCAGGGTCATCTTTGGGCTTTACATACGGTTTGTATTTTTTGAATGGATTGAGATTGACATAACGGCGAGGGTTCAATCTGAAATCTTGACTTAAAAGATTAACTTGTAAAAGTGTGCTATTCAGATTGTTATAAAGCGAATCATTTGTCATAAGTTGTCCAAGCGTACCTTCGCCTTGTTTGAGTTTGGCGGTAAGGGTGTTGAGGTCGGCAACTGTTTTTTCGGAGGCTTGCAAGGTTTTTCTCAAATCGGCGATAGCGTCATTTGCGCCATTTGCCGTTTTTTGAAAATCCACATTTTTAAAATTGGCTGTTGTAGTCTCCAAATTTTTTAATATTTGAGAAATTTGTGCGTTACTCGCTTGCAAATTTGCTGTAATACTTTCCACGTTTTTTAGGCTTGCCGAGAGCGTTTGCGTAGAAGCATTGACCAATTTATTCACGCCTGCGGTCGTGGCTTGCAAGTTGCTGATAGTGGCTTGCATGGCGCGAAAAGTTTTTGCCATTTCCGAATTAGGGTTATCAAATTCAGCTTTTAAGGTATCTGTAATTTCTGCGACCCCAGTTTTTGCCACATCAAAATAACCTTTCACTTCTTGCGGCGACCCCAACATTTGTGTCAGCATATTTACTTTGCGCCCACGCAAATAGTCGTTATTTTTGGCACAATCTGCGCCGTTGCAAGGCGTATCAAACACAATTTCGACAGCAGTGCCACCCATAACACCATTCGGAAAAAGCACCGCTTCGGCAGTTTTCGGAATAGCAATCGGTTCTTTAATATTCAGTTTTAAAATAATTTTAGAAACACTACTTTGAGGAAACATAATCTCGGCAACCACCCCAATCTGCGCTCCACGAAAAAACACAGGGGCAGATTTTGTAATTTGATTGGCATTGCTGACTTCCGTAAAAAGATTGATACTATTGTCAAGAAAATTATTGCCCTTCAAAAATTTATAGCCCCAAACTGAGGCTAAAATTGTGACACTTGCTAAAATGCCTACTTTGACTTCTTTTGAAATTTTCATGCGGAAAAATTAGAAAATTAAATTCGTTTTTATATTTGAAAACCTAATTTTATTTTTTAGAAAAGGTCGCTAAACCCTTGATACAGATTAAAAAATTTTTTTTATTTATAACGAATGAAGCCGCAAAAATAATTAAATTTTTGCGGCTCTTTTTGCATTTTCTTTGCATTGCCCTCCAAAAACACCCAATTTAGGGGGTATTAGCGCAATTTTTCGCGCAAAAATTGCCCCGTATAAGAACTTTCGCACCTTGCCAAGCCTTCGGGCGTGCCTTCAAACACCAAATTACCCCCTGCTTTGCCGCCTTCTGCCCCCAAATCAACGACCCAATCCGCACATTTTATCACTTCGGCATTGTGTTCTACCACTAAAACCGTATGCCCTTTTTCGACTAAGGCTTGCAAGGCTTCCAATAATTTTTTAATATCGTGAAAATGTAAACCTGTTGTAGGCTCGTCAAAGATGAAAAATATTTTTTCTCGACTATTTTCGCGCCCCAAAAACGAAGCTAATTTGACTCGTTGCGCCTCGCCGCCCGAAAGCGTAGAACTTGACTGCCCCAACTGCACGTACCCTAAACCCACATCTGAAAGCGGTTTTAGTTTGGTAATGATGTCTTTATGCTCTTTGAAAAAATCTAATGCTTCATCAACGCTCATTTGTAACACATCAAAAATATTTTTATCTTTGTAAGTAACTTCCAATGTCTCGGCTTTAAAGCGTTTGCCGTTGCACTCCTCGCAAACCAAATGCACATCTGCCAAAAATTGCATTTCCACCACTTGCTCGCCTTCGCCCTTACACGCCTCGCAACGCCCCCCCTCAGTATTGAACGAAAAATGCCCCGCTTTATATCCACGAACTTTTGCAAGTGTTTGTTTGGCAAAAAGGTCTCTGATATGGTCATAAGCCTTAACATAAGTGACAGGATTAGAACGCGAAGATTTCCCAATCGGACTTTGATTGATGAGTTCGACTGCTGAAAGTTGTTTAAAATCGCCTTCCAAACCGTCCATCAATCCTGCGGTAGCAGCTACTGAGGGGCCAATTTTCGACTGCAAAGCAGGGTGTAACAATTGTTTTACGAGCGTAGTTTTACCCGAACCGCTCACGCCCGTCACCACCGTCATGACATTGAGCGGAATATTGACCGTAATATTTTTGAGGTTGTGCTGTCGCGCCCCCCTCAGTATGAGGCGATTTGTCCATTTTCGGCGCGTTTTCGGCACGTCAATTTGCATCGTGCCATTCATATATTTTGCGGTTAAACTGTTTCCTGCTTCCGCAAAAATTTTTTCATAATTCCCTGCAAACACCACTTCGCCACCATGAATCCCTGCGGCAGGTCCCATGTCCACCAAATAATCGGCATTTTTAATTACTTCTTCTTCGTGTTCGACCACCACAACGGTATTGCCCAAATCGCGGAGATTTTTCAGCACCGAAATCAAACGCGCCGTATCGCGTGGGTGCAACCCGACACTTGGCTCATCAAGAATATACATCGAAGCCGTCAAATTTGACCCCAAAGTACGAGTTAAGTTAATGCGTTGCGTTTCGCCGCCCGAAAGCGTGGAACTGACGCGACTCAACGTCAAATATCCCAAACCAACATTTTGCATAAACGCCAAACGGCTTCTGATTTCCAATAACAAACGTTTTCCGATTTGGGTATCATAATCATTAAGTTGCAAGTGATTAAAAAAATCGGCTAATTCATCAATTGGAATATCAATCAAATCTGTAATATCTTTACCTCCAATTTTGATATAAGTTGCCTCTACCCTCAAGCGTTTGCCTTGACAAGTCGGGCAGTTAGTACGTCCGCGAAATCGCGCTAAGATAACCCTACTTTGAATTTTATATGTTTGTGCTTCTAATTCTTTGAAATACGCATGAATACCACCAAAATATGAATTACCATTCCAAAGCAATTGTTTTTGAGATTCGGTGAATTGGTTGTAAGGCGTATGAATAGGAAAATTAAAAATATGTGCATTGACTAATAATTGATTGAGCCATTCGCTGCTTTTTTCGCCTTTCCAACATTCGATAGCCCCCTCTACAATGCTCAATTCTTTTTTAGGAATGACTTTATCTTCTTCGATGCCCATAATTTTTCCGTAGCCTTCGCAACTCGGACAAGCACCAAACGAATTATTATAATTGAATAATTGTGGGGTCGGTTCCACGAAGGTTAAGCCGTCTAACTCGAAACGATTGTTAAAAATACGTTCTTCGTTTGTATCGTAGATAGTTACTATACATTCGCCTTCTGCCTCGTAAAAAGCGGTTTGAATGGAGTCCGAAATTCGTTTGTTATTTTCTTCATTTTCTTTTTCGACTACAAAACGGTCAATTAAGATTTTGATATTTTTATCTTGAAAACTTTGAACGGATTTTTTGAAATCAACACCCCCCTCAGTATCTGCTAAAAAATCTTCAATCGAAACTAATTGATTATCAAATGTTAGGCGTGTATAGCCTTTTTGCAAAAGCAAATTTAATTCACTTTCGAGGGTTCTATCGGCGTATTTTTGTTGGAGTGGAATATGTAACAAAATGCGTGTGCCTTCGGCTTGTGCGAGGATAAAATCGGCGACATCGCTAACTTGATGCCGTTTGACCTCTGCACCCGAAATCGGCGAGAAAGTGCGCCCGATGCGAGCGAAAAGCAGGCGCATAAAGTCGTAAATTTCGGTCATTGAGCCTACGGTCGAGCGGCTGTTGCCTGTGGTAACTTTTTGTTCGATAGCGATTGCAGGGCAAATACCTTTAATAGATTCGACTTCGGGTTTTTTCATGCGCATGAGGAACTGTCGGGCATAACTTGATAGACTTTCGACATATCTACGTTGCCCTTCGGCGTAGAGGGTATCCATGGTGATAGAGGATTTGCCACTCCCCGAAACGCCTGTGACGACCACAAGGCGATTGCGCGGAATACGGAGGTTGACATTTTTAAGGTTATTGGAGTTTGCGCCTTTGATATAGATTTCTCGGCGTGTATCAACGGGGCTTTCCATTTCGTCTCCCGCCGTTATTTCGGTCAAATTCATCAAATCGTTTTATTTTTTCCCAACAAAAAAACTTTTGCAAAGTTGCAAAGGTACATGTTTTTGGGGGAAAATAAGCGATTGCGCGAAAAATAGTGAGAGGGGATACCCCCCTCAGTAAGAGGGGAGCTAAAACTAAAAATGACCACCACAAAAATTTTTTTAGTATGGAAATCCTTTGAATACTTTTTCTTGATGATATGCTAAATACATCTCTCGTCCATTTATGGGAAGTAATGGATATTTTTTATTAGGTGTTAAATTTAAACAAGTGAGTGTTTCTTTAGATAATAAGGAAGATATGAGCATTTCTTTGCTATCTGAAAAAGTGATGTACCCCCTATCAAATAACAAATCAATAGTTGGTGTAAACATAAAACCATTTTTATTATCTAATTTTTCAAGATTGCTACTATCTACCCATGGCTTTATATGACTTGCAACTAATAGGCGGCTGTCCTTTACCCCTGTAATAGGGCAAAATGGGCAATCTTGTAATAATTGCAGCCGATATTTTCCTTGTCCAACTCGTGCTTTGATGAGTTGTTGTCGCTCAACTATCGAAACAGTAGTATTATCGTTTATCTCATTTTCAACTCTTTTGGCACGTTCAATTTGTTGCGGAATTGTTATTGCTTCTTCAAGTGCCAATAAACGAAAATAAAAAAGAAAGTTATTTGTTCCATCTTCTTTCAGTTTGATAATAGAAAGATAGGTAATATTTGGAAGCGATAACGTTCTTAAAGCCTGAAAAGGGTCTTCTTCAGATTTGATGTATATTCTTGGTCCAGTTATCTGAGATTGCTCCTTGACTTGAAAATACAAATATTCGGGTAACAAAGTTAAATTATTATATCTTTCTTGCCACAATAGTTGTAAGTTATTTTTATCTCTATATTGTTGACTTGGATTTTTATATTCGTATTCAACACTTGATAAATAGCTAATTAAATCTTTTTTAAGCATGATACATTGACAACTAAAACCCATTGAGCCAAAAAAATCTCTGATAAAATCACTATTTTGACCTACATAAAGTTTCGCTTCGCCATTTCCGCTTTGTATTTTATTACTACGAACAACAAAGGAATCTGCCATCGTTACTTTTTCAATAGAATCAATAGCTGTATAAGTTTTATTATTTATAGGTATTTTATTCATAATCAAATTGTGAATTGCGTTATATCCATTTGTTTTAAAATAGCAATTAGTACATCTACCACAATGCTATTGCCTGCCTGCCGATACATCTGTGTATCACTGACTACTATTTTGAAATCGTCACGAAAACCCATGAGACGTAAACATTCTCTTGGCGTAAGTTTTCGAATACGCCCTTTATGAGTTACGTAATTATCTACTCCTGCCCTGTGCATTTTGTGCATACTTTGTAAAAGCGGACGCGCTACGGTCAAATCGGTCTCAGTACTTGTTTTGAAACTTTTAGTACCACTTGCTAATACATAATCTTTGACTTTTTGAGATAAATAATATTTTTCTTCAACGGTGTTGACATCAAAAATAAATTCATCAAAATCATCTTCTCTTACATTTTCAAAGATAAAATCTCCATGCCAATTGAATTGCTGATTTGCTTTTTGACATAAAGCAATTTTTCCATTTATTTGTGTATATTTTTTAGAACGATTTTTAGAGCTTGTTACAAATTTAATCCCCTTTTCTTTCAAATAATATTTAGAATCGGTATAATCTTCTAAAAAATCTTGCATCGTGTATTCTAAACCAATTTTTGTAGGAAAAGAAAAATGGATTGAATTATCTAAAAAACCGATGACAAGGATTCTTTCTCGATTTTGTGGAATCCCATAATCTTTACTGTTCATCACTTGGCTATAAATTTTATAGCCTAAATCGCCCAATACATCTTGCACAACTTTCCATGTATGACCTTTATCATGATTGATTAGTCCTTTTACATTTTCGTAAATAAAAACTTTCGGTTTTGTTTCTTTCACTATTCGGGCGAAGTCATAAAATAAAGTTCCTCTAATATCTTGTAACCCTAATCTTTTACCAACCATCGAAAACGCTTGACAGGGACTACCTCCTACTAATAAATCAATTTCATTTTTATATTGTTCAGCAGAAAATTTCGTAATATCGTCAAACCAATTTTTTGTATCTATATTATAATTTGCAAAATAACTTTTTTTTACATGTGCATCTATATCACAAGCAAATGTAATCTTTGAATGTAGGTTCAATCGCCTTAGTGCATATTCAACAGCCCCGATGCCACTAAAAAGCGTCCCTATGCGAATAGTCGCGTTAGGGTTTACAAACGCTTTGTTTTGCCAATCTTCTGACAAAAGATGAGCTACTTGATGCTCTATCGCTATTTGAGAAT
>JACCEC010401805.1_pt1 | contig 11598 bp, 9 predicted proteins | sample 7450121 | NCBI WGS metagenome assembly JACCEC01 (sample SAMN15323455, study PRJNA562643) | freshwater metagenome | isolation source: river surface water | place: USA:Blue River Watershed | collected 2017-08-18 | reverse complement strand
TGTATCCAGCAAAAAATCCAAACTATTTGATTTAAGTGTGAGTGCAGTATGGCCTTAATGATTACCGATGAATGTATCAATTGTGACGTCTGTGAACCAGAGTGTCCCAATGATGCTATTTCACAGGGACCTGAAATTTATGTGATAGACCCGCATTTGTGTACCGAGTGCGTAGGTCATTACGACAAGCCACAATGTCAGATTGTATGCCCGATTAACTGTATTCCGTTTAATCCCGACTATGTCGAGAGTAAGGACCAGTTGCAGCTCAAATACGCTGCTTTGATGGCAGCTAAACAGTCAACTTAAGAAAAGGAATGAATGATGCGTATGTTGCATACCATGTTACGTGTTGGAGATATGGAGCGCTCGAAAGCGTTTTATACCCAAGTGTTAGGGATGAAGGTGCTGCGTGAGCATGACTTTCCCGATGGAAAGTTTAGTCTAGCGTTTGTGGGCTATGGTGATGAGAAACATCATACTGTGCTGGAGCTGACTTATAACTATGGTGTTGAAAGTTATGAGATGGGTAAAGCCTTTGGACACATTGCCATTGAGGTGGATGACGCCTATCAAGCATGTGAGCAAGTTAAACAAGCGGGAGGCAAGGTGATTCGCGAGGCGGGTCCGATGATGCATGGTAGCACCGTGATTGCTTTTATCGAGGACCCTGATGGCTACAAGATAGAGTTTATCCAAAAAGGGACTTATTAATTTAACGCCCGCTATTTAAGCTTAGTGAATAAAAAAGCCGCATTGAGCGGCTTTTTTATTACTCAAAAAAATCTCTGACTTTATCCAGCCAGCCCTTAGAGCGTGGATGGTGCTTACCAGAATCTTGTTCGCTAATATCGGCAAACTCTTGCAACAGTTCGCGTTGGCGTTCAGTCAATTTTACCGGCGTTTCGACCACGACATGCACCATCAAATCACCTGGGCTATGCCCACGTAATGGTTTGATGCCTTTACCGCGCAGTCGGAATACTGCGCCGGTTTGGGTTTCTTCTGGAATACGCATTTTGGCATGTCCATCCAAGGTAGGGATTTCAATCTCCCCGCCCAGCGCCGCAGTAGCAAAGCTAATCGGCATTTCACAATGTAGATTAGCGCCTTCACGCTGAAAAATAGCATGCTGTTTTAGTTGTACAACCACATACAGATCACCAGTTGGACCGCCATTGACACCGGCCTCGCCTTCACCTTGTAAGCGTATACGATCACCGTTATCTACCCCCGCAGGGATTTTGACAGACAAGGTTTTGTGCTGTTTGACGCGACCGCCGCCATGACAAGTTGGACAAGGGTCGGTAATCATCCTGCCGCTACCATGACATTTTGGACAAGTTTGTTGTACTGAGAAGAATCCTTGTTGCATACGCACTTGGCCATGACCGCCGCAAGTGCTACAGGTCACTGGATTAGTGCCTGGGCGAGCGCCTGAGCCATGACAAGTTTCGCAACCAGTCATCACAGGAATGCGGATTTTGGTTTCTGTGCCTCGCGCTGCATCCTCTAGTGAGATTTCCATGTTGTAGCGTAAGTCTGCACCACGATACACATTTGAGCGTCTTCCGCCGCCACCGAATAAATCTCCAAAGATATCGCCAAAGGCTTCACCAAAATCAGCAAAGCCGGCACCACCGCCTCCTCCGCCAGCGCTGGGGTCTACCCCAGCATGTCCAAATTGGTCATAGGCCGCACGTTTTTGACCATCAGACAAAATTTCATAAGCTTCTTTGGCTTCTTTAAAGCTTTCTTCTGCTTTGGGATTGTCTGGATTGCGGTCAGGATGGTACTTCATCGCGAGCTTGCGATAAGCTTTCTTGATGTCCTCCTCGGAGGCATCGCGATTTAGTCCTAGCACTTCGTAGTAATCTCTTTTTGCCATGGTGTGTTATTTCTCAATCAGGGTTAATCCCAAATACTGCTCAGATTTAATGTATCTTTCTTAAGTGACAAAGCACACTGACAGCTAAGCCGCAGTGTGCTTGGTATGTCAGCGGCAAGATTATTTGTCTGACTTCACTTCTTCAAACTCCGCATCGACCACTTCGGCATCTACCGTTTTCTCGCCTTGTGGTTGAGCATCCGGATTCGCTTGCGCTTGTTGTTCGGCATAAATCTTTTCGCCTAATTTTTGCGAAGCTTCCATCAATGCATTGGTCTTGGTATCCAAAGTTTCTTTGTCTGCATCTTTTAGTACATCTTCAAGATCTTTGATGGCGGCTTCAATCTTGGCTTTTTCATCAGCATCAATCTTGTCACCATGCTCAGACAGAGATTTTTTCACGCTATGAATCAAACCATCGGCTTGATTGCGTGCGTCGACCAATTCGCGCAACTTTTTATCTTCGTCGGCATGCGCAGCAGCATCTTCTTCCATGCGCTTGATTTCTTCCTCAGAAAGACCAGAGTTTGCTTTGATGGTGATTTTATTCTCTTTGCCAGTGGCTTTATCTTTTGCGGAAACATGCAAAATGCCGTTGGCGTCGATATCAAACGTCACCTCAATTTGTGGCATGCCACGAGGGGCTGGAGGAATATCGCTCAAATTGAATTGTCCCAAGCTCTTATTACCACTGGACATCTCGCGCTCACCCTGCAACACATGGATAGTCACAGCGTTTTGGTTATCCTCAGCGGTAGAGAATACTTGCGATGCCTTAGTAGGAATCGTGGTGTTCTTTTTAATCAGCTTAGTCATCACGCCACCTAAGGTTTCAATCCCCAAGGAAAGCGGTGTTACATCTAGCAACAATACATCTTTCACGTCACCTTGTAATACGCCGCCTTGAATCGCCGCGCCTACAGCAACTGCCTCGTCAGGGTTTACATCTTTACGTGGCTCTTTGCCGAAAATCTCTTTTACTTTTTCCTGCACTTTTGGCATGCGGGTTTGACCGCCAACCAAAATCACATCACCGATGTCACTGGTGCTTAAGCCAGCATCTTTCAATGCCACACGGCATGGTTCAATGGTGCGCTCAATCAAGTCTTCCACCATGGATTCAAACTTGGCACGGGTAATCTTGACTACCAAGTGTTTCGGGCCAGAAGCGTCAGCAGTGATATAGGGCAGATTCACCTCAGTCTGCTGTGAGGATGACAACTCGATTTTGGCTTTTTCTGCCGCTTCTTTGAGGCGTTGTTTTGCCAACAAGTCAGTGCGCAAATCGATGCTATTCTCTTTCTTGAATTCGTCCGCCAAGAAGTCAATCAAACGATTGTCAAAGTCTTCACCACCCAAGAAAGTGTCGCCATTGGTAGAAAGCACTTCAAATTGATGCTCACCATCAACACTAGAAATTTCGATAATGGAAACGTCAAAAGTACCGCCGCCCAAGTCATATACGGCAATCTTGCGATCGCCTTCTTGCTTGTCTAAGCCAAAGGCCAGAGCAGCAGCGGTGGGTTCGTTAATAATACGTTTCACTTCTAGACCAGCGATACGACCAGCGTCTTTAGTCGCTTGGCGTTGGCTGTCATTGAAATAAGCTGGCACAGTAATCACTGCTTCAGTGACTTCTTCACCTAAATAGTCTTCGGCAGTTTTCTTCATCTTACGAAGTACTTCTGCGGAGATTTGTGGTGGAGCCATTTTTTTATTTAATACCTCTACCCATGCATCACCGTTGTCGGCTTTAGCAATGGTATAAGGCATCAAATCGATGTCTTTTTGCACTTCTTTTTCATCAAAGCGGCGACCGATTAAACGCTTTACCGCGAATAATGTATTTTTAGGATTGGTGACTGCCTGACGTTTTGCAGGTGCACCAGTCAAAATTTCGCCGTCATCCTGGTAGGCGATAATCGAAGGTGTGGTGCGAGTGCCTTCAGCGTTTTCAATCACACGTGGTTTGCCACCTTCCATCACGGCTACACAGGAGTTGGTTGTACCTAAGTCAATGCCAATAATTTTGCCCATAATCTTGTCTTCCTTTATCTCTAAATTGCCAATTCTTAAAAACTAAATATCGATGCTTGTTCACTGTATGGAGACGAATCTGCCAATTTCAAGCGCTAGCTGGATGATTTTGCTTTGCTCACTGTGACCAAAGCTGGTCGTAGCACACGTTCGTTGAGGGTGTAGCCTTTTTGCAATACGCTTAGTACTGTATTGGGCTCACCTTCTGCCTCAATGGCGCTAATCGCTTGATGCAGATTGGGGTCAAACTTGTCACCCAGTGGATTGATTTCTGCAATATTAAATTTCTCAAATACACTGCTGAGTTGCTTGACGGTCAATTCCACACCATCTTTGTAACTTTCTACGGTAGCGTTGGCGACGTTCAAAGCAGCATCCAAGCTATCTTTGACCGCTAACAGTTCACCAGAAAATTTTTCAAGTGCATATTTACGTGCCTTATCTATATCGTCCATGGCACGGCGGCGTATATTCTCGCCTTCTGCCTTGGCATATAACACGGCGGCTTGTTGCTCAGCCAGTTGTGCCTCTAATTCGGCAATGCGTGCTTCGGGGGTGGCCGCTGTATCACTGCCAGCATCTGCCGCTTGTTCTAGATTTTCTTGGTTTTCGGATTGGTTTTCTTGCATGATATCCCTCAACAATAGTGTTAATTTGCATAGCCTTGATTAATACTCTTAGGTTCAGTGGGGACATAAAAGCGGATTTCAAGGGCTGATAGAAAATTTTTTACTAGCCCATCAATGTTGGCTAGCTAAACTTGATGCGAGCTACTGACTAAGTCGCTCTACTTGCTGTAATACCTCTTTTACTGAGGGTGATAGCGCTATTCCACCTAAGTTGACGACCTTAGGATTGCCGGGGGTGTATAGCCCAGTCTTGTTAGGATCGGTATCGGTATAAATGCCGATGGTGGGGATGTTGAGTGCTACGGCCAAATGCGCCAAGCCTGTATCTACCCCGATAGCTAGTTTGGCTTGAGCAATGATGTGTGCCAATTCATACAAATTGCAGGCAGGTAATACGGTTGCATTACTGCATGATTGAGCAATTTGTTGGGCGCGTCGCTGCTCTTGTGCGCTGGCCCAAGGCAATAGCACTTGCAATCCATCATTTGCTAACCCATTACAAAGCGCTATCCATTGTGCAGTTGGCCATAACTTGCTGTCACGACTGCTGCCATGTAGGGCTATGACCGTTTGACTCAGTTGATGGTTGGCTTGTCGGCCAGCGATGCCTGCGTCAGCCTGCGCAGGGGGCATGCTGTAGCCCAGCGCTAGCGCGGCTAGGCTACGATTGCGAACGACCGCATGTTGCGCTTTACTCACCTGATGGCGTTGTTGATAAAACAAGCTGGCAAGAGGTTCACGTGCAGACGCACTGTCATAACCGTGCCTCACTCCTTTAGCCCAATGGCTAATCCAGGCGCTTTTGAGTAGGCCTTGAGTGTCCAACACAATATCGTATTGGCTGGCGGAGATAGCTTTGCGACTATCGCATATGGCTTGCCAAGTGGAGCCGCTAAACAGGGCTTTGCGCCATTGCCGCAGGGCGACAGGTAGAACCTGATGAACATGAGGATGTAATTTGACAATGTCAGCAAAGGATTGCTCGACCACCCAATCGATTTGCGCATCTGGGTAGTGGCGCAGGATGTCGTTGATGATGGGGAGGTTGTGAATCACATCGCCCATCGAGGATGTTTTTACGATTAGCAGTTTAAGCATAGCCGGCATTTTCGCATACAATGCCACTTTATTTGTACCGTAGGTGTTCAGCCAGTGCGCTTCGCTTTTCTGATTTTTAAATATTTTCCCTTTGGCGGTATGCAGCGCGATATGCTTCGCATCGCCCAAAGACTTGCCGATGCAGGGCATTACGTGGAAATTTTTACATTGGATTGGCAAGGAGAAAAACCGCAGGGCAATATGGTCGTGCATGTTTTACCGAGTCAGGGACTTACCAATATACGTCGCTATCAAGTTTTTTTAGATAAGGTGCACAACCTGATAGAGCAGCGTGCGAATAGTAAAACTGCGTTTGATTTGGTGCTGGGATTTAATCGGGCACAGTGGTTAGATGTGTATTTTGGTGCAGATCCATGTTTCAAAGAACGCGCCTTTACTCAACGTCCCTTGCTATACCGACTGACACCGCGCTACCGTTGGTTCGCTGACTGTGAGCAGGCTATTTTTGCCGAGCATAGTGATACCGATATTCTTTTATTATCCAATCAAGAAAAACCCAATTTCCAAAAGTGGTATCAGACGCCTGAGTCCCGCTTTCATTACATTCCGCCGTATCTGCCAGCGCAACGTTTTATCCTACAAGATAAACAAAAAATGCGTGCCTATTTGCGTGAACAGTTTCAGCTCAAACCAGATGATTTTGTATTTTTATTGGTGGGGTCGGGTTTCTTTATGAAGGGCTTAGATAGAGCAATTCCAGCTCTGGCAAGTCTTCCGGTTGCGTTGAGGCAGCGTGCCAAATTAATCGCTATTGGACAAGATAAGCCTGAGCCTATGTTGAAGTTGGCTAAACAATATGGGGTGTCAGAACAATTAATCATCTCTTCTGGGCGGAATGATATTCCGCAACTGATGCAAGGCGCCGATGTGTATATCCACCCTGCGCATCGAGAGAATACAGGTTTGGTGATATTGGAGGCAATGGCCTGTGGTTTGCCAGTGCTGACCACTGCTACCACCGGCTACTCGACCTATGTGGCGGACGCCAAGGCGGGGATTGTAGTACCTTACCCTTATCAACAGGCTGACTTAGATCAAGCCATGTTGCGCATGATGACTTCGGCTGATCTTGCTAAGTTCTCCAGCGCAGGCAGAAAGTTAGCCGAGCGGGTGATGGGCGACAATGACGGTCATGCAGAAGCCAATATTCTGATTCGTTTGGCGCAACAACGTAGCCGACGATTTGCACCGTTTGCAGGCATGGGTTTTGATCAGATTATGCAATTGCGTGGGACTTTCTTCCGCAACCTGCCCAAGCGAAAAACCATGCAAATCTCTCATCAAGGCCAGTCCTACTTTGTTAAATTACATCTAGGGGTGGGTTGGGCTGAAATTATCAAAAATCTATGCAGTTTGAAATGGCCCGTCATAGGCGCATCGACAGAGGCGCGAGCCATACGCAAACTGAGCGCGCTAGGCATTGCGACAACGCCTCTGGTGAAATTTGATCAGCGCGGCTGTAATCCGGCGACTCAACAGTCCTATTTGATTACGCGGGATTTAGGTGAGGTGACTTCTTTAGATGAGTGGTTTGCGCATCAACAAACTAAAGCCAAGCGGCAGGCCATCATCAAAGAGATGGCGCGAATTAGTGCGACCATGCATCAGCGCGCTCTGTATCATCAGGATTTATATCTATGTCATTTTTGCTTGGCGGCAGGCTCCTCACCATCCAAACCCAAGCTTCATTTGATCGATTTGCATCGCTGTCGCATGTTATCCAAGCCCAATCTAAGAGCGGCTGTGAAAGACTTGGCTGCGTTATATTTCTCAGCGATGGACTTGCAATTTACCGAGCAAGATTGGACCATGTTCCGACAACATTATGCAGCGCTGGAGGCTCATTTTGGATTAGAGGACGGATTTTGGCATCAGGTTAAACTTCGCGCCGAAAAGCTCTATCAAAAATTCCACTCCAAAAAATTCCAACAGCGTTTGGCGCAAGAGAAGTCGGGATTAGACGCTTAATCGCCGGCTTTTTTACTATAAATGCCTAACTTCTTTAGCGCCTTGCGTGAAGCTTTGTATCGGTCATAAGCCCAATAATACTGGCTTGGGCACTCACGAATTTGTTGCTCTATGGCTTGATTGAGCAATGCTGGTGTAGAGACCTGAGCGCTATCCAGCGCTCGTAAATGAATTTTAAATCCTTGGCTATCGGGTAAACGTTCGCCAAACGCCATGATGATTTGTGCATTGCTTTTGCGTGCCAGCTTGGATACCAAGGTCATGGTGTAAGCCGGTTTGCCAAAAAAGTCTGCCCATTCGCCCTCAGCTTTAGTCGGGGTTTGATCAGGTAGTATGCCTATGGCCTCACCTCGTTGTAGTGCTTCAAGTAAAAGTCTTACACCTTTGCGATTGGCCGGCGCCAAGTTCACCCCCGGTTGTTTTCTGCCAACCTCTATGAAACTGCTTAGCCAACGCAATTTGGGTGGACGGTATAGCACTGTAATAGGGTAGTGCGAACCATAATAAATCGATGTTATCTCGAAACAGCCCTGATGCGGAGTAAGAAAAATAATTCCTCGCGATTGCTGTTGCGCTTTTTCAACGAGGTGCCAATCATGGCAATCGGTCACCCAAGTCAATAGTTCATACTGCGGTTTTTGCCACAGTGCAAAGCTCTCCAAAAGACTTTTTCCAGTTTCCTGCATATTGCGTTTTACCGAAGCCATTAAGGTGTTGTCATTGGGATAAAGGCCGCTTTGCTGTATGTTGTTTTTTATTTGTCTGCGGCTTGATCGTGCCATCACAAAGAGCAGATTGCCAAATATCATGCCTAGAGCATGTAATTGCCTGAGGCTAAGTAGGGAGAGAGGTTTTAAAATCAGTTTAAGCATAGCAGTTCAGGCATTTTAAACATAAGGCGAGACTAAAACCAGCTTACTTAATCGGCTGATATAATGGCGAATAAAGTAAATACTGCCGCAGAAGTGTTTTAGTGCAGTTAGGGAGACTCATGCGTCTGAGTATGACGAAATTATTATCACTGCTAGTGTTAATTGCCATTTTTGCCTTTGGCTTTGGTAATTCAAGTCGGGCTCTAGATAAGATTCAGGAATCTAGGGTAGCAGAGACTGCCCGAGAAATGGTCATCAGTCAGCAATGGCTTCTGCCCCATTTTAATGGGGAACTGCGTTTACAAAAGCCCCCGCTCAGCTACTGGACCACTGCTGCATCGTTTCAAGCGTTTGGTGTCAATGAGTTTGCCTTGCGATTACCCTCTTTATTGTTTGGTTTAGCCACGATAGCGTTGCTTTTTATTTGGCTAGCAAAAAGATTGGATAAAGAGACTGGTTTGATTGCGGCGCTAGTGATGGTTAGTAGTTTTATTGGGATGCGATATTTTCGTAGTGCTGAAGCAGATGCTACTTTAATTTTCTTTATTACTTCGAGTTTGATAGCTTTTGAGTGTATGTCGCAGGCGCAAAGCACCCAGCAAGCTAAAAGATGGGGAAGGGTAATGATGCTTTGCATGGGCTTGGCCTTCCTAAGCAAAGGGCCTGCTGGCCTTGCCATTCCATTGCTGACTGCCATCTTATGGGGTTGGCATAGACGTCTATTTCACGCTAAAACCATACTGCTTGATGGAGTCGCTTGGAGTTTGTTTTTAGTGAGTGGATTTGCTTGGTATTTATGGATCATGTGGTCTATGCCTGATATTGCCAATCAGTTTTTCACTAAACAATTGGATGAGACTTTTGTCAGCGGCACGCACATACAACCTTGGTACTGGTATTTGCTACACGCGGTCGAATTTTTTAGCCCCTGGGGTATTTTATTATTCCCTGCAGCTTGGTTCTTCTGGCGTCAACGACCTGAGCACGCGCTCATACGTTTAGCAGCGATTTGGTTGATGGTTGTGTTGGTCCTGCTGAGTATCACCGTGAATAAGCAAATCCAATATGCACTTTTACTGTTACCTCCAATATCTATTTTGTTGGCTTATTACTTCGTTCATGCTGGAGAGTTTTTGCAGCGAGCACACAGATTTCTAGGCATTGTTTTGTTAATGGCGGTTACTGGACTGGTGATTAATATCATTTGGAAACATCAGCCGAATCTTTCTTTGTTGGTATTGGGGGTATTTTTCGCGTTACCTTTCTGCACTATGCGGTGGCAGGCGCAAAGCATGCGAAACTACTTATTGCTGAATGTCGCTTTGATATGGGCATTGTCAGCGAGCACAATTTATTTGTTGGCTGAACAATATTTCCTCAAAACTGAGGATAAGCAAGACATCAAAGTGTTAGCGCAACAATCAAAGCAATTGCGGCCGATGTTTCAATTTAAGCCGGGTAATGGCGCCATATCTTTTTATGCGGGTGACATCATTAAGGAAATATCACCTGCGCAATTGGATACTTTGATAACCCCAGGTAAACCCCTTTGGATGTTGACCAAAAATAGTGCTCAGTTCCCTGGAGTGAAATCCTCGGTTGAATTGCATAGTGGGAGTTGGGCTGTATGGCGATTAGAAAAATGACAGTATCGCAGAATCCTTTATTGGAGGCATCTAATGGGCATCAAACCCGCTTTGAGTTAGAACTGCATAGTGGCACTTTGCAAGTGAACGACGTAGTGAGAAAACTCCCTAATCGTCGTGTGGTGATGCATGGATGGATGGATGGCCGAGAGGTTTTTATTAAAGCTTTTCTTGGTCCGTCCGCTCAGCGTTATGCTGAGAGAGATTTGGCAGGTGTGCGATCATTTCAACAGGCTGGAGTATTGACGCCGCATCTCCATTATCAAGAGTACTCCTCTCGTTATCAATCGTGGATCTTGGTCTTTGAAGCAGTCAAGCAAGCAAACAGTGTGATGGAATATTATTCAAGCCACTCTCTGCAGGCTCGCTCTAATTTACTTAAGCAACTCTCTGCTACATTAGCAAAACATCACCATGCAGGCTTGATTCAAAAAGATATGCATCCCAATAACTTTTTGATACAAAAGCATCGCAACCAAGTAAAGATCTATTGCCTAGATGGAGACGCTGTGCGAGTTTTTCGCAAACTTACATATGCGCAAAGCATGCTGAATTTAGCTACTTTGTTGTGCAAGTTTGATGTGCTGGAAGTGAACAATCAATTGCCTGAGTATTTGCAAAGCTATGCAAAAGCCAGAGCATGGCAGCCATTTACTGAGCCGCAAATTCAGAATTTCAGGGATATGATGCGAAGTGCTAGGCTTGAGATGTTGTCGCAATATGCGGATAAAAAAGTATTTCGTGACTGCAGCGACGTAAAAGTGCAGAAAATAGCGCCGTATCTACTGAGATTATCAAAAAATATTTACACACAGGCTGAGAAATTAATTGACAGCCTCTCAAGAGCATTCCAGCAATCAGACTATCTCAAACGAGGAAATACCTGCTCAGTAGTGCGATACCAAGTTAACCAGCAATCAATTGTAATCAAGCGTTATAACATCAAAAATATCTGGCATGGGTTGAGTCGTGGCCTACGCGCCTCCAGAGCGTCTCTTTCTTGGGCAAATGCACACAGATTAAATTTGTTAGGAATCCCCACTGGTCAACCTTTAGCATTGATAGAAAAGCGTATTTTTGGTTGGCAATTGCAATCCTATTTTATTTCCCGATTTGTACCTGGGCTAAGTTTAAAAGATTTGCCACAACATATGAATAAAACTCAGCTCAAGCAAGCCGCAGAGGCTTTGGCAGAGCTGTTCTACCGCATGCACTTGATTGGTATTTCCCATGGGGACTGTAAGTCGGATAATTTTAAATATGATCAGCACTGTTGGTGGATACTCGATTTGGATAGTATGCAGCAGCATTGGAGCGAAAAACGAGCTTCGCAAGCACATATTCGTGACTTGAAAAGACTATTTGCAAATTGGAAAGCGGATGACACCCTGTATAATGTCATGCTTTCAGCTTTTGCAAAGCGTTATGGGAATGACCCA
>JACCEC010034483.1_pt1 | contig 11598 bp, 11 predicted proteins | sample 7450121 | NCBI WGS metagenome assembly JACCEC01 (sample SAMN15323455, study PRJNA562643) | freshwater metagenome | isolation source: river surface water | place: USA:Blue River Watershed | collected 2017-08-18 | reverse complement strand
TGGTGAAGTGGAGCCAGTGCATTCAAACTTTCTAAGCGCTGAAACACTTGCGCGTCCACCCTCACCGCTTCACGGTACCAGACGCCGCCGTGCACCACGCGATGAGCAACAGCAGTCAGTTGTTGTCCATTCAAACATTCATTGACCCATATTTTCAAAGCTTGCAGTGCTGCTTCAAATGCTGAGGTGTCCGGTTTTAATTCAATGCTTGTAGTGACTGTTGGCGAAACAGCACCGGCTTGGGTATCTGTTTGCTTTTGATAACGCAAACGCAATGCTGCATTTGCCTCCAAGCCTTCAATCACACCGGACAACACCGGGTCTTGAAGCTCAGACACACCGGCTGGCGGGTAAAGCGCAAATTTGAGCGAAGAAGAACCGGCGTTAACCGCAAGAATAGACATGGTTAAAACCTCAGACGCCGGATTTGCGCCGGTTCAATGCCACCAATTTGGCGAGCAAGGCAGAAGCTATTCGGGCATTGACCGTGTCCGCGCGACTGGTCAATGCAATCGGTACCCTTGCACCTAAAACCAAACCTGAGGTGGTGGCACCTGCCAAGTACTCCAACAATTTGGCCAGCATATTGCCTGACTCTAAATCGGGCACGACCAGAATATCTGCGTCGCCGGCCACCGGCGATTGAATGTGTTTGATGCGCACAGACTCAGGGGAAATAGCGTTATCAAATGCCAAGGGCCCATCGAGCAACCCACCTTTGATTTGCTCGCGTTGCGCCATCTTGCACAAGGCCGCCGCATCCAAGGTCGATGGCATGCCTGCATTGACTGTCTCCACCGCCGCCAATATGGCGACCTTGGGTAAATCGATGCCCATGAGGCGGGCAAAGTCAATGGCGTTTTGCACGATATCCACTTTTTCTGCCAAAGTAGGCACAATATTCAAAGCTGCATCTGTCAGCAACAAGGGCTTGGCATAAGTAGGCACGTCAAAGCGAAACACATGCGACAAACGGCGTCCTGTACGCAACGAAGTCTGCGCCAATACAGCATGTATCAACTCGTCGGTATGCAAACTGCCTTTCATCAAAGCTTCCACTTTTCTGTCTGCCGCTAGTTGAGCGGCCAAATCTGCAGCAGCATGACTGTGTGGCACAGCGCGAATCTCAACACCTTGGATATCAATGCCTTCAGACTCAGCCAAGGCACGCAAACGTGCTTCGGGTCCAATCAGGACAGGCACAATCAAATCCAATTGCGCTGCTTGCATCGCACCGCGCAAAGACTCGCTGTCACAAGGATGAACGATGGCGCAAGGAATAGCCGGTTGACCTTTGCCCATGTCCAATAATGACTGCAAACGTGCTTGCGGATCAAACAACTGTATGCGTGGAATGTGGGCGCGCGGGCGACGTACTTTTTCAGTAGGTGCCATGACTTTGGCGACACCGTACAACACGCGCTCGCCTTTTTGATTGATAACCAAACAATCCAAGTCCACCCTTTTTTTCTCCGGGTCTAAAGCAATGACTGTCACCGTGACCTCCAAGGTATCGCCAATTCGGATCGGACGGCTGAAGTGCAGGTTTTGCTCTAAGTAAATCGTGCCCGGCCCGGGATACTGCGTACCCAGCAAAGCAGAAATCAAAGCACCGCCCCACATGCCATGCGCAATCACACCATGAAACAAGGTGTGCTCGGCATAGTTAGCGTCTAGGTGTGCAGGGTTGGTATCGCCGGAGACAGCGGCAAACGCTTGTATGTCTGCGTTCGACAAGGTACGCAAAATTTTGGCACTGTGACCAATTTGCATTTCGTCAAAGGTGACGTTCTCGATCAATTCAGATGCAGTGGAGTTCATAGATTTTTTATGAGACGATGTGTGAACCTGCGTCCACAAAAATAGTTTGGCCGGTCATACCGGAGGAAGCTTTACTGCATAAGAAAGCGCTCAAGCGCGCAATTTCGTCCAGTGTGACCAAACGGCCCAAAGGCGATTTGGCAAGTTCATGTGACAACAAACCGTCAAACGCCTCAATGCCGGAGGCAGCACGCGTGGCAATCGGACCGGGCGAGACAGCGTGCACTCGAATATTTTGCGGACCTAATTCAACCGCCATGTACCGCACGAGAGACTCAAGTGCAGCTTTGATCGGACCCATCATGCCGTAATGCGGCACCGCTTCTTGTGCCCCCAGATAACTCATGGTGATCATGCTGCCCCCTCGCTTCATGTGCGGCGCACACAACTTGCCCAATGTGGCAAACGAATGGCAGGAAATTTCCATGGCACGTGCAAAGCCAGAGCTTGAAGTGTCAATGACTGCGCCATGCAACTCAGCCAGAGGCGCCCACGCGATAGAGTGCACCACAAAATCCAAACCGCCCAACAACTCTGCGGCTTGCTCTATGGTGTAAGCCAATTCTTCGGGCTTTTCAATATTGCAATTGAGCAAATGAGCGCCAATAGACGAAGCCAAGGGAAACACTGCCTGATGCGCTTTGTCGTTCAAGCAGGTGGTCACCACATCCGCGCCTTGTGCGCGTGCCTCGCGGGCGATACCAAAAGCGATACTGCGTTCATCAGCCAAACCTAAGACCAAGCCTTTGCGGCCGGACAATCCCAGGTAAGAAGGGGTTGGGTTCATGTGAAATCTCATTCAAAACAATGAAAAAAATACTATCACCCGAACCTGATCGGGGCATGACAAATAGCTTTCGTTTCTGTCTGATATGCGCATTGCTCTTGACTTAGGTCAACAAAGAGCAATATGTATGCAAGTTAAACCTTATGTCCTACCCCAAACAGTATTAAAGGAATCGCCCTATCGATCCGAATCTAGGGGTATGAGAGCTGAACAATTTATCCAATCTGCCAATGATTTCGCTAAAGCAAGTGCCAAAACTTCAAGCGATGAAATCCAGCAAGCGTATGAAGACAACTTGGATTGCCTGGCTCGACCGGGTAGCCAAGTGGTTGTTGTTCGAAAACCGTGGCCTGTAGGTCACTGGGGAACGGTGATTTCATTTCAAGAATTCAACCCCTGCTATTTCAGAGTGGAAGTTGAGCTCGATGGCAGACGCATACATATTCCGGCTTCTGCGTTGTCACGTTGGGTGGGCGGCCCAGATTGTGAAAAAGCTGAACTTCAAAATATTTATTTGCTCATGAAGATCAACGGATTGACGCTGGCACAGTAATTAAAAATATCTGATGTCTTTCAAAGCCCTTGCGGTACAGCAAGGGCTTTTTTCATAAAACACAAAGCCTCACTTTTTATTTAAGTGATCTTTCACGTTATCCATAAAAGCTCAGCCTGATAGACAAACACAAACTTAATAAAAATGCAAAATATTGCATTCAATCAATCCATCTTTTCGCCAAAGACCGCTAATTCAATGCTTTCAACGAGCAAATAAATGAAAAACCTTGCATTTACTAGGTATTTATACGGTTGCTTCGTTGGCTCAAAATTTTTAAAAATTTGCTGGTTAAATTTTGCAAACGGTTTCATACCGCACAAAAGGAGTCGATCAATGTCAACTTTGGCCAGCCGAGACCTTCATGTCACCCAAACGAGTGACACCACCTCACGATTCACAATTAGTTACATATGGTTCGCTGTAGCGATGACCATTTTGACTGGTGTTTATGTTTCTTACCGCGTATATCAACAGATGTATGGCATGACTGCGGGCCTAGACTCAACTGAACCGATCTTCCAAGACATCTGGATGCGTCTCTTTTACATCCAATTGCCAGTACTGTTTGGAATCGTGGCATTGATTCAGGTTTACCTGTTTTTCACCCGTGACCGCAACATTGATGCAATCACACCTGAAGTTGAACTCAAACGTTATTTCTATCTGACCATGTGGTTAGTGGTTTATACCTTTACTTTCTATTGGATTGGCAGTTTCTTCGGTGAAGGTGATGGTAATTGGCACCAAACCGTTCTGCGCGACACACCCATCACTCCCAGTCATGTGGTGCTGTTTTATGCATGTATTCCTATGTACCTGATGTTCGGCATTGGCAGTTTTGTGTACGCCATGACCCGTATCCCGGCGTTTTGTAAAGGCATCTCGTTGATGCACGTGTTTGCAGTTGTCGGTCCCTTTTTGATTTTGCCTAACCTGGGTTACAACGAATGGGGACATGCTTACTGGTTGACAGAAGAAATCTTCTCGCATCCTTTGCGTTGGGGCTTCGTGGTACTGGGCTGGAACGCCTTGTCACTCGCAGGTGTATTGATGCAAATCATTTCACGCTTCCGTGAATTGATGCCCATCGTGTTTAAAAACGAACTCGCCTGATACCGGTCTGATCAACTAGGAATTCAACATGAACACTGAAACTCTGCAACACCCCGGCGGTGCGGCGGCTGGACAAGCGCACACCGAAGATACTGTGGTTAGCGTGTCAGGTCTTTCTCCCAAGGCCCTGCACTACTCTCGCGTTTTCGAACTTTTTGTGGTTGCCGCCATCATCATGTTGTTCGCTGGCGCTATCCATTTGCACGTCTTACTTTTAGCCGGTGACTGGGACATGTTTCTTGACTGGAAAGACCGTCAGTATTGGCCTTTGTTGTCGCCAGTCGTCATGATCATGTTTCCTGCTGCATTGCAAGGCATTTTCTGGACTTACTTTCGCTTGCCGATTGGCGCGACGGTAGGTGCAACGTGTTTGATGTTAGCCGTATCTATTTCCCGCCCTGCATCTTTTATGTGGTGGACTGACTATCCATTGAACCTGGTTCTGCCTGCACAAATGATTGCAAGCGCAATTGTTTTGGATGTGTTTCTGCTGGTATTTCGCAATGCCTTGTTCACTGCAATATTTGGTGGCTTTGCGTTTGCCTTTTTGTTCTATCCGGCCAACTACACGATCTTTGCACCGTTTTATGTACCGGTCAGTCACCAAGGCATGATGGCCTCCATGGCCGATTTGATCGGTTACGTCTATCCGCGCTCTGCAACGCCTGAGTACATACGCATCATAGAACGCGGGACATTGCGCACCTTTGGTGATTCAGCAAGTTGGGTTTCAGCGCTCTTCGGTGGCTTTATCTGCATCTTCATGCACTATGCATGGTGGTACTTGGGTATAGCCATGTCAACCATGAAATTCTTGCCCAACAATGCCAAAGTTATGGCGTTGATGGGAACCAAAGCTGATAGCAAAGCAAGCGCTTAAGCGCAAGCCTTCAAGGGGAACTATTGTGCTTTTAATTCAAAAAACAATGAAATACTTAGCAGTGTGCTTTGGTCTGGTGGTTTTGGCTGGTGTTTCTACAGAGACGGCCTGGGCCCATGGTGAACGTTCTCAGGAACCCTACCTTCGCACCCGAACGGTGCAGTACTATGACGTTCATTATGACAAGCAAACTGTCAAAGTGAATGAAGAGTTCACATTGGTAGGCAAGTTTCGGTTGATGGAAGATTGGCCTGATGCGGTCAGCCTGCCGGAGACAGTTTTCTTGTCAGCTTATGCCCCCGGTCCCATGATCACGCGCGTGGAAAGCTACCTCAATGGCACCCCTGCACGCCAGTCTTTCTCCAAATTGGAACTGGGTAGAGACTATGAATTCAAGTTAGTCATGAAAGGACGTATCCCCGGGCGTCACCATATTCACCCATTGCTGTCTGTTAAAGGCTCCGGACCACTGGTTGGGCCTGGCCAATGGATTGAAGTGACTGGAAATAAATCCGACTACTTAATGCCTGTGACCACCATGAACGGCGTGAAAATTGACAATATCGAGTTCTACGGTATTTCACGCGCGTTGAAATGGTACGGCGTATGGATCGCGTTGGCTGCATTTTGGTTGCTGTTCTGGTTGGTGCGTCCATTGCTCTTGCCGCGCTGGATGGCTTTGCAAAAAGGCCGTGAGGATGTGTTGATCTCAAACAGGGATATCACTGTAGGCGTGATCTTGGGTGTTGTGGTGGTGACCATTTCATTTGGCGGCTATTTTTATTCGAAACAAGAGTACCCCTATGTTGTGCCGCTTCAAGCGGGTACTAACAAAATTGATCCGCTGCCAAAACCTGCTCACTCAGTAAAAGTAAGTGTTCTTAAGGCAAGTTACGACGTACCTGGACGCGCCATGCATGTGACTGCTCGCATGACCAACCGTGGCTCAGAGTCTGTTTCTGTACTTGAATTTGCCACGGCCAATCTGCGGTTCGTGAATCAACAAGCACCTGGTGCTGACAAAGCTGTGAGCGCAGATTACCCACGTGATTTGGTGGCACGAGGCGGTTTAGGTTTGTCTGACCAAAAACCATTGATGCCTGGTGAAACCCGCGACATCAAATTCGAGGCCAGTGATGCACTTTGGGAAGTCGAGCGACTTGTCAGCTTTTTAACTGATGTGGATTCCAAATTTGGTGGTCTGTTGTTCTTTGTTGACAAATCTGGAAACCGTCTGATGACCGAAATCAGCGGACCTATCCTACCTACCTTTACGGCTTTGTGAAATGCAAATAAAAAAATGGGCTTGGGGCTTGAGCCTGTGGTTGGCTGCCACAGGCAGTTGGGCGCATGGTGGCTTGTCCATGGAACAGGACATGTGCAAACTCACTGTAGGCCCTTACATGATGCATTTCGCCGGTTACCAAGAGGATGCTCAAAGAACGGAGTTTTGTGAAGACATTCCGCACAAAGGTCCGACCATCATCGTGCTTGATGTGGTGGATTTAGCGCTTCGTGATTTACCAATTGAATTTCGCATAGTTCGTAAAACCGATGGTCCATTGGATGCCGCGCCTGAAGTATTTAAGCTCTCCCCTGCGACCTACCCTAAAGGCACATTGATGGTTCGGCATGATTTCATGGAGGATGGTGATTATGTAGGTTTGGTGTATGCGGGTGCTGACCGTAAGTACGCGTCGATCTTTCCCTTCTCAGTTGGTAAACCCAACGTGGCTTATTGGAAATACACCTTGGGCTTGGTTGTCCTACTGCTGTTGGCGGTGTTTGGTCTTCAAGTCGGTCGACAAAGACTGCAAAGAGATGTTGCCATGCAAGACGCCAACGAATCTAAGGCGAATTAAACATGCGCGCATTAAGGCGCTTGTTTTTAATTTGGACGACATGCCTGCCCTTGTGGGTAGGTGCGCATGCTTATTTACTTAACACTGAGCCCCCTGCCAATGCCGTCATTGACCTACCCCCGTTTCAACTGAGATTGCGTTTTTCTGAACCAATTGAAAAAAGATTTGTACGTATAAAGGTCATAGCAGATACACAAACTGTCTCTATGCATTCTGATCATTTACAATGGGATGCTTCCAGCAAAACGTTATTAATTAACTTGCCTACACTTCATGCAAGCAACTATGAAGTTCAATGGTCTATCCTGGCGAAAGATGGTCATACAAGCCGGGGGCAGTTCGTCTTCAAAGTTAAATCACCTTAGCCGTGGATCCAATCATTGCATTGCGAGGTATGCAAACGGCCTTGATGGCTTTTGGATTAGGTTTACTTTGGACGGTGTTTTCGCGTGATGTCGACAAACAACCAAGCGCAACTTATCGAATCGTTTTAGGGTTGGTTCTATCTTCACTCATTTTTGCGTTGCTTCGGTTGGTTTACACGGCATGGACCCTGCAAGAATTTAACGAAGAAGTTTTCAGCTTTGTTCAACTTGCTCAAATTTATGTCGCTCAAGCAGTTTTGGCTCAAGTCGCATGCCTATTGCTAACGCTGATCGCCCTGCTCTCTTTCAAATCAGTCAAGTTCAGTTTGCTTTTTTTAACGTTCGCCATGCTTGGGACAGCACTGACAGGTCATGTAGCAGCAGTCGCAGAAAACTTGAGTCAGCTTATTGCTTCAATATTACATATATGGCTGGCGCAATTGTGGCTATCGGGTGTCATCAGCTTTTGGTGGCGTGCGATAGTTAACAATGAAGACCCAACCAGCTGGCGTTTGCAATTAGCACAATTTTCTCAGTGGGCTCTGCCAAGTATGTTGTTGATACTGATTTCAGGCGTTGTGCTGGCCAAGGGAACTGTGGCGAGTTGGCCGGGTTTGTTGGCAACACCATACGGTTTGCAATTGCTACTCAAATCTGGAATGGTTATAGGGGTGTTGTTATGCGCCTGGCAATTGCGGCTATGGCTGAAAACCCCTCGGTTATCAGATCAGAAGGCACGCTCGTGGTTAACCAGCGAATTCAGTTTGGCTTTGGCTGTATTGGGGTTGGCCAGTTGGCTGGCGACCACCATACCCGCTGCACACGATACTATCGTATGGCCATTTGCTTTTCGTTGGGCACCTGGGCTTGCTTGGCAACAAGACCCCTCTGCCACCTCTCAACAACTTGCTTGGGGTGCGGCGTTCTGCTTGGCGGGAATCACTGTATGGGTAGGGTGGCATAAACGGTTTCAGCGCCTAACCCAATGGATACTCTGGTCGAGCTTACTTGCTGCATTGGTTGTCACGCTGCCGGCAACCAGTATCACCGCATACCCCACTACTTATATGCATTCATCAGCACGGTTGGATGCAGTATCGGTCACTGCTGGTCAAATCTTGTATGAGCAGCATTGCATAGCCTGCCATGGCATACACGGGCACGGTGACGGCCCTGTAGCCATATCAAACCAGTTGAAACCTGCCAACTTGACTGAGCCGCATGTCAACTGGCATACCCATGGCGATATGTTCTGGTGGCTTAGTCACGGCAAGGGGCAAATGCCGGGGTTTGCAGATGTTTTGACTGTGGACGATCGCTGGCACTTGATCAACTGGTTGATCGCAATGTCTCTCGGTTATGAAGCACGCACCTTGACAAACACGCCTGCACCCTTCAACCCTTGGTTGCCAGGTATCGATTTTCGTTTTCAAATGGATAACAACAACTTCATGTCCTTGTCAGAATGGCGCGGCCTACATGCGGTTCATTTGATTTTCATAAACCATAAAGATGAACTGCAACGAGCGCGTGATTTGCTCAAAGACATGAAGGGCTTTCCAGCGCAATTGGTCATTGTCAGTCGCCCAGAATGGCTGAAGGATTTGATCAAAGGTCCTTGTGAAGCTATCTTGGTCAGTGACTCACATGGACTCATTACACAAGCTTGGTCAAATTACCGCCGCAGCTTCGCATCCCCTGATCTATTGAACGAAGAACCGAATGTGCCGCGCATAGAGTTTTTGATTGATCGGTATGGTTTTGTCAGAGCGAGATGGCGCTCAGATGAATCACCGTCTGCCTTGACTGTCAATGAACTCAAAACCGTCTACGAGAGTTTGGCAGCCGAAGGCGAAATCAAATCTGCAGCCATTCATCAACATGATTGAATTTAAACAGGCCAATTGGGTTTTGCGCGGTCAATTGCTGATAACCGCAATCGCTGTCATAGGATTGCTTTGGATTGCAGCATCTGCATTTTTCAAAACTCCTTTGCCTTCAGCTTCATTAAACATACGCACACTGCCCGCTGGATGTCCTCAAATGTTGACAGGGCAGCCAGGAAGACATAACGACTTGATGACACCGGGTGGTTTGCGCTATAGCGTAATCGCGCCCGTCAACTACCAGCCCAATCTCCAATATGGCCTGCTCATGGTCTATCCGCCGGCAGGTTTTTCAAATACGGCAGCTGAGCGCTATTACCAACTAACTACCAAAGCAAATACGCAAGGTTTTATTGCGGTTTACAGCACTGCAATACCGCTGTCAGAGCAAGCTCTTCGCCTACAACGCGAAGTTGTTCCACATGTTATGAGTCAATGGTGTATTGATCCGCATCGCGTGGTGTCGCTAGGTCATTCGGATGGCGGTAGTGTGACGACAGGGCTGACAGTACGACAAGCTGTAACTCCGCCCCCAACACATATCGTTTCAAGTGCGGCTGGTATCACGGCTGAAGATTTAAAACAGGAAGCTTGCCCTGCACCATTGAATGTGACAGTACTTCATAACCCGAAAGACAAATTATTTCCAGATTACGGTGCAGGTGCAGTGAAATGGTGGGCGCAGTGTATGCAGTGTTCAGTGCAGGTAGAAACTGAAGCAACTGGCTGCATACGAAGACAATGCGCGCGAGAAAAAATATTACGTCACTGCGCCACCACCGAGCCTCATAGCCAATGGCCGGTTGTTACCCAGCATTTGTTTGAATGGATAGATTAGCTGATTTGGATAACTACAAAATTCATAAAGCAAGTGCTAAACAAAGTCAGCTGGATAACTGAATTCTTGGCCTTGATTCCGTTAACGTTTTTCTAAGAGTTCACGCAATTCTTTGATTTCCTGTCGAAGTGCTATGACTTGCTGAATTTCAGCACGTACGGCCAAGACTTCATATTCGATCTTGTCAAATTGATTCTGATTCATTCGCTCTTTTTCTTTGTCCGCCGTGATGGAATCCACAATCACCGCAATGAACAAGTTGAAAACAACAAAGGTAGCAATCAAGATAAACAAAACGAAAAATATCCATGCGTGCGGATAATGCTCCATCACCGGTCTTGCAATATCTTGAGACCAGCCCTCTAAAGTCATTACTTGAAATAAGGTGTATGCACTGGCACCCAGATTTCCAAACCAATCAGGAAACTCTTCTCTGAATAAATCAGTTGCGATAACAGCAGCCACATAAAAAATAATCAATATCAGGCCAAAGACCGAGCCCAAACCTGGAAGCGAACTGAGCAGTCCGCCTACGACTTTGCGCATGCTTTCGACTTTGTTAATCAGTCTCAATACACGCAACACACGCAAAGCGCGAAGCACAGACAAAGAACCGGAAGCCGGAATCAAAGCAATGCCCACCACAATGAAATCGAAAACACACCACGGGTCTTTGAAATACCCCAAACCTCTTGCTGCTATCAAAACAATAATTTCTGCAATAAAGACCCACAAAATGGCGTGGTCTAGCCAATGCAAAACATCGCCCCACTCGGCCATCAACTCATGGTTGGTTTCTAACCCCAATATGGCTGCATTCAACACAATCAAAACAACCAGTGCGTTTTGAACAAATGAATGAGCCATGAAAGACTCGATATGTGTGCGCCAAGTGGTGTTAGCTTGCGTTTCTGTATTTGTCACTGTGCTAGTCATGCCTCATGCCTGTCGAAAAAATCAGTGCGTGACTGTAGCCTAATATGACAGCGGGACTGCTTTAAAAATAAGCAACTAGGCCTTATTTTGATTAAGATTTATCAAGCAATAAATACATATATAGATCTAATAAATTAGCAAAATACCATTTATCTTAAATACAAAGAAACCTATTTGTATAAGTATTGCATTGCATCTGATTTTTTGCGATAAGTATCAATTCACTTCAAGCAGGCCACACCGAATCATGCTCAGGCACAACGGCACGCCATTGGAGTTCACGCTCGATTCGTTGACGCAAAGTATCCGCCGCTTGGTTTTCCCCGTGGACCACATACACCTGAGACGCAGGTTGAGGCATGCGCTTTAACCAATCTAACAACTGGTTGCCATCTGCGTGTGCGGATGCGGATGAAAGCTGAACGATTTCCGCGCGCACCTCTATGTCTTTGCCATGCATGCGAATAGTGGGTGCACCACTTGCCAATGTGGCACCGCGTGTGCCCGGGGATTGAAAGCCTGTCAGTATCACCATGTTGCGGTGGTTTCCCAAG
>JACCEC012458231.1_pt1 | contig 11600 bp, 9 predicted proteins | sample 7450121 | NCBI WGS metagenome assembly JACCEC01 (sample SAMN15323455, study PRJNA562643) | freshwater metagenome | isolation source: river surface water | place: USA:Blue River Watershed | collected 2017-08-18 | reverse complement strand
GGTGTACGCGGGCGTCCTGGATCGCGCCGGTGTAGGCGTCGCGATCCAATTCGATGGAGCGCGCAATTTCTGCCACCCTCATCTGCAACTGCTTGGGATCAGTGAGCATGACCGCTTTTTGAATTTCCTTGTCGAATTCGGCAAAGTTAGCGCGGATGTCCGTCTCGATCTCGACCTTCCAGTCCGTGAAGGACATCTGCGCTGGCATGTTCAGGCCGCGTGCCATGGCCGCGCTCTGCTTGGAAGTCTCGAGGGTCGGGATGCCAGCCGCTGCCAGCGCTTCAGCGCCCAGCTGAGTCAGTCCCTCGATTGTGGCCCCCTTATTTTTAGCCGCGATCTGGAAGGCACCAGTCAGGGCGTCCACGGCTCCAGGCTGGCTGATGTCGAACATGGCGGCCAGGTTTTGGGCGGCGATCATACCGTTGGAGTTGTGCAGCGCATCTCCGCCTGAGCGGGTGGATGGCGTGTTTCCGCTGGCCACGAAGGCCCCGTTGACTGCCGCCATCGAGTCGCTTTCGACCTTAGCGATGGCCTCTTCCCGCTTTGCTTGGAGTTCCTGATACAGCTTCTGGTGCTCAAGGAGCTGAGACTGCTTGGAGCCCTGAAGGGCGCTATCGTATATGCCGTCCGCGAAGGCTTGATCAAACACCTGCTCGGAGCCGGAGCCAGAAAAGGCCGCATTGTAGGGCTTGACCGTCTCGTTGATGATGCGAATTGCCCCCGCCCGATTTCCAGCCTGGACAGCAGAGAGGAAGTTCGGGTCTTGGAAGAGAGAGGTGCGAAGCGTCGTCGTGGTGTTGGCGATCTTGAGGGCTTCCTCCTTGGCCTGATCATCCATCTCCTTCTGGCGGACGCGATTTGCCTCCTTCACCAGGGGGTCAATCAGGGACTTCTCAATGCCAGGGTAGAGGCCCGCAATGTCTGAAGACGTGAATAGGCCTTCTCTTGCCAGGTTGAGGACGCCAGGCAGTAGGTCGCGCATGCGGGCCGCCTGAAGCGAACGCTTGCGGGACGATGTGGCGTTCAGGTTGAAGCCGTCGAGCATGGCAGCGCCATCAGGGCCGAGTTGCGCGGCTACGCCCTTCATGACGCTGTCGTAGTCGTCGCCCTCCATGCCGAGCAGTGCGTCATCGACCAGGGACTGGAGCGAGGCAGCGGTCTGCTGGCGCGACTGGATGTCGGTCATGCGCTGGCGGAACTCGTCCTGCGCCTTGCGCTTCTGGTTCTCCATGCCGATGGCACGCAGGATCGAGCCAGAGGGTGCGCCCCCGGCGATGTAATTACGTCCACCAGAGTAGCGGTCGATGAAGTCCTGGAACTCAGCCGCAGACGCGTATGGGTTGGCCGCGCGGAACTCCGCGAACGCCTTTGCCATCTCCTGTCTTTTGCGCGTGTCCTCTGCTCGTGCGTTGCGGAGGCCCGCTGAGGCTGCTGCCCAATCCATCCTAAGTCTCCCTATCTCCCAAAGCCACGGAACGTGCCCGCGCTGCGCGCGCGGTCGATGGCGCTCATTCGATCACGGTCATTGTTGCTGGGCCCAAACCAGCTGCCGATCCTGCCGCCGTAGTCATTGAAGAACTCGCCCAGATCGCCGAAGAAGCCAGAAGTGGCGTCCGATGCGCGGTCGCGTGCGCCGGAATACATGTCGCCATAGGCCCCCAGCATGTTTGCTGAGTTGTTGGCGGCCTAGCCGAAGTAGGGTCCTGGGTTCTCTATCGCCAAGTTGACCGGGTCGGTCATGGCGGAACCGATGCCAGACGCGCGGTTGTAGGCCCCGCTGCTGCGAACGTCGTATTCGCTCATGCCGGGAGTGAGCGTGTAATAGCTGCTGTCGTAGATGCCCGAGCCGATGCCCACGGGGGACGAGTAGTTGTTTGCGCTGACGATGCTGCGGTCGTAGACACCGTCGCCCACCAGGCGCGCAGCGTCGAGCCCAACCATGCGCGAGGTCACGCCGGGCAGGTTGTTCAGAGCATCCAAGCCAATGCCACCCACGCCACCGACCTCGCTGAGGATCGCACCACGGTTGGCCATGATGTCGTTCACGTTCGAGGTCATGGCCGAAGACTGGCCTGTAATGAACTTCAGCGCGTCGTCGTAGGCCCGATCACGGGCGGTCTGGTATTCGTCCGCCAGACGTCCAGCGATCTCGCCGCGCGCGGCGGTGCCTGTCGTCGAGCGATCCATGCCGCCCCGGATCAAGTCCGCCTCGTTGATCGAAGCCACGCGGTCTGCGGCACGATCAACGTCCGAGGTGTATTGGGCGGTGCGGCGCGCGATCTCGTTGTCGATGTCGGCTTTGGTCAGACGCTCGACCGTGGGCGCGTCGCCCATGCTGTCGTAGGCAGCCTGCACGGTGCCCTGAAGGCGGTCGATCTGCCCCGTGACGCGGTCGCGAACGGCAAGGTCTCGGTTCTGGTCTTCGCGCGCAATAGCCTGGGCTTCCCGGAAGTTGCCCATCATAAACTCGCGTTGGATTTCTGCCTTGGCCTGATTGGTGTAGAAGAGCTTCAGGTCTTCGGCGCGCTCCGCAGACGCGATGCTCTGCGCCCGCTCCAGCTGCTCTATCGCGAACGCGCGCTCCTCGCCAGCGAGGCGCTGGTTCTGAAGCATCTGCTCGAGGCGGAAAGCCTGAATGCGTGCGGCTTCCTGGTCTGCGCGGACTTGGCGGTCGATCTCGAACTGGCGCTCGGCAAGAAGCTGCTCTGCATAGCGCTCAGACTCCTGCATCTGGTAGGCGCGCTCGGCTTGCGCCTGCTCACGAGAGTAAGCCTCCCACTGCCGCAGCTCGGCGTTTCGCTCGTCCTGCTTCTTCTGGGCATCAAACGCCAGCCCATACATCATCGTGCGCTCGTCGCGCTGATCCTGAAGCTGTTGCATGTACATGGCGTACTGCATTTCGGCCTGCTGATTGGCTTGGAACATGCCCATCAGTCCAGTGCCAAGGCCAAGGAGTTGCGACCACATCTAGATTACCCCGCGAGACCAAGTGCCGAAGAAAACGCGCTGGCATTGACGGGCGCGAGAAGCGTGTCTTCCTCAGGAGCGTTGTAGAAGTATCGGTTGTAGAGGGCGCGGAGTGCCGGGTTGGTCGTCTGGTAGGACGAGAACTGCGGAACACCGCTCTGGCCGATGCTGGCACGAACCGCTTCCTGCGCCGCACGCTCACGCTCGGCCGCAGCACCCTCGTCCGCAGACAGACGCGAGCGTTCGCCGCTGACACGGCCTTCGAGCTTGGCGATTTCGTCGAGCGCCTGCTGGGCGTTATACAGCTCGATCTGATCGCGCATCTGCTGGATCGCGGCTTGGTCTTCGGTCAAGCCAGATGAGGAGTAGTAGGTGGCGTTGTTGATCCGCTCGAGCAGAGCCTGGGCCTGCGTCTCCAGCTCGGAGCGCTTGGTCTTCAGCTCGCCAAGGCGCGTGTCCACGGACGTGACACCCCCGGACAGCAGTGCCTTGAGGTCGTCTGTCCCGCCCGAATACATCGACAGCTCGCTCATCAGCTTGTTGATGTCGCTGCGGCGCGTATTCAGCGCGGCCTCGTCGTTCAGAGCGATCTCGTTGATGCCAGTCAGTGGCGTCGTTGCGCGGGTGCGCAGCGCTTCTAGTTCGGTCTGGCGCTTCGACAGCAGAGCGCTCAGCGCAGTTTCCGCGTCCGTGAGGTCTTGGATGCTGGTGCCGGAGAAGTCGAACGGCAGCGCGGAGGTGAAGCCGCTGATCTCGCCGCGCAGGTCTTGGATTTCGCGTTGCGCGTTCGTCAGGTTGTCGAGGTTGTATTGGGACAGCCCGCCAGCCAGGCCCTCGAGCCCGCGAGCCCGGTTCTTGAAGTCTGCGGTCGCGTTCTTGATGCGCTGCTCTTCGGCGGAGCGTTCGTTCAGCAGCTTGTTCAAGCGCGTCTGCGCGCCACCCAAGCCAGCGCCACCCAGCTCCTGCGACAGGTCGAAGCCAAGCAGGGAGCTGAAACGCCCCGCCCCGGTCATGGCTGTGTTCAGCTCTTCCTGGATTGCATCGAGCTGCTCTTTCTCTGCGATGGTCAGGCTGCCAAGGCGACCCGTCAGCGCGTCCGCCTGGGCGAACAGGCTCGCCTCGTAATCCTTGATGCGCTTTTCTTCGGCTGCGCGCTGCGAGCGCAGGCCGGACAGCGTGTCCATCAGGGAGGAAGACTGGGCGTCGAAGTCCGAGAAGCCGTTCGGCATGACCTGGTTCAGGATGTCCGACGAGAAGCCCTGACGCTGAGCCCGCATGTTGGCCAGCTGGCTCTCGAGATCGCCGACGCGCGAGATGTCCGCGATGGTCAGGCCGCGTGCGCTGGTGGACAGCGGCGACAATCCGCCCATCAGGCCAGAGGAGAACGACCGGACGCGCTGCTCTTCAGCCTTGCGATCATTGTAGAGCTTGGTCAGCGTGGACTCCGACTCGCCAAGGCCAGAGAGGAGCGTGTCATACTTGCCCGTCTGAACCGCCTTGAGGGTCGGGATATTGGAGATCGTGACCGGGCCATACTCGGAGTTGACCGTGCTGGAGAAGTTCGGCTTCTCGATGTTCAGCGACAGCCCGGACAGACCCGTCTTGGTCTGGTTCAGGGTGTTGCGGAGCGTCTCGTATGGGTTCTCGTTGTCGCGGGTGTTGGGGTCGTCATAGAACGAGCCGATGTTCAGGCCACCGACCTGGCGCGAGAGGTCTCCATAGGTGTTACCAAAGCCAGACAGCGCAGTGTTGTAGTCGTCGACAGCCTTGTTCCACTTGGCCGCCTGCTGAGCATACTGCTTCTCAGTCCGCTCGCGGACTTGGGCCTTCTCTTCGGTGTAGTCTTCTGGTTCGGGTGGGTTTGATCCATACATGACCAATCAAGCTCCGCTGTTCAGATCGGCCTGCTGAAGCTCAGCTTGCTCGATGCCATTGCTGTCGTAGATGCGCATCTCTTTCAGGTTGCGCATGTGATCCCAGCCTCCGGTCAGGAAGGCGACGTGCATGTAGAGGTCGATGTCACCGCAACGCACGACGTGCGAGACGATGCGCTTGATCCGATCCTCGGACTTCTCCCACTCATCGCCGTCGAGCCAGCGGGTGCAGACCTGCGTGATCAGCGCAAAGAGCTGCTCCTTGTGGCGCTGATAGAAGGGGTTGAAAGAGATCATCGTGAAGAAGTTCATGAACTCGCGGACGCCCATGTCTGCGGTGACGGGCTTGCCCTGATCCAGCAAGTCGTCATAGCAGTGAGCGAAGCACCAGAACCGCCACAAGAAGTCGTAAGCCATGGGGTCGCCGTTGGCGGCGAGCTCCATCCACTTCTTGGCTTGAGGGTTCTTGGCCAGCTCATCTGGCGTATCGCAGTAGTCCATGGCTTTCATGTCTGGCCTTAGCTCGAGATGATGGTTGAGGCCAGCGTCACATCGAGGTTCGCAGACGAGGAGTTCGATGTGATGATGTATCCGATGGACTTCGCCGACACAGACGCGTCGACCTCGATGGGCGAGGCGATGATCTGGTTCAGGCCGACAGCGTTCGCGGTGTAGGTCGGGCCCACGCCCACGCCGTCGATGGCCACCTGGATGGTGCAGCTGCCCGTGGTCGTGGCCAGGGCAATGCCGTCGATGCGGATTTTCTGGCGGTAGATGCGGGTGATCTTGTAGGTCGAGTTCGCTGGCGTGGCCTGGAAGTCATAGAGGCTGTCCGAGGACAGGATCAGCGGCAGCTGCGAGAAGGGCAGACGGCCACCTGCATCGAGGGAGGCCACGCCGTTGGCCGCGCCGCGTGCCGTGACGGGGATGACCGAAGACAAGTCCACGCTGGCATACTGAAGGCCAGTGCCCGTGTTGTTCACCTTCACGAACTTGCCCGCGTCGCTCGTGCCGAAGGTCGGCAGCGAGCTCTCGGGCGAGGTGCGCAGCCACTGCGTGCCGTCGTAGAACTTCAGCTGGTTCGGCGCGACGGACGTGTCCAGCCACATGTCACCCGTCACGGGCGAGACGGGTGAGGTCGCGGAGATCGTCAGCTTGGCCTTCGTCGCCAGGGTGGAGGTCAGGTTCGCAACCTTGGCCTGGGCGAGAGCGCCGTCGTCGATCTTGATCGCAGACAGCTTGATGAGACCAGAGTCTAGGTGGACGAACTCCTCTTCCAGCATGAGGCCGGTCAAGGTGCGGGCGGCGGAGTTCTCGGCGAAGACGATGGTGATCGTGTTGCCCGAGGCGACGGGCGTGTTCAGGGTGATGGTCGAGTTCAGCGGCTGGCGGGTGTAGTCGTAGGAGCCGCCCTCGCGCAGGAGCACGCCGTTCTTGTAGACCTGGAGCTTGTCGTCTTCGTTGTGTTCGAAGGCGAACACCTGCTGCGTGGTGATGGTGGTGGTGTCCGTGCGGCGATAGCCAGCGATCAGCGGGGCGCGGACGCGGAAGATCGAGACCTTCGTGTCGACCGTCTGGCCTGTGGCGAAGGTGACGGTGTCGGCGGTCGGGCTGTTGGTGTAATCGGTGGGCTTCACCTGAAGCAGACCGTTCTTGTAGACGAGCAGGTCATCGTCCGCGTCATGCGCGAAGGCGAAGACGGTCTGGCTGGCGGTCGCGATGTAGTCCGCGCGGCCCGTGATCACAGGTGCGCCGACGGTGCCCGCGTCCACGCCGGGGCGGCCGCGCAATTCCTCGACCGTGGCCAGGGCGATCCAGCCGTCGTCTTCCTTGTCGTATTGGCCGACCCGGTATTCCAGGGACTGGGAGGTGCGGCGCAGTTCGATGGGGCCAATGAACTCGCCATTGTCATCGAACAGGACGCGCATCAGCTCGCCGATGGTGTTGTTGCCCAGCTCTGCCGCGTTCAGATAGCGGAAGAGGTTCTCGAACTCGGTGTTGATGTTCCCGCTCGAGCCGTAGTTCTGGGGGTATTGTTGCCGGACGCGTGCCATTGTTGTTCCTCAGTTTGCTCGAACGGTGATCGCAAAGCCAATCAGCCGGAAAAGTCCATCGCCGCCTTTCGACCGGATGCGATACTGCGCGCCTCGATACCTGTGCTGCCACTTGCGTTCGTATTGGCGGGAAAGTGGCACGCCGAAGAAGTAATTGTCGTCCGTGTTGTTCCCGGCCTCGACCTCCATGGAGCCCATCGTGCGCCCCTCGTCGTCCACCGCGTCGATCTGAAGGATGCCGTTGCCCACCGCCTGGATGACGATGGAGAGCGTCTCCTTCGTCTCGATCAGCGACCCGTGCCAGAGCATGGGAGTGACGATCTCGAACTGGGGTGTCACGCCATCCGGGTTGGTCTGGCCCTCGCGCAGCGACTCGAAGAGTCCGCCGGACGTGCCGAGCACCAACGACCCGGCCAGGAACGCGCCGCAGCGCGCGTTGAGGAAGTCGCCCGTGCCGAACTTCAGCTGCGGCTCCCCGCCCTCTGGGTTCATGGCTAGGGTCAGGCGCTTGCAGAGCACGCCGCCGGGCTGGGGGAAGAAGATGTGATACTGCGCCTTGTCCTGATCGAAGACGGCGCTGATCTCCTCGGGGTTCTCGACGCTGTCGAAGAGCTGGCGGTAGAGCAGGTCAACCTTGTCGGAGAGCGAATAGCTGTAGACGAGGATGCCATTTTCGGTGGAGCGCTTGATCGAGTGGACGCCAGAGCGAGAGCAGAAGAGAACGTCGGTGCCTGCATTGGCGATGGTGTTGTGGCTGGCGCAGCCGATCTGGATGTTCGCGGACGTGTCCTGCTGCCAGAGCCCGATGTTCGGGTCGATCTGGTAGATGAGCGCGCGGTCGGACGTGAAGATGATCAGCTTGTTCTGTTCGAACGCACCAAGTCCCGTGATCTGATCGGCGGTTCCGATCAAGTTGGCCACGTCGATAGTGCCAGCACGGAGGACGTTCGCGCTGTTCGCGTCTTCGTCGTCGGGGAAGATATTCTCGTTGTCCACGCGGGAGATGAACACCTTCGTCTCCTGACCCGCCGCACCCGCGACAACCAGGCGGCGCTGCACGGAGGCCATGTAGGCGGGACGCAGGCGATCCAGATGGTTCGAGCTATTCAGGCGATAGACGATGCCGTCATAGCTGGCCAGGAGGTAGCCCTTGGCCGCGAACTGAACACGCTGGTTGAAGACGGTCGTGGTCACTACCGCGCTTGGCAAGTAGTAGTTGGCCAGGGTGTGATCGCGCTCGGAGACGATGTTGATGCCGCCGTCGGTGCGCTCGGCATAGACCACCTCGGACTTGTTGAAGTAGGCCGCGCGAACGACCACACGCTCCCCGTGGCGGTGGACGCAGGTGGCATCGCGCACGACCTGGCCGCGCCAATCGCAGTAGGCGTTCTGGATGCGTTCAAAGTGCTGGCCGCGTCCCGTGTCCTTGGAGATCAGGTCACGGGACGTGTCCAAGCCCTGGAAGTCTTCGTAGGCGAATGTCCGCGTGCGGACGCCGGATGGGGCTTTGTAGTGGCTCATTCGAGATCACCCGTCAGTCCGTTGATCGGATTGGTCTGGATGTGCTCGCTGTTGCGGAAGTTGGTTCCACCGTCGGGGACGCGCATGCGGATTTGCGTGCTGCCGTTGGCCTTGTGCCAGAGCAGCTGGTTCAGCGTGCGGAAGTAGTTCGGCATGTAGAACTGGATTTTCTCCGAGCCCTGCTGCATGGCGTAGTGGTAGAGGATGCCAGCGATGATGATGGGATCAGGAACCTGCCGAACGTCTGTCAGGGACAGGTAGTAGGGCAGGTCTGAGCCATCGTGGTATGGGTGCTGGCGCACCTCGTCCAGCACCATGTTGGCGAACTCGATGAACATGAGCGCGGTGTCACCATCGACCGTGCCGGGGCTGAACTCGCCGTAACGGCGCAGCACCTGCATGATGAGCGTCTGGAGCGGCGAGTAGCTGCTCCGAATGTGCGGGTTCACGTCGGACTGGGTCATGGGTCAGCGCCTTGTTGTGGGGTCTTACACGGCTTTGCGGACAACGCGGCAGAGCTGGACGAAATGGTTCTGCTCGAAGCGCTCGACGTCGTCGCCAGCGACTTCCCACTCAAGCCGTCCGGTCGAGAAGTTGCGGGTTGGGCGGATGCCTGCGACGTCGAACATCGTGGGTTCTTTTTCGCGGCTCTCGAAGATGACCACGCCAACAGGGATGGGCAGGTCTTGCACCTTGGCGCGAGACTTCTTGGGGGCCTGCGTCACCGAGTCGGTGATCTGGTCGTTCACCGTGGCGCTGGGGATCGTTTCGTTCATGAGGTGCCTCAAATGGAAAGTGGGGAGCTTACGCCCCCCACTATCATCATCTCGCCTTGGCAGGTCGTCCTGACGGCTGGCGTCAGGGCGCGGGATTAGCCGCGCGTCGTCCAGCCCTTGATGTAGGCGTGCACCTTGTCCTGAAGCAGTTCCAGACCGCATTCGGTCAGGTATTCGTGCTTCACCGAGTCGGCGTCGGGAGCCTGACGGTTCTCGAGCAGCTGGGTGTCGCGACCTTCCAGGTAGCGGTAGTTCAGGTAGGGGAAGTCCACGATGATCATCGCCGACTTCATGCCTGGCACCTGGCGGAACTGTGGGTGCAAGTGCACCAGCAGGTCGCCCGCGAAGGTCTTATACTGCGTCAGGTTCACGCCGTAGGCGCTGTCGTAGGAGGTTGGCTGCCAGCGATCCTTGCCGATCTGCTGGAGCTGGTTCGCTACGGTTTCGCCGACGAAGGCGATCTTCTGCTTCGAGCCGTATTTGAAGACGTTCGAAATCAGCAGCGAGTCGAAGCCTTCTTCTTTCATCATGCCAGCCGACGTGCCGCCATAGGAGGCATAGTCGGTGGTGATGTCCACGACGTTCGACAGGGACTTCAGCAGGCCGCCCGTGTAACGGGTTGGGGTTGCGCCCGAGCCGTTTGCTTCGTGCTTGATACCGAAGAACATCGCGCGTTCGATGTCCGACATGTGCAGCTTCAGCGCCTTGGTCATCGCTTCGTCGAGCTTCGAGCCAGTCCGCAGGTAGGTCGACTTCAGCGTGTTGGTCACGGCGAAGGCAGTGCGGAAAATCTGGGTGTAGTTCGAAGCCACGGTCGCGTCGAACGAGATCGCGGTTGGCGAGCCAGCACCTTCGGCAGCGGCGAAGCCAGCGACGAACAACTCGGCGTTGTCGGCGATCTGGAACGAGGTGCCGCCGATGTTACGGGTCACGGTCAGCGTGGTTGCGGTGGTGTCCGCAGTCACGTGCATGACTTCGCCCGTGGTGGCGTTGATGACGATGGAGCCAGCGATTGCGAACTTGTTGTCGTCCGACGCGTCGATGGTGATCGTGCCGGTCGAGGTCGAGGCGACTGCGCCGTTGACCTGCATCTTGCGGTCGGGCAGTTCGTCGCGGAAGTTCTTGTATTCTGGGTCATCGGTGGACTCGGACGAGCCCATCGCCAGCAGGGCGTTCAGCGGCGCGTTGCCGTTGGGTTCCAGCAGGGTGAACAGTTCACGGTAGTTCTTGGGGCGGAAGTCGGTGCTGAACTCACCAGTTCCGCGCAAGCCTTGGATAGCAGCCATTGGTTTTCTCCATGTGCGAAAATAGAAATAGGGTTGGGCAAAAGCCCATTGATCGCCTGCGGGGAGAAACCGTCCCGCTATTGGCTGGCCATGAGTTAAGCGGCTATCGCGGCTTGTGCTTCACTGCCTTGAGGATGGCTTATAGCTGAGGACTGCGTTGTTTTCGTCCCCGCAAAAAAAGAGCCCGCCAGTCGAGGAGCTGGCGGGCAGTAGGCAGGTTTAGCCATGGAAGGGTGGGGCTGATTAGCCCATGCCCCTCTGGCTCATTGCCATACTCGAGAGGCGGTCGAGAGTCGTCCCGCCCTGCGGCTGAGCGGCAGGCGCGGCTGGGCCAGAGGATGGCGCGGAGCCGAGCGAGCCCGTGTAGGCCTGGCGGCGCTGCGCGATGGCGCGCATCCGTTCCATCTCTGGCGAAGACATGTTGTTCTTGAAGTCCTGCATGACCTTGATGGTCAGCTGCGGGTCGACGAAGTCTTCCATGGTGAAGCCGCGCTCGGCCGCGAAGATCATGAAGTCCTGCGCAGCCTCGTCAGGCAGCTGGAGAGCCTGCTGAACGCGGTCGATATTGTTCGCAATCTGCTGGCGAACGGCATTGATCTGCGTGTTCTGGGCCTTGTCCATCCCCGTCTTGGCGGCTTCGGCCACGCCCTGCGACTGGCCCAGCACGGACTGCATCATGCGCTGCATCATGACCATCTGCTGCTGCATCTGCTGGAGAGCCTGGGGCAGGGCAGCCTGGCCCATCATCAGGTCTTTGTAGCCAGGGGGGAGCGACGCGGCGTTCTGCTCTTCCCATTCCTTGAGCGAGGTTTCCATGTCTGCGGGCTGGCGATTGCCGCTGGTCTCGTTCGGGCCGGACTTGTCGCCCTTGGTGTTGCCCATGGTCGGGTTCGACTGCTGCGCCTTGTAGACGGCTTCCATCTGCTGGCGCATCTGCATCGGGTTGACGTTGGGATTGTCGCGCATGATCTGCTCGACCAAGTCCATCACGGGCTTGTATTGGGCGTTCTTGAAGTTGAGGGCGGAGTAGCGCTCGAAGGTGGACTTGATCTGCGCGGGCGTGAGCTTGCGCATGTCGCCTTCGCCGAACTGGATTTCGTAGAGGACAGCGTCCTCCGTCAT
>JACCEC010956952.1_pt1 | contig 11601 bp, 10 predicted proteins | sample 7450121 | NCBI WGS metagenome assembly JACCEC01 (sample SAMN15323455, study PRJNA562643) | freshwater metagenome | isolation source: river surface water | place: USA:Blue River Watershed | collected 2017-08-18 | reverse complement strand
CCAGGGTGTAGTCGCGCACGCTCGCACCACTTTGCAGCGGCAGCGGCTCGGCAAAGTGCATGAGTTGCGGTGTGGCGACAAATGACATGAAAAAACCCGGTAACGCCAAAAACGAGACCGGGTTCGGAATCTGTCTTTAGCTGAACTTGGTAGAGCGCCCGCAAACACGAGGAAATCGGCGCTGTGCGTGCCAGTATATCAAGGGGCCATCAAGGAGCTATTTAGGCGGGTTGCCAACCCTATACCCGCTGGTGACGCCTGCGGCGATGGCCAGGCCAAGATACACCTGGGATCGCTGTTATTTGGTGCGTTCCTTGCTCCGTTTCGGTTCGTGGGCGACAAGGGCCCATTTTTTGCACCAAAAACAGGCATTTCATCCAAGGACTCCTCATGGACGCACTCAAACAGGGCGCAGACACTTTATTTATCTTGCTAGGCGCCATCATGGTGCTCGCCATGCACGCCGGTTTCGCTTTTCTGGAGCTGGGCACGGTGCGCAAAAAGAACCAGGTCAACGCCCTGGTCAAGATTCTGGTGGACTTCAGCCTCTCCACCCTGGTGTACTTCTTGGTGGGCTACAGCGTGGCGTATGGCACCCATTTTCTGGTCAGCGCCGAGACACTGGTCGCCCGCAACGGCTATGACCTGGTGAAGTTCTTCTTCCTGCTGACCTTTGCCGCCGCCATCCCCGCCATCATTTCCGGTGGCGTCGCTGAGCGCGCGCGGTTCTGGCCGCAACTCCTGGCCACCGCCGTCATTGTCGGGTTCATTTACCCGTTTTTTGAGGGCATCGCGTGGAACCAGAATCTGGGGGTGCAGGCCTGGATCAAGGAGCTGACCGGCGATGAGTTCCATGATTTCGCTGGGTCGGTGGTGGTGCATGCGGTGGGAGGCTGGATCGCATTGCCCGCCGTGTTGCTGTTGGGCTCTCGTCTCAACCGCTACCGCAAGGGCGGCGGCATGTCGGTGCACCCGCCCTCCAGCATCCCGTTCCTGGCACTGGGGGCCTGGATTCTGATCGTGGGCTGGTTCGGCTTCAACGTCATGAGTGCCCAGACGCTGGACAAGATTTCCGGTCTGGTGGCCGTCAACTCCTTGCTGGCCATGGTGGGTGGCACCCTGGCCGCCCTGTTGCTTGGGCGCAACGACCCGGGGTTCGTGCACAACGGACCCTTGGCGGGGCTGGTCGCCGTTTGCGCTGGTTCGGATGTCATGCACCCGCTGGGCGCCATGGTGGTGGGCGCCATCGCCGGTGGCTTGTTCGTGGTCATGTTCACCTTGACCCAAAACCGCTGGAAAATTGACGACGTCTTGGGCGTGTGGCCCCTGCATGGTTTATGCGGCACCTGGGGGGGCATTGCGGCAGGTATTTTTGGCTCCACCACCCTGGGCGGCCTGGGTGGGGTGAACCTGGGCGCTCAACTCATCGGCACCCTGGGTGGTGTGGCCTGGGCGCTGGTCGGGGGAACGGTGGTCTACGCGGTGGTCAAGCTCCTCTGCGGTGGTTTGCGCCTGGATGCCGAAGAAGAGTTCAACGGTGCCGACCTGAGCATTCACCGCATCAGCGCCACGGCCGAGCGCGAGATGGAAGCTTAACCGCACACAGTGGGTGCTTTTCTAGAGCTAATCCATGCAACTAATGGAAAACGCTTGGTTTTTTGTCAGTTGTATGCTTCATAATGGTTCGACCTGGGTCGCAGTGGCTTTCAGCCAGTGCGCCAGGTGTGTGCAGTGATCGGTCAGTTTCGCGCCCCCGCTTCCTCTGGTTTGGCGTTGTGCCCTGGGACCCCATCGCTATGTTTTTGTGTTCTTAGGAGTCCCTTTTCATGGGCAACAAGCTTTACGTGGGTAATTTGCCGTATACGGTGCGTGATGGCGATCTCGAGCAATCGTTCAGCCAATTCGGTGCCGTGACCAGCGCCAAGGTCATGATGGAGCGCGACACGGGTCGCTCCAAAGGCTTTGGTTTTGTCGAAATGGGCAGCGATGCCGAAGCGCAAGCTGCCATTGAAGGCATGAATGGTCAGCCCATGGGCGGCCGCAGCCTGGTGGTCAACGAGGCCCGTCCCATGGAACCGCGTCGTCCCCCCCGCTCGGGTGGATTTGGTGGCGGCGGCGGCGGCGGCTATGGTGGTGGTGGCGGCGGCGGCTACGGTGGTGGTGGCGGCGGTTACGGCGGTGGTGGTGGTGGCCGACGCGAAGGCGGTAGTGGCTATGGCGGTGGCCGTCGTGACGGCGGCAACGATGGCAGTTTCCGCAGCCCCTACGGCGCATCCCGCCAAGGTGGCGGTGGTCGCGGCGGCGAGTATTGATACTCGGGATTTGCGCCTCTGACAAAAAGCTCCTTCGGGAGCTTTTTTGTTGTCACCGCCCGGTGGTTCGTGGCTGAATCTGGCCGCGCACGCGGCCTGTCAGGCGCGTCACGCCGAGGTCGTGGTCATAGTCCAGCGCATCGGCCGAAAAGCGGTCTGCGCCACGCCGCATTTCCACCGGCCGATCGGTTCGCATGCGATCGTGTTCGAGGTCGATAAACAAGTAATCGCTGCGTAACTCGAGGGGCGGGGAACGGCGTCCTTGCGCATCGGCAGGCGTCGACCGTTGGACCACGACCTGTCCCTTGAGTTCGAGGCGCTGTCCTTCGGGTGTGGTAACGGCTTGTTGCGCCACGGCATCGGTGACGCGACCGGCACCATCGAGCTTGGTCAACTGAGGCCGCGTCACCTCCAGCGTATCGGTGTCGGGAAAATGCTGCGCGTGCTCACCTTGTACGCGAAACTCCAGCCGCCCATCGGGCGTGTAGACCTTGAGAGAAAAGTCGCGCATGAAATAGTCGGGCACATGGCCAGCCGTCCTGGTTTCCTGTACCGCCACGGGCTCGGGGGTGTAGCGCGCCAACCAGTAGGTCAACATGGCCAACACACCCATGAGCAAGACGGGCAAGTAAGTCACCAACGGATCGAAGTAACGCCGCACACGCTGCGACAGCGTGTGCGCAGGCGCGGTGGCGCGCATCGAAAAGACACTCACCCGAGCAACTCCCGCCACAAACGCGCATAGTGGCCCGTGGACATGAGCAGCAAATCGCAGACATCGCGCACCGCACCCTGTCCACCCGCACTGGGCGTCACCCAGTGCGCCAAAGCTTTGACCTCCACCTGTGCATTGGGCGGCGCCACCGCAAACGCACAGCGTTTGAGCACCGGCACATCGGGCCAGTCATCTCCCATGGCGGCGGCCTGGTCCCAGGCCAGTTGTAGTGTCTCCAGGGTACGTTGCGCCGCCGGCAATTTGTCCTCGGTGCCATAGTGCACATGCGTAATGCCCAGTTGCGCGATGCGCAAGCGCAAGGCCGGACTGTCGCGCCCAGTGATCACGGCCACCTGAATGCCACAGCGCTGCAACAACTTGATGCCATGGCCATCCAGCGTGTGAAAGCGTTTGGTCGTTTCGCCGTGCTCGCTCATGAGCAGACCGCCATCGGTGAGCACGCCATCCACGTCCAGGAACAGCACACGCACGGCCTGGGCCTGCAACAACCGCTCGGGAGGATGGTGCAACACCGGGGTCATCAGATCACCTTGGCTCGCATCAGGTCGTGTGTGTTGAGCGCTCCACACAAGACACCATGCTCGTCCACGACCAGCACACTGGTGATGCGGTGGTGCTCCATCAACTCCACCGCCTGCGCCGCCAGGGCATCGTCGCGTACAGTTTTGGGTTGCGCCCGCATGACCTGCGCGGCGGTGAGTGCACGCAAGTCCGCACCGGTCTCGATCAAGCGGCGCAAGTCGCCATCGGTGAACACGCCGACGGGTCGACCCGCATCATCGACGATGGCCGAGGCACCAAGACCCTTGCCACTCATTTCCTGCATGAGCTGCCCAAAGCTGGCGGAGGGGCTCACGCGCGGAATCTGTTCGCCAGCGCGCATCACATCACGCACCAGCGTCAGCAAGCGACGGCCCAGCGCACCCCCAGGGTGCGAGCGGGCAAAGTCCTCCGCACGAAATCCGCGTGCATCCAGCAACGCGACCGCCAGGGCATCGCCCCAGGCCAATTGCGCCGTGGTGCTGGCTGTCGGTGCGAGATTGAGCGGGCAAGCTTCTTTGTCCACACTGCTGTCCAGCACCACATCGGCGTGCCGGGCCAAGGTGGACTCTGCGCCCCCCGTGATGGCAATCAGCGTGACACCCAAACGCTTGAGCACGGGCAGGATGGCCGACAGCTCTTCGCTTTCGCCGCTGTTGGACAGGGCCAGCACCAGATCATGCGCCTGCACCATGCCCAAGTCGCCGTGACTGGCCTCCGCCGGGTGCACAAACAAGGCTGGGGTGCCGGTGGAGGCCAAGGTGGCGGCGGTCTTGCGGCCAACATGCCCGCTCTTGCCCATGCCCATCACCACCACGCGCCCCTGGACTTTCAACATGGCGTGCACGGCCTGGGCAAACGCCGGGCCCACACGCCCCACCAATTGGCTCACGGCCTGCGCTTCGATACTCAAGGTCTCGCGCCCCAGAGCCAGCGTTCGTTCGCTCGCACCAGGTGCGAGGGGTGATGAGAGGGGCTGCGTCATGTGATGATTTTACGGTCGGGCCGACCCCCTCGCCAGGCCCACACGCCATGAGGATTTGATGAAAGGCATTACGATCGACCCATGACCTCCCTGGACCTTGCCTTGCTCTACTTGCTGGCTGCCGTGCTGGCTGTGGTGCTGTTTCGGCTGCTGAAGTTGCCCGCCATGCTGGGCTATCTGGTGGCCGGCATTGTGCTAGGGCCGCATGCGCTGGCCCTGGCCGGCGACGCCCAGCGGGTGAGCTACCTGGCCGAGTTCGGGGTGGTGTTCCTGATGTTTGTCATCGGGCTGGAGTTCAACCTGCCCAAGCTGCGCAGCATGCGGCATCTGGTCTTTGGTCTGGGCCTGGGTCAGGTGGTGCTGACCCTGCTGGGAGCCTTGCTGGGTCATGTGGTCATCGGTGCCGCGATGGTCTGGTTCGGCCAGTCCTGGGCGTTGAGCTGGCAGGCCGCCATCACCCTGGGAGCGGCGCTGGCGATGTCGAGCACAGCCATCGTGGCCAAACTTTTGTCCGAACGGCTCGAGCTGTCGACCGAACACGGGCAACGGGTCATGGGTGTGCTGTTGTTCCAGGACCTGGCCGTGGTGCCCTTGCTCGTGCTGATTCCGGCGCTGGCCGCACCGGCCGACGCGGATTTGCTGATCACGCTGGGCGTGGCCCTGTTCAAGGGTGCCGTGCTGGTGGGTGTGTTGCTGTGGGGTGGACCACGGGTCATGCGCGCTTGGCTCACCGTGGTGGCCCGGCGCAAAAGCGATGAGTTGTTCATGCTCAACCTGCTGCTCATCACCCTGGGCTTGTCCTGGCTGACCGAACATGCGGGCCTGTCCATGGCCTTGGGCGCCTTTCTGGCCGGCATGCTGATTGCCGAGACCGAGTACAAACATGTGGTGGAGACCGACATTCGTCCGTTTCACGATGTGTTGCTGGGCCTGTTTTTCATCACCATCGGCATGAAGCTGGATTGGTGGGCCGTCTGGGATCACTGGTGGCTGGTGCTGTTGCTCACCCTCATCCCGGTGCTAGCCAAGGCCCTGCTGGTGACGGTGCTCGCGCGCGCCATGGGGGCGACACCCGGGGTGTCGCTGCGCACCGGTTTGTTCCTGGCACAAGCTGGTGAGTTCGGGTTTGTGCTGCTGTCACTGGGAACCCAGCACGCCCTGATTGCGCCCGAGTGGTTGAGTCCGGTGCTGGCCGCCATGGTGCTGTCCATGTTGGCCACGCCCTTCATCGTGGAGTTCAGCGATCGCATCGTGCTGAAGGTGGTGGCCAACGAGTGGATGATGCAATCGGTTCAGCTGACCCAGATTGCCACGCGTGCCATCCGCAGCCAGTCGCATGTGATCATCTGTGGCTATGGGCGCAGTGGGCAGCAACTGGCACGTTTGCTGGGGCAGGAGCACATTGCCTACATGGCGCTTGATCTCGACCCGGACCGGGTTCGCCAGGCTGCAGCCGCGGGACACAGCGTGGTGTTTGGCGACGCTGCGCGTCTACCCAGCCTGATGGCCGCCGGACTGGCACGCGCGGCCGCGGTGGTGGTGAGCTACCACGACACGCCCTCGGCGCTGAAAGTGCTGGCCCATGTGCGCGAGCACGCGCCCCAGGTTCCGGTGATTGTGCGCACCCCGGATGAGCGAGATCTGGATGTGCTTCGTCAGGCCGGCGCTGCCGAGGTGGTGCCCGAAACGGTTGAGGGCACCTTGATGCTGGCAGGTCATGCCTTGGCCTTGGTGGGGGTGCCCATGCGTCGCGTCCTGCGCGTGGTGCAGGCACAGCGCGAGGCGCGTTACCAATTGCTGCGGGGCTATTTTCACGGCCAGGATGATGACACGCTGGAAGACCTGGAAGAGGAGCGGTTGCACAGCATCACCTTGCCGCTCGGGGCTTATGCCGTGGGGCGCTCGCTGAACGAGTTGGCCTTGCATGCCTTGCATGTGGAGGTCTTGCAATGGCGCGCGGACAACGGCGCCACCATGCACGAGATCGACGAGCAACGCCCGCTCGAGGGGGGCGACACCCTGGTGCTGTTTGGCCGACCCGCACCGCTGGAGTTGGCGCACGAGAAGTTGCTCAAAGGTTGAGTCAGCGCGCCGTGTTTTACTTGCCAATGCAGAAGCGTGAAAAAATCACGCCCAGCAAATCGTCCGACGTGAACTCGCCCGTGATCTCTCCCAATGCCTGTTGAGACAACCGCAACTCTTCGGCCAGCACATCGAGTGCCGGTTGTGGTGCTTGCAGGTGGTCTTGTGCGCAGCTGACGTGGTGTTGCACGCGCGCCAAGGCCTGCAAGTGACGCTCCCGGGCCATGAACACGCCCTCGGCTTGTGACGACTGCCAGCCCGCCACCTCGAGCAAGCGCGATCGCAAGGCTTGAAGACCGTCGCCCGTGTGCGCTGATACGCACAATGCCGCCGCGGGCTCTGTCGGTGCAGGCCCCGCGGCGACATCGCATTTGTTCCACACATGCAGGACAGGAATCTGGGCACGCATGATGGCGTTGACGTCCGTCTCGAGTCGAGCATCTGTGGCCTGGTAGTCAGCTTGCGCCTGGCGCGTCAGGTCGTGCAGGAACAACACGGCGTCTGCTTGCGCAATCTGTCCCCATGCACGCTCGATCCCGATGCGCTCCACCTCGTCCACGCCGGGGCCGTCCGGTGCGCGCAGGCCTGCCGTGTCAATCACATGCAGTGGCACGCCCTCGATTTGCAGCACATGCGAAATGACGTCGCGTGTGGTCCCGGCCTGGGGTGTCACGATGGCGAGCTCGGCCCCCGCCAGGGCGTTGAGCAACGAGCTTTTTCCGGCGTTGGGTTGTCCAGCAATCACCACCCGGATCCCTTCCCGCAACAAACGACCCTGGCGGCTACGCGCTTGCAGCTGTTGCAGTTGTGCGGCCAGGCCGTCAAGTTGCCCGCGCGCGTCAGCTTGTTGAAGAAAATCGATGTCTTCTTCCGGAAAATCCAGCGTCGCTTCCACCAGCATGCGCAAATGGGTCAGGCCTTCTTGCAAGGCCTGAACCTCGCGTGAAAACGCCCCTTCCAGCGATCGACTCGCGCCTCGGGCGGCTGCTTCGGTGCTCGCGTCAATCAGGTCCGCCACCGCCTCGGCTTGCGCGAGGTCGAGTTTTTGGTTCAGGTAGGCACGCTCGGTGAACTCGCCTGGTCGGGCCATGCGCGCATGTGCCAACAACACTGGCGGTGGTGTGTCGGGGTGCGTGTCTGTGATCGCCACAGGTTGACGGGCCACGTCCAGACAGCGCTGCAAGATCAGCTGCAACACCACCGGACCCCCATGGGCTTGCAACTCCAGGACATCCTCGCCGGTGTAGCTGTGCGGCCCAGGGAAAAAGAGGGCGATCACCTGATCGATGGTGTGGCCCCCACTGTCCTGGATCGGCACCAGGGTGGCTTCCCGGGGCCGGAGATCGCGCTGGCACAACACCCGGACCCAGGGCGCGAGACCGGCTCCACTGGCGCGTACGATGCCCACGGCCCCCCGCCCGGGGGCGGTCGCAATGGCGATGATGGGCGCCGTGCGGTCGATCATGTCCTCAATTCAACACGCCCAGCTGCTTGTTGATCACCCATTGCTGGGCGATGGACAGGATGTTGTTGGTCAACCAATACAGCACCAGACCCGCCGGGAAGAAGAAGAACATCACGCTGAACGCCAGCGGCATGATCCACATCATCTTGGCCTGGATCGGGTCGGGCGGGGTCGGGTTGAGCCAGGTCTGGAGCATGGTGGAGAGGGTCATCAACACCGGCAGAATGAAATAGGGGTCGGGAGCGGCCAGGTCATGAACCCACCCAATCCAGGGCGCGTTTCGCATCTCCACCGTGGACAGGAGCACCCAGTACAGCGCGATGAACACCGGGATCTGGATGGCGATGGGCAGACAGCCGCCCATGGGGTTGACCTTTTCCTCGCGGTAGATCCGCATCATCTCCGCTTGCATCTGCTGCGGGTTGTCTTTGAGACGCTCACGCATTTCCATGATGCGCGGGTTGATGGCTTTCATTTTGCCCATGCTGCGGTACGCCTGGGCATTGAGCCAGTAAAACGCGATTTTGAGCAGAAACACCAGGGCCACAATGGACCATCCCCAGTTGTGCAGTTGGTCATGGAGTTGGTCCAACAGCCAGAACAGCGGCTTGGCAAGGATGGTGAGCCAGCCGTAATCCTTGACCAGTTCCAGCCCCGGGTACAGGGCCTCCAGGTTGTGCTCTTCCTGCGGCCCTACAAACAAATGCGCAGCCAGCGCCTGGCTCTTGCCGGCTTCCAGCGTCGGCAGGGCGGCGATCATCCCCACGGCATACAGGTTGTTGTCGATCTTGCGCGCAAACAGGTCGCGCTGCAGGTTGTTGGGCAACCACCATGCACTTGCGAAGTAGTGCTGCACCATCGCCACATAGCCATCCTGGCTCTGCTTTTCCATCTCGACTTTGTTTTTCTCGATGTCACTGAACTCGATCTTCTGGTATTTCTTGGCGTTCGTGTAGACCGCTGGACCGGTGAAGGTGGAGTAAAAGGACGACTCGCCCTCGGGCTTGTTGCCGTCACGCACCAGCTGCACATAGAGTTGTGGCGTCACAGCCGTTGCGCCCTGGTTTATCACCTCGTGTTCCACCGTGATGTCATAGGCGCCTCGGCGCAGCACATAGGTTTTCGCCAGTTTCACGCCATTGACCGTGGCCGACTCAAAACGCAGTTTGAGTTCTTTGGCGCCATCCGCCAGCCGTCGCTCCTGTGTCACGAGGGTCATGGGCGTTTTGTGGGTCGGGAGGGCGGGGGCGCCGGCCGAGGGAATCAGCCCGGATTGCGCCAGGTACACGCGCTCGCGGCTTTCATCCAAGAGGACCACGGACTGCCCCGCGTGGTGAGCATCGGCATGCTTGAGCAGTTCTGCACGAAGGACGGAGCCCCCTTCGGTGTCGAGTCGCAATTTGAGAACGTCGGTCTCTACCTCGATCAACTCACGCGCGCTCTTGCTGGCATCGTTCGATGCAACACCAGGCACCGATTGCGGTGTGGCCGTTGAACCTGTGGTGGGAACAGCGCTCGAGCCCGGCACCGATGCTGAACCAGCGGTTGTCGCGCTGGCTGGCGCGTCAGCCTTGACGGGCGGAGCAGGAAAGAAGGTGGCCTTGTGTCCGTTGTAGATTTGCCATTGATCCCACAGCAACACCATGGAAAATCCAAAAACCACCCACAGGATCGTGCGGCGAATATCGTTCATGTCGATTTCTTCAGGGAAAGTGGGTCCGGCGATGGACCCGAAGGCAGGAGTGGGCGAAATAGCGCAGCGCCTGGCACAGGATCATGACCGCCCGCGCACCAGGGGTGGCAGCGGGCCAGTCGCCGCAAGGTCAAATAAGAGCCATGTGCTGCACCATGCAACTCAAGGGCTTGCAACGCATATGCAGAGCAGGTGGGCTCAAAACGGCATGCACTGCCCAGCCATGGACTCAGCAAGAGCCGATACCCTTTAACCAGCGCGATCAACACACGCTGCATCATGCTTGAACCACCCGCGACAGCAATTGTTCCAGCTCCTGCCGGGCAGCCTCTTTGAGCTGAGGCGAGGTGGCGCTGACGAACTGAGCACGGTCAAACGGCGCGCGCAGTCTCACCACATGGTCCCCCAGGGGCAAACGGTTCTCAAACGCGGTCATGACGTTGTAAATCTGGCGCTTCAAGGCGTTTCGTGTGACCGCGCGGCGGGCCAGCCGTTTGGGCAAGACAGCACCGACACGGGACACCTCCAATGGCATGCGTGCAGGGTCGCGCATCGCGTCCGTCACAGGGATGGGTTGCTGGACGCTTGCCAAACGTCGATGCAGCACAAAGTGAACTGTTCGAGACACCACCTCGGCCGCCATCACCGCTTGGAAATCGGCGCGATGGAGCAAGTGGTCCACGGTCCGTGGGTTCACCCGGAAACGCTCTGTGGTGCCGGAACTACTGGGTGTAGGGCGGGCACGGCTGGATCGTCTCCAGGTGGACGGCGTATTAAACAGCGAGACGCTTGCGGCCCTTGGCGCGGCGCGCGTTGATCACAGCGCGCCCCCCACGGGTCTTCATGCGAACCAGAAAGCCATGGGTACGGGCGCGGCGGGTCTTGGACGGTTGGTAGGTGCGCTTCATGGAAGAACCTCGAATCTTTTAAAGGTATTTATCAGGGAAACCCATCATTATCTCAAAAAACTGGAGCGCCCAGACCAGAAACCCCAGATCGCCGTCTAGAATGGCCTGTGACGATCTGTGGATAAATTTTTGATAAAGTCTGTTCCAGGGCTTTTTCAGTGCACACTGTCCACAGTCCTGACTAGCATGAACCCCGGTTTCCCCCCCTCTTCTTCCCTAGCATCTGGCTCGCCTGAACCCGGTGATGCCCTGTGGCAATCCTGTCTGGATCAACTGGCTCAGGAGTTGCCCGAGCAGCAGTTCAACACCTGGATTCGCCCCCTGCAGGCCACGGTATCGCCCGACTTGTCCAGTGTCCGAATCACCGTGGGTAACCGTTTCAAACTTGACTGGATTCGCGCCCAGTATGTTCAACGCATGGTTCAGATGCTGGGTCAGATGAACGGGCAACCTGTACAGGTTGAGTTAGTGCTTGCTCAACGGGAAAGTCCAGTCAGAACTGTGCAGAGTCGGCCGCAATCCGACCAAGAGCCTCTTCTTGAAGCGATACCTGGGGCGGATGACGTGACCGCCACGGGCTTTCGCACCCGGCTCAACTCTGCGCTCACGTTTGACACGTTGGTCGAAGGATCTGCCAACCGCATGGCCCGTGCTGCAGCCACGCACGTCGCCAATTCTCCGGGTCAGTTGTACAACCCCCTGTTTATCTACGGTGGTGTGGGTCTGGGCAAAACCCATCTGGTTCATGCGGTAGGGAATGCGCTGCTCGCCCAGCGTCCGGATGCCAAAGTTCTCTACATCCATGCTGAACAGTTTGTCTCGGATGTGGTTAAGGCCTATCAGCGCAAAACTTTTGACGAGTTCAAACACCATTACCACT
>JACCEC011691136.1_pt1 | contig 11606 bp, 14 predicted proteins | sample 7450121 | NCBI WGS metagenome assembly JACCEC01 (sample SAMN15323455, study PRJNA562643) | freshwater metagenome | isolation source: river surface water | place: USA:Blue River Watershed | collected 2017-08-18 | reverse complement strand
GCAAAAGCCAAGACATCAAATTCCCGCTCAAGTTGGTCACGCAAGGCAACGCAGGTGTGTTCACCGGTGGCTTTGTCATGCGCCGCGCAGACTTCGCCATTGGTGAGGGCATGTGGGCCAAGTTTGATGTGGTGGCCAACGACATCCAAGTTAATTTCCAACTCACCGCCATCTCTGGCAAATGATTTTTTAAAAGGAGCTTTCACATGAAATCAATCAAACGCATCGCCGCCGCTTTGGCATTCACTGGCGCATTGGCCTCTGCTGTTGCTGCACCTGTGACTTACGGCGTGGATGGCACACACACCTTTCCACGTTTCTCGTACTCACACTTTGGCTACTCCACACAATTGAGCAGCTTCAGCAAAACCACAGGCAAAGTAGTGTTTGATGCGGAAGCTAAAAAAGGCTCTGTGGACATCGTCATCGACATGAAGTCAGTCAACACCGGTTTTTCCGATTTCAACGAACACATCCAAGGCGAAGACTTCTTGGACACGGCTAAGTTCCCACAAGCCACGTTCAAATCGACCAAGGTGATTTTTGAAGGCGACAAGCCTCAACTCATCGAAGGCCAACTCACCATCAAAGGCGTGACCAAGCCAGTGACATTGACCGTCACCAGCTTCCAAGCCATGCCTCATCCCATGATGAAAAAACCAGCACTCGGTGCCAACGCCTTCACTGTGATCAAGCGCAGCGAATTCAACGCTGGCAAATATGCACCTTATGTGGGTGACGACGTGCGCATCGACATCGCGATCGAAGCCATGGCTCAGTAATCACTAGACTTAAAAATAAAAGGCCCGCTCAAAAATGAGCGGGCCTTTTTGTTGTGTGTCAGTAACTGTCCTGTGGCACAGTGCATGTATTGATTTGGGAGATTTGAATGACGTTGGAATCATTGGCGATGGTGTTGGCCATTCATGCGGTGGCTTTGATTTCACCCGGTCCTGACTTTGCTGTTGTCACGCGTATGTCGCTGATTTCAGGTCGGCGCGCGGGTTTGTGGGCAGCAGCGGGTGTGGCTAGCTCGATTGGCATTTACGTGTTGGTGTGCGCGTTTGGTTTGTCACTCGTCATCACTGCGCTACCTGATCTGTCGCACATGCTGACCTTTGTGGGTGCCGCATATTTAGCGTGGTTGGGCATTCAATGCTTGCGCTCGACTGGCGCACTGCCAGAAGCTACGCAAACAGCGCCCAGTGCGAAATCATTCGTCACAGGTTTGCTCACCAATTTGCTCAATCCCAAAGCTATGCTGTATTTCAGCTCGGTGTTGTCGCAAGTGCTCACGCCAGAGCTGAGCACCACAGACACAGCCACCATTTGGTTGCTGCTGGTGTGCGAATCTCTGCTGTGGTTTGGCCTGGTGGCACTGGTGTTTTCATCCACCCGTGTGCTGGCATGGATCAAGGGCAAGCTGGTGTGGCTAGACCGCGCGGTGGGCGTGGTGCTGATGGCGTTGGCGGCTAAGTTAGCTTGGGGTGCTACGCGTTAAAACTGCTGTGACCTTGGGCACAGCAGTTTGTTTCTTAGACCAAGGTCAATTCAACCACGATGTTGCCGCGTGTCGCATTTGAATAAGGACACACCTGATGTGCGGTGTCGATCAAATCTTGTGCCACGGCACGGTCCATGCCGGGCAAGCTAATGGCTAAGCGTGCGGCAATGCCAAAACCTGCGGGGATAGGACCGATGTCGACGCTTGCATCAATCGCGGCATCTGCTGGAACGGTAATTTTTTTCATACCTGCGACGTGTTTCATCGCGCCCATGAAACAAGCGGAGTAACCGGCGGCAAACAACTGCTCGGGGTTGGTCGCACCACCTTTGCCGCCTAGCTCTTTGGGTGGCGTCAATTGGACGTCGAGCAAACCATCATCTGACACTGAGCGGCCTTCACGGCCGCCAGTGGTGTGTGCGTGTGCTGTGTACAAAACTTGGCTTAACTTTTGGATACCTGCTGTCATTTGAAACTCCTGTAGTGACTACGATTAATTTGCGTAGGAGGAATGTTAAAGATAGGCAGCTATTTTGGCCAATTGGAATTCGCTAAATTGGCGATAGGGATTGTTGTGAAGAAAAATTATTGAGGCGTCATGATCATCTCAATCGCTGCCGCGACGTCATGAAAACTAATCGGCTTGTGCAGGACTTGCACATTCAGCTGAGCAAATAAATTGATATGAGAAGGCGATGTGTCAGCCGTCACGATGATGGCGGGAATTTCCTTGTTGTAGTTGTCTCTTAGTTTTTGTATCAGCACATCGCCTGTGGTTTGACTCAAGCGGTAATCACTCAAGATGCAGTCAATTCGATCGATGGTTGCAAGCTGCGCATCCAGTTCACTCGGTTGTTCAGAGAGGACTTGAACATACGCCCCTTTGTTGGCCAGCGTTTGTCGATAAGCATCAACAATGATTGGGTTGTCTTCAATCACAGCAATGTATTTGCCTTGAAGACTTCGGCGTGCGTCTTGTATCTTTGGCGTGACTTGTTGCGCCGCATAAATTTCTTCTGCGCTCGCTGAAATGGGGAACGGGGTGGTGACGATGAATGTTGAGCCTTGACCTTGTGCGGATATGACACGAATGTCAGCACCAATCAGATGACATAAGCGTTGAACAATCGATAAGCCTAGTCCCAACCCATCATGCAGTGCGCGTGTGTTGTCTGCGCGATAGAACTGGTTGAAGATGTGTTGTTGTTCTGACTCTGCAATTCCACACCCTGTATCACTCACTTGGATGACTAAGCAATTTTGCTCAGATTCAAACCGCACATCCACCTGGCCGTGTTCTGTGTATTGAATGGCATTTGAGACCAAGTTGCTGATGATTTGCTGGAGCATCAGTTTGTCGCCGTGCACCAGCAAATCAGAATGAGAAACATGAAGCATCAAGTCCTTGCTTGTTGCTTTTGCCTCTGTGAGATCGCAAACCGTGGTTGCGAGTTCATCCAAACGAAACACACGAGGATTGATGGGCATGGCATCGGCATCCAGTTTGCTGATGTTCAACAGCGAGTCAAACATTGCATTCAGTGTGGTGATGCTGCTTTTGATTTTGGCTAACGATTTCTTTTCAACAGCTGGCAAATTGTCTAGATTGATCAGTTCTAAGTAGACGTTGACGGCATGCATGGGTTGCCGTAAATCATGGCTTGCCACCGCAATGAACTTGGATTTGGCCACGTTGGCGGCAATCGATTGATCGCGTTCGGTGGCCAACTCTTGGTACAAGCGTTCGTTGCGAAATCTCAATCGAACAGAATCTTCAAAAGTTTTGGCAAAGTTCTTCGCAATGCTCAACACCACGACGTACAGCGAAGCCAATCCCACAGAGAATGGCCACGGAAAAATATGGACGGACCACAAGACCGTGCTCAGCGACGGGATCATGATGGGCAATGTGAACGCAAAAAACGTGGGGGTGTTCACGCTGTACGCAAACATGCTCGAAATCATCGCAGCCGTTGTCATGTACACATAAATCATCCGATTCACCATCAGTAAATCGGGTGCCATCAGAACCCAACCCAAGCCCCAACCAAACCCAACGATGCCAACGGCATAGGTCATGATTTTTAAATTGCGTTGGGGGTCAAGAATTTTTTCAGCGTCGTGAGCCAACTGAAAAATCATATATGTTCGAATGAACACAGCAATGAACATGTATGCACTCTGTGTAAATACATGGAGGAAACACCCATGCGAATACAAGAAATTTTTACAGACGAAGAATGGTACCGACTTGAGCAGCTGATTTACACCAGTACATACAAGGCGATAGCGGCTTCCAGCAGCAACGTGCAACACAGCAGCGCATCGCAAGCGAACCAGCTGCAACACTCAAGCCCCAAGTTGCCAAGCAGGCAAAGACGCTGGCACGTAAGGCCAAGCGCATACCCCACGCTGCACCACCCCGTCCATTGCCCAAGCCCAACCAACTACCCCAAGCTAAGGCAGAGGCTATCCCAGCGTATCGCCCTGTCAAAACGGCTACCCCATTGCCACCCACCACACGTATGGCTCTGGCTAAAGCAAAACCAGCTGCACCCAAGCCAGCGCCGGCATCTATCACCGACCCTAATCACATTGACCAAGCTACACGCAGATGGTTGCCACCCGACAAGAAGGGACCAAACCCCATTGACCTAATTTCGCCATAGCCAAGAACGGGGCTGTCGGGGCGGTAGAGCGGTTTTATTCAAGGCCACGACCGCTTCGATAACGGGGCTGTCGGCACGGCAGAGGCTATGTGAAATCAAATGCTTAACTTAAGGTTTTCACTATTTGTAGTTATCTACAGACTTAACAAAATATTTCGTCAACCGTGGAACCATCCATGGAAAAACTAAAAATACTATTGTTGTGGATGCTGGGTATCCAATTGCTATTCGCTTAGACCATTCAACCCACCCACCTTGCTCAGACCAGCCGCGAAACAACATTACTGCTGTAACTCCTGTTACGGATGTCAAAAAGCAACCAATCAGTCCAACACAAATGATGGGATAGGCACGCTTGCCCCATTCACGCATTGCTCTAATTTTGTTCATTTATGGCCCAGTGGAATACGAGCGGCAGAAGCATCAGTATCAAGTAAACGCATGAGCTTTGCCAAATCTTTATCCAATCGCTCTAGTGTTTTTGCATCCAGTTGCTCTAGCGCATGTGGCAGCACGCCAGAAAATGGTGCTGGTGCTTTTTTCAAAATATTGGTGCCTGCAGGTAGCACATGCAGTTGAACGGTTCGGCGGTCAATCCCATTTTTTCTGATTTCAACCATCTCCAACTTCACCAAACCCCGCACAAGATTACTAGCCGTGGTTTGGTGAATATCAAGTGCAAGTGCAAGGTCGCTTACCCCAATGCCTTGATTGTTGGCAATGACGCTCAGTGCCCAAACTTGTGCGCCGCCAATGCCCACTTTTTTTTCTATGCTTTGAAAATGGGTTTTAACAGTATTGAATACAAGACGAAATTTACGTAGGACACGCTTTGGAGCATCAAGGCTTTGCGCCGTTCGGGCTGCTGATATTTCTCTCTTGGGTGTTTGGATTGCCAAACCAGCTTTTTTTGTAACCATTGTGTATTCGCATACAAATAATGTGATTTTGTAATGCTACTTCCACTGGAAGCTCTTACTGCAAATCATCTGTAAAAAAAGGGCCCCGAAGGGCCCTAACCGGAAAGCTCATCATCACGATTCATCGTATTTACAAAAATTATTTATCTAGCAGTTACGTATGGACCCCAGTACGGTTCACGCATATCACCCAACTGACTGGCTAATTTTGATTTCACGCGGCCATCAATAGTTGTCATCATCAAGCTATCTCTTCCTGCTTCTTGAGTTGCATAGATGATTAAGCGACCATTCGGTGAAAAGCTGGGACGCTCGTCTGCAATGGTGTCAGTGAGTGAAGTCACAACTTTGGTTGCAATGTCAAGCAATTGCAACTTGTATCGACCTTCAGATTTAGTTATGTATGTCAACAATTTCCCATCAGGACTAATTGCAGGTGAGATGTTGTAAGCGCCATTAAACGTAATGCGTTCAGGCGTTCCATACGGCAGAGTCGCTCGATAGATTTGCGGCCCACCACTTCTATCACTCACAAAGTACAGCGTTTTTCCATCAGATGCATACACAGGCTCTGTATCAATGCTCAGCGATTGAAAGAGTTTTCGTGGTGTACCGCCTTGAATGTCGATTGAGTAGAGCTGTTGATTGCCACTTTGCGATAGAGCGACTACTAGAGAACGTCCATTGGGATTCCAAGCTGGTGCACTGTTAGAGCCTTTAAAGTTTGCAACTACGTGTCTTGTTCCTTCAGAAATTTTGTGAACATAAACCACGGGCTTGCGCTGCTCAAAAGACACATACGCAATGCTTTTTCCATCAGGTGACCATGTGGGCGAAATGATTGGCTCAGGTGAGCTTAGTGCAGACTGGGCGTTCTCACCGTCGATATCAGATATCCACAAGTTGTAACCGCCATTGCGTTTGGTTACATAAGTCACACGTGTTGAAAAAATTCCTTTTTCGCCACTAAGATTTTCATAAACAAAATCAGAAATTCGATGTGCGGCAAGCCTCAAATCTGCAGAGTCAACAATGTAGCTTTTTGCGCCGAGATCTTCATTTTTCACAACGTCCCAAAGTCTAAAGCGAACTTCAAATTCACCAGATGGTAGTCGTACAACACTTCCTGCGACAAATGCATCAGCCCCAATTTGTTTGAGTGAACTCAAATCTGGGCGTTGAGATTCATCAACAACATCATTAAAGCCCAGAGGCTTGTACTGACCGCTACGTTCGAGGTCATTGCGAATGATGGTTGAGATTTTTTGTGGTGATGTGCTTTCATCGCGAAATTGAGCAAACGCGATCGGAATTTGCGTAAACCCCACGCCACTTACTTCGACACGAAACTGAGCCAAGGCAACATGCTGAATCAATGCGCTCAAAAGCAGCGCCGATAACAACCATTTCCAAAATAAGCGCTCGGAATTCTTCAACACAGGTACGCCTTAATAATGTTAAAGAAAGTGACACATGAATGTGTCACTTGCATCTGTTTCGTGTACTGACAGACGACAGAGAGATTGCAGTACCTCTCTGTATGCTTCTTTATTACTTCGCAACGTAAGCAACATCAGCGCGACGATTTTGCGCCCATGCGGATTCGTCATGGCCAGCTGATTTTGGTTTTTCGCTACCAAAACTGACCGGTTCAACTTGGCCATCTTTCACACCGTAGACTTTGAGTGCGCGAGCAACAGCTTCTGCACGTTTTTGACCCAAAGCCAAGTTGTACTCACGACCACCGCGCTCGTCGGTATTGCCTTCAACTTTAATTTTCAGTTGGCTATTGGCTGAACCGTATTTGCCATGACGCTCGACAACAGATGTGTATTCTTTTTTCACTGTGAAATCATCAAAGTCAAAGTAGACGCTACGATTTTTTGCCAGTTCGCTATTTGGGTCCATGTGTGCAGGAATGACTACTTGTGCGACTGTGGACTTTGCTGTTGAACTGTCATCAAGCTTTGGGGCGCTGCTACTGCAAGCAGACAGAATTCCAGCTGCTGCAATAACAATTAAAACGCTTTTCGTTGTGCTCATCATGTTTCTCCGTAATTTCATTGAGATTGGTCTTAGAGATCAGATAATAACATTTGTTCAAATGTATTTGGAAAAGCAACGAGTCAATCCCTCCAAAAGCGCCACCACGGCTTTTTGCTGGATTTCGTAGCATCTGCATCTTCGTCCTTGAGGTTGAAGAATGGCAGCAACAAATCATCCATCGAATAGAACCCCTTAGCCTTGCCCTGAAGTTGTTCGACTGCAAACATAATGCCGTTACCAAAGGCCTCGCGTGAGATAGATTCGTGTTTCAAACGAACAGTTTGATAAGGAAAGCCAAACAAAATTTCGTGCGTGCCAATGATGCCACCCGCTCGAATCGTTTTGATTTTGCTCTCGTCAATGTCAAGCTGCTTGGCAATCACTTTGGCTGTACCCGACACCTCTGGCTTAAGTTTGAAATGCTCTTCAATTATTTCAATGTCCGTGTAAGGCGCAATCGTTTTCAAAATCTTGGCTGAAATCATCAAGAAGTTAATGCCTAATGTGATGTTGGGCGAATGCATGACCACAGTCTTTTCTGATAGTTTTTTGAGCATTGCCAAAGTTTCTGACTCGTATTGCGATACAGCACTGATGATGGTGATGCCTCGCTTTGCAGCCGCTTCTCCGTAATAGTTCAATCCCGAATCACCTGAAAAATCAATGATGATGTCTACCGGCTTTTGATCTAGCAATTGCGCGGCAGTGAATTCAGATTTTGAATAAATTAAACCTGGCTCGTTTGATTTAATTCCTAAAAATTCAGATACCGAGCGATGCTCCAACACGTGCGACTGTCGCACCACCCACTGCAACTGAGTTAGATCTGAATCTAACAACACTGAAGCCACAGCTCTACCCGTCTTACCAAAACCTATCAATCCAACACGCATATCAAATCTCCTTTTTGCTAGAAAAATTAAAGTAACAACAAAGCTGCCATAGCCACCAACGTAGGAAACAATGCCCCCATCAGCAATCCGCCTGCACCAATTGACGCATCGGCAAAGCCATTACGCAGCAGAGCCACCCCTGCGGGGTTTGGAGCGTTAGCAATCACGGTCAGACCACCACCCGCTACTGCACCAGCCACAAGGCTGTATTTAGCTTCGTCAGAAATATTCAAAATCTGCGAGCCCAAATAAGTCAAAGCAGCGTTGTCTGTGAAGGCAGTCAGCACCGTAGTGCCGTAAAACAAAACTTGGTGATCCATGGTCGACACAATCGGTTGCAGCCACCATTGCTGCATGCCTCCCAAGACCACCAAACCCGCCAAGAAAAAACCCACCATCAATGCCTCTTTCAAAATCAGCGGATTCTGGTAGCGCTCATACGCTTGTGTAAAGCCCATGAACATCACAAATAAACTTAGAAATGCCACGGGGTGATGTGCCATGGCAATTACCGCGGCCAAGAACGCCAGATGCACTACCACCACAGTTTTAGGAATTGAATCAGCTGAACTTGCACTAGGCACATTGACATTCAGGCCCAAATGTTTACGTAACACAAGCACCGCTACTGTGGCATTGACCATTACGGCTAGCGCGGACTTCCAGCCAAACTGGTTGAACATAAAGGCACTATCCCAACTCCAAACACTAGCCACCATCAGCACAGGGGGTGCTGCATAAGAGGTGAGGGTGCCACCAATCGAAACATTGACAAATAACACGCCTAGCGCAAAGTACTTGATCCGTTCGGGCACTTTGGTGTGAAAGACCTGAGGGGCCAGCATCAAGGCCGCAATGGTCATGGCCGCTGGCTCGGTAATGGCAGAACCAAGCAAAGGCACCACACTTAAACCCAACCATGCCTTAGCTAGTGAAACACGCATGGGCATAAGGCGCGATAACGCATCGACGACAGAAATCACAAAAACCAAAATTGGCTTAGAGGCCGCCACAACCATCACCACAAAAACAAACAGTGGCTCTGTGTATTGGCGTGAGTCGGCGTATGCCATGGCTTGTGCACCATCTTGCAGCCAAGCCATACATGCCACCAATACGATAGCCCAAAAGCCAAAAACCACTTCCACTTCGCCCAACAAGTGAAACAAGCCCGAATGCTCTTGATAACGATGGGCCAGCCGTTCAAAAAATTTGGCCGAAAAAGTATGAATCAGGGCAACTGCAAATAGAAAAGCAGCCACCATTTCAATGGAGATTGAGGACATTTTGCGTACGAGGGTTTGCCGCGTGGCGGCCCGACCGACGCTAATCCTGTTGATTCAGTAGCAAATCAACACCCTTTTTTGATTCTATATTCACATCGCGTTAGAAGACAAAAACTAGCTCTTCTGAGCCCACAAAACAAAACGCACGATAGTTAGATCGTGCGTTGATTGATATGGGCTGGCTAAATCAGCTCAACACTCATCCGTGCCGTGACCGGGCGCTGCTTGTGTGGGCACATGGTGACGCAAACCCACTTGCTGGTTGTGTTCATCCACAAACACCAGTTGCGGTTCGTGCTTGGCTACTTGGTCTTCATGCACTTGCGCGAATGAGGCAATGATCAACAAGTCACCCACACTGGCACGGCGAGCGGCAGAGCCGTTGACCGAAATCATGCCTGAGCCACGTTCGCCTTTGATGGCGTAGGTGATGAAGCGTTCGCCGTTGTTAATGTTCCAGATGTGGACTTGTTCGTTCTCACAAATGTTGGCGGCGTCGAGCAGGTTTTCATCAATCGCGCACGAGCCTTCGTAATGAAGCTCGCACTGCGTCGTAACCACTCGGTGGATTTTGGATTTGAGCAGGGTGCGGAACATGGCTAAAACATCTAAGAACTAAGCAATGCCTCAATCATAGTGGCTTCGCTAAAAGCCTTGTTGCGCCTTGGCCCGCCACGCTGCCGCTGGCCAAGCAAGCGCTCAGCAAATAGCCGCCCGTGGGGCTTCCCAGTCCAGCATTTCACCGGCCACAAACAGGCCGGGCAGTGCGTTCGCCATCAGGTGAGCATCTAGCGCTTCTAGGCGCACACCGCCTGCGCTGCTGATGGCTTCATCTATCGGGCGCGTGGTCGCCAGCGTGATGGGTAGGTGTTTGATGGCCGCCGCCAATTGCGCGGGGTTGTTCATGGCTTCTTTGCTCAGAACTTCGTGCAACAGTGCCAAATGCAAGGCCGTGAGGTTGAGGCGGCTTTTCAAATGGCTGCTGAGTGAGCGGGTGCCACGGGGGTGTGATACCTCTGCCAAAACGCGCTCGGGCGTGAAATCGGGTTTGAGGTCCAGGTGCAAAGTAGCGCTGCCGTTGCGTGCAATTTCTTCACGAAGCAACGCGGAGGCGGCGTAAACCAAATTACCCTCCACGCCCGTTGCAGTGACCACAAATTCACCACGACGGCTAAAGCTTTGACCTGCGCTGTCAGTGAACGACAAAGCCACCGACTTAAGCGGTGTACCTGCAAACTGGCCCGACAAGTGGGTGCTCCAGCCGGTATGGCCATCACGCCCTTGCACGTCAAATCCGCAATTGCTGGGGCGCAGCGGCGACACATCTATGCCCAATGCGCTCAGCCACGGTTGCCATGCGCCGTCTGAGCCCAGCTTGGCCCAGCTGCCACCGCCCAATGCCAACAGCACGGCATCGGCTTGCGCGGTGTTTGTGCCCTGCGGTGTATCAAAGTTCAAACTAAATTTTTTGTCAGCATGTTGCAATGCGCCGTTCCAACGGTGCCGCATATGAAACGTCACAGGTGTGCCTTGCGCGGGGTGGCGCAAACGGTGCAGCCACGCACGCAGCAGTGGTGCGGCTTTCATGTCGGTGGGGAAGATGCGCTGTGAGCTACCCACAAAGGTGTCTAGCCCCAAGCCCTTGACCCATTCGCAAATGGCATTCGCGTCAAACGTTTTGAGCCAAGCGGCACAAGCATCACTGCGCTCGGCGTAGCGGGTGGTGAAGATGTCAAAAGGTTCGGCATGTGTGAGGTTGAGCCCGCCCAAACCTGCCAGTAAAAACTTGCGTCCTACCGAAGGCATAGCGTCGTACACATGCACAGAAACGCCTGCAGCGCTGAGTACTTCAGCGGCCATCAGGCCAGCGGGGCCTGCGCCAATGATGGCGATTTTTTGGTTTGTATTTGTAGTCACCGGCTAAGTGTAGGCGGCGAATACCCAAGATCGTGAGCGAAAATTAGCCCATGACTGGTTGGCACGCACATCTCAAACTCGACTACACCCTTAGCGCGGAGCGCACAGTGGCTAAGTTCGAACACGAGGGCCCACTGCGTGTGTTGCAAAGCCTCTATCCCGAGGGCGATGCGGTGTGCCACAACGTGCTGGTGCACCCGCCCAGTGGTTTGGTGGGCGGCGACGTGCTGGACATTCAGTTGAACCTAGGCGCCAACACGCATGCGTTGCTGACTACCCCTGGCGCGACACGTTTTTACAGAAGCGAGCAAGGGTTAGCGACTCAGCAGGTGAAAGCGCATGTGGGCGATGGCGCACGCCTAGAGTGGCTG
>JACCEC011394941.1_pt1 | contig 11607 bp, 9 predicted proteins | sample 7450121 | NCBI WGS metagenome assembly JACCEC01 (sample SAMN15323455, study PRJNA562643) | freshwater metagenome | isolation source: river surface water | place: USA:Blue River Watershed | collected 2017-08-18 | reverse complement strand
GGGCGCATACAGCAGGGGCATGTTGGCCTGCTCGGGGGTACGGCTGCTTTTGCGGTGGTTGCAGGCACGGCAGGCTGTGACGACGTTCATCCAGTGGTCGCGGCCGTTCTGCGCGAAAGGGATGATGTGCTCGCGCGTGAGCTCGGATTCGTGGTGCTGGCGGCCACAGTAGGCGCAGGTGTTGCGGTCGCGGGCAAACAGCTTGCTGTTGGTCAGGCCCGGCTTGAGGTCAAAGGGGTTGACGTTGGGAACGCCCTTGGTGCCGATGATGCTGCTCACGGCGATGACCGATTGCTCGCCGGTGACGGCGTTGTGGCCACCGCGAAAAACCGCCACCTCCGCACCCACTTCCCACCGGACCTGGTCGGCGGCGTAATGCAGCACGGCCTGCTCGAGAGAAATCCAGGACTGCGGCAGGCCCTGGGCAGACAGCTTCAACACCTTCAAGAGTGACCTCCTTGAGCGACGCGAATCACTGAACAAGTTAGCCCTCACAATATAACCTCTTTCAATGACCTGAAACCGCCTGCGGGGCCCGACGCAGCACGCTATTCAAACGACATCCACCCATCGCGCGATGAAGATCTTTCGCGGCTTTAACCATCCGGACATCGCACCGGCCTGCGCCCTGACCATCGGCAACTTCGATGGCGTGCACCGGGGTCACCAGGCCATGCTGGCCCTCTTGAACAACGAGGCCCGCCATCGCAGGGTGCCCAGTTGCGTGCTGACCTTCGAGCCGCATCCGCGCGACTACTTCGCCGGCGCGCTGCGCAAGCCCGAACTGGCGCCCGCGCGCATCGCCACCTTGCGAGACAAGCTGACCGAGCTGGCGGCCTGCGGCGTGGACCAGTGCGTGGTGATGCCTTTCGACGCCCGCCTGTCCGGCCAGCAGCCGCAGGACTTCATCCACCAGGTGCTGGTGCGCGGGCTGGGCGCGCGCTACGTGCTGGTCGGCGACGACTTTCGCTTCGGCGCGAAGCGCGCGGGCGACTACGCGATGCTGGATGCGGCCGGGACGGCTGGCGGCTTCGACGTGGCGCGCATGAATAGCTATGAGGTGCACACCCTGCGCGTGTCCAGTTCGGCGGTACGCGAGGCTCTGGCCCGCGGCGACATGCAGGCCGCCGCCACCCTGCTCGGGCGCCCCTACAGCATCAGCGGCCATGTGGTGCACGGACGCAAGCTCGGGCGTGAACTGGGCCGCGGACCCGAGCGGGCTGAGGGCTTTCGCACCTTGAACCTGCGCTTTTCGCACTGGAAACCCGCCGCCAGCGGGATCTTCGCGGTGCAGGTGCAAGGGCTGGACGCGAGGCCCCTGGCGGGGGTGGCCAACCTGGGCATTCGCCCCTCGCTGGACCCGGACGACGTCAATGGCGGGCGGGTGCTGCTGGAAACCCATTGCCTGGACTGGCCGGCCCACCTCGGGCGCGAGGGGGCCTACGGTAAAATCATCCGGGTGGACCTGCTGCACAAACTGCACGACGAGCTGAAGTACGAGAGCCTCGAGGCACTCACGGCCGGCATCGCACGCGACTGCGATGCGGCCCGCGCCTTCTTCGCATCCACCCGCCGCCAGACCACGCGCGATCGAATTTAACGGCCTGGCAACCGTTCGCTGCCCCTCGACAGGCTCAGGGCGGACGGCTGCAAGATCCCGCCGCCAGTGCGCCCGCCCTCCCCGTCCCGTTCGGGCTGAGCTTGTCGAAGCCCCCGAAACGCAACGCCATGTCCGACCCGAAGAACACCGCCCCGGCGACCGATTACCGCGCCACGCTGAATCTGCCCGACACGCCCTTCCCCATGCGGGGCGACCTGCCCAAGCGCGAGCCGGGCTGGGTGGCCGAGTGGGAAGACAAGGGCCTGTACAAGCGCCTGCGCGAAGCCCGCTGCGGCCACGAGAAGTTCGTGCTGCACGACGGCCCGCCCTATGCCAACGGGCAGATCCACATGGGACACGCGGTCAACAAGATCCTCAAGGACATGATCGTCAAGTCGCGTCAGCTCAAAGGACTGGATGCAGCCTATATCCCGGGCTGGGACTGCCACGGCCTGCCGATCGAGAACGCGATCGAAAAGAAGCACGGTCGCAACCTGCCGCGCGACGAGATGCAGGCCAAGAGCCGCGCTTTCGCCACCGAGCAGATCGGCCTGCAAATGGCCGACTTCAAGCGACTGGGTGTGCTGGGCGACTGGGACCACCCCTACCAAACCATGACGCCGCGCAACGAGGCCGACGAGATCCGTGCCTTCAAGCGCGTGATGGAGCGCGGCTTCGTGTACCGGGGGCTCAAGCCCGTGTACTGGTGCTTCGACTGCGGTTCGTCCCTGGCCGAATTTGAGATCGAATACGCCGACAAGAAATCACAGACGCTGGACGTGGGCTTCGAGAGCGACAACCCGGCCCAGCTGGCGGCGGCCTTCGGCCTCCCGGCGCTGACCAAGCCAGCGTATGCCGTGATCTGGACCACCACCGCCTGGACGCTGCCCGCCAACCAGGCCCTGAACCTGAACCCAGAAATCGTCTACGCGCTAGTGGATACCCCGCGCGGGTTGATCGTGGTGGCCGAGTCGCTGGTGGAGAAATGCCTGGCCCGCTACGCCCTGGAGGGCCAGGTGCTGGCCACCACCCCCGGCGAGAAACTGGGCGGCCTGAACTTTCGCCATCCCCTGCACGATGTGGACCCGGCCTATCGGCGTCTGTCGCCCGTCTACCTGGCCGACTACGCCACCGCCGACGATGGCACCGGCATCGTGCACTCCTCGCCGGCTTATGGCGTGGAGGACTTCAACAGCTGCGTCGCGAATGGTGTCACCTACGACGACATCCTCAACCCGGTGCTGGGGCACGGCAGCTACACGCCCGACCTGGCCCTCTTTGGCGGGCAGAACATCTGGAAGGCCGCGCCGGTCGTGATCGAGACCCTGCGCGAAGCCGGGCGCCTGTTCGCCACCGAGACCATCACCCACAGCTACCCGCATTGCTGGCGCCACAAGTCACCGGTGATCTACCGCGCCGCGGCGCAGTGGTTCATCCGCATGGACGAAGGCGAGGGCGTGTTCACGAAGGACAAGGCGCCCGCCACGCTGCGCCAGATGGCCCTGGCGGCCATCGAGCAGACGCAGTTCTATCCGGAAAACGGCAAAGCCCGCCTGCGCGACATGATCGCGGGACGCCCCGACTGGTGCATCTCGCGCCAGCGTAGCTGGGGCGTTCCCCTGCCCTTCTTCCTGCACAAGGACTCGGGCGAGCTGCACCCCCGAACGCCCGAGATCCTGGACATCGCGGCGCAGCTGGTGGAAGCCGGCGGTATCGAGGCCTGGTCCAAGGCCGCTACCGAGGACATCCTGGCCAAGGTGGGCGCAGGCGCCGACGCGCCAAGCTACACCAAGAGCACCGACATCCTGGAGGTGTGGTTCGACTCTGGCACCACGCACACCACCGTCCTCAAGGGATCGCACGCCGGCAGCGGCCACGAGAGCGGACCGGAGGCCGATCTCTACCTCGAAGGCCACGACCAGCATCGCGGCTGGTTCCACAGCTCGCTGCTCACGGCCTGCGCGATGTACGGGCGCGCGCCGTACCGGGGCCTGCTCACGCACGGCTTCACCGTGGACAGCCAAGGCCGCAAGATGTCCAAGTCGCTCGGAAACGGCGTGGATCCGCAAAAGACCAGCGAGAAGCTCGGCGCCGAGATCATCCGACTGTGGGTGGCCGCTTCCGACTATTCGGGCGACATCGCGGGCGACGACAAGATCCTGGCCCGCGTAGTGGATGCCTACCGCCGCATCCGCAATACCCTGCGCTTCCTGCTCGCAAACGTGAGCGACTTCGACCCCGCGAAGGACGCCCTGCCGCTGTCCGAGATGCTGGAGATCGACCGCTACGCCATGAGCCGCGCAGCGCAGTTCCAGGCCGAGGTGCTGGCCCACTATGAGGTGTACGAGTTCCACCCAGTAGTGGCCAAGCTGCAGGTGTATTGCTCGGAGGACCTGGGTGCGTTCTACCTGGACATCCTGAAGGACCGCCTCTACACCACCGGCCCGAAGTCGCACGCGAGGCGTAGCGCGCAGACCGCGCTGTGGAACATCACGCATGCGATGCTGCGCTGGATGGCGCCCTTCCTGAGCTTCACCGCCGAAGAGGCGTGGAAGCTGTTTGGCACCTCCGACTCGATCTTCTTCGAGACCTATGCCGAGATCGGCGGTGCCGACGAGGCACTGCTGGCGAAGTGGAACCGCATCCGCGAGATCCGCGATGTCGCAAACAAGGAGGTCGAGGCCCTGCGCGAGAAAGGTGAAGTGGGTTCATCCCTCCAGGCCGACCTCACTCTGGTCGCGCCATCCGCCGACCACGCCCTTCTGGCGAGTCTGGGCGAGGACCTGAAGTTTGTGTTCATTACCTCGGCGATTGCACTGCAGGCCGGCGATGCGCTGGCGGTGAAGGCCGCACCCTCGCAGGCCGTGAAGTGCGAGCGTTGCTGGCACTGGCGCGACGACGTGGGCAGCGACGCCGCCCACCCGACGATCTGCGGGCGCTGCACGTCCAACCTGTACGGCGCGGGCGAGACCCGGGCCCACGCCTGATGACCCGCTCGGGCGCAGCGCGCGGCGGCATGCTGCCTTGGCTAGGGCTGGCCCTGCTGCTGTTCCTGGCCGACCAGTTCACCAAGCTCCTGATCCTGGGCGCCTATGAACTGGGTGATTCGACTTACGTCACTTCGTTCTTCAACATCGTGCGGGTGCACAACACGGGCGCAGCCTTTTCCTTCCTGGCCTCGGCCTCGGGCTGGCAGCGGTGGTTCTTCACCGCGCTGGGCATCGGCGCTGCGCTTTTCATCGTGTGGCTACTGCGCTCGCACCATCAGCAGCGCCTGTTCGCGTTCTCGATGACCTGCCTGCTCGGGGGAGCGGTGGGCAATGTGGTCGACCGCCTGCTGCATGGCTACGTGATCGACTTCGTGCAACTGCACTACGCGGGATGGGCGTTTCCCGCCTTCAACGTAGCCGATGCGGCGATTACCGCCGGCGCCATCGGCATGATCCTGGACGAACTGCGGCGGGTACGGCGCGGGCGCTGAAAAAACAGCGCCCGCACGTGGATCAAGGCAGCAAGATGGTGCAGCCCGTGGTCTTGCGCGCTTCCAGGTCGCGATGGGCCTGGGCCACCTGGGCGAGCGGGTAGCGCTGGTCGATGCGGATCTTGACCGCGCCGCTGGCCACCACCGAGAACAGGTCGTCGGCCATGGCCTGGGTGGTCTCGCGCGTGGCGATGTGGGAGAACAGCGTCTGGCGCGTGACATAGATCGAACCCTTGGGCCCCAGCATGCCGGGCGCAAAGGGCGGCACCGGACCCGAGGCGTTGCCGAAAGACGCCATCAGGCCAAAGGGTCGCAGGCAGTCCAGCGATTTGTCCCAGGTGTCCTTGCCCACCGAGTCGTAAACGACCTTCACGCCCTGTCCGCCGGTGATCTCCTTGACGCGTGCGGCGAAGTCCTCGCGCTGGTAGTTGATCACGTGGGCTGCGCCCATCGACTTGGCCAGCGCGCATTTCTCGTCGCTGCCTGCGGTGCCAATCAGCTGCAAGCCCAGATGCTTGGCCCACTGTGTGGCGATCAGGCCCACGCCACCTGCTACGGCGTGAAAGAGCACGAAGTCACCGCGCGCGAGGCCCTCTTGGGGCAGTACGCGCTTGAGCAGGTATTGGGCGGTCAGGCCCTTGAGCATCATGGCGGCGCCGGTCTCGAAGTCGATTACATCGGGCAATTTGCACACGCACTTGGCGGGCATCACGCGGGCCTGGCTGTAGGCGCCCGGGGGGTGGCTGGCGTAGGCGGCGCGGTCACCCGCCTTCAAGTGGGTGACGCCCTCGCCCACCGCTTCAACGATACCGGCGCCTTCCATGCCCAGGGTGGCAGGCAGGGACATCGGGTACAGGCCGGTGCGCTGGTAGACGTCGATGAAGTTCAGGCCGACGGCGTGGTGGCGGATGCGGATCTCGCCGGGACCGGGCTGGCCGACCTCGACATCCACCAGTTCCATCTGCTCGGGGCCACCGTGCTGGCGCAGGCGTATCGCTTGGATCATGTCTGTCTCCTGATTCTCGAAGCGGCTGATCCTGCCATGAATCGAACCAGCCTGCCGGCCCGCCCCCAGAGAGCCGGTGGCGCAGTGGGCTACAGTGCGCCTTCCCATGAATTCCCCCCTCACCCTGCGCACGGCCGCTGTCCTCTTGGTGCCGCCCCTGATGTGGGCAGGCAATGCGGTCGTGGGCCGCCTGGTGGCCCCGCTGGTGCCGCCTCTCACGCTCAATTTCCTGCGTTGGGCCATCGCATTCCTGATGCTGCTGCCCCTGGCCGCCTGGGTGCTGCGGCCCGGCGCGCCGCTGTGGACGCACTGGCGCCGATACACCTTGCTGGGCCTTCTGAGCGTGGGGGTCTACAACGCCATGCAGTACCTCGCGCTGCGCACTTCCACGCCCATGAACGTGACGCTGGTGGGTGCCAGCATGCCGGCCTTCACGCTGTTGCTGGGGGTGATGTTCTTTCGCCAGGCTCTGGCTGCGCGCGCACTGCTCGGGGCTACGCTGTCGATCGTGGGCGTATTGGTGGTGCTCTCGCATGGCGATCTGTGGCGGCTGGCGCAGGTGCGCTTCGTGCCGGGCGACCTGTACATGCTGGTGGCCACTGGCCTGTGGGCCTGGTACAGCTGGCTCCTGACACGGGCGAGCGAGGATCCTGCGGGCCTGCGCGCCGACTGGGCCGCCTTCCTGATGGTGCAGATGGCACCTGGGCTGGCCTGGGCCGGCCTGTTCGCGGGCGCTGAATGGATGATGGCCGACCCACCTGCCATCCAGTGGGGCGGTCCTCTAGCGGCCGCCCTGGCCTTCGTAGCCATCGGCCCCGCCGTCCTGGCCTACCGGGCCTGGGGCCTGGGCGTACAGCGCGTAGGACCGGCGATCGCCGGAATCTTCAGCAATCTCACGCCGCTGTTTGCGGCATTGATGTCGGCCGCCTTCCTGGGCGAGCCGCCGCAGCTGCACCACATCGTGGCCTTCGGCCTGATCGTCAGCGGCATCGTCGTGTCGTCGCGCCAGGGGCGCTGACCCGGCCCGCCCCGCTGACTTCGGCGATTGCCGCGCCGACCTCCTGCGAATACCATTGTTTTACTTTTTGGGAGAAAAACAATGCGCAAATTGCTTGTGGGCGTGTGGCTGGCCGCCCTGAGCCTGGCCGCTGCGGCCCAACCCGCACAGACCCCGGTCCGCATCGGAGTGATCGGACCCTTCAGCGGCGGATCATCCGACTTCGGTCTGCCCATGCTGCATGGCGTCGAACTGGCCGTCGAGGAAATCAACGCTGTGGGCGGTTACTTGGGTCGACCCATCGAGCTCGTGGTCAAGGACGACAAGGCCGACCCACCCACCGGCCTGGCCCAGGCCCGCGCGCTGGCCAGTGAGCGGGTAGCGGCCACGATCGGTTTTTGCAACACCGGCGTGGCGATGGCAGCCCTGGACATCTTCCAGCAGCAACGGATACCCCTGATCGTGCCCTGCGCCGCCGGCAGCCCGGTGACGGCACGCTTCCCGGCCCGTGAAAGCTACGTCTTTCGAACCTCGGCGCGTGATGGCTTACAGGCGGACTTCGTGGTCGCCGACCTGGTCAAGCGCGGATGGACACGGGTCGCGATCTTCGCCGACACCTCGGGCTATGGCGAGGCGGGCCTGGGCGATGTGCGCAAGGCACTGGCCGCACGCCAGCTCGAGCCTGTTCACGTGGCGCGCTTCGCGTTGGGCACCCAGGACATGACCGAATCGCTCAAGGCGGCTCGCGCCGCCGGGGCCAACGTGATCTTCAGCTACACGGTGGGCAAGGAGAACGCCGCGATCGCGCTCGGACGGCAGGCGCTGCGCTGGAACGTGCCCCAGGTCGGCGGCTGGCCGCTGTCGTTTCCCTTCTTCATCGAGGGCGCGCGCGAAGCGGCCGAGGGGGCGCTGATGGCGCAGACCTTCATCGCCGAGCCGAGCAACGAACGCCGTGCGGCCTTCCTCTCGGCGTACGCACGCAAGTTCAAGGTGCGCAAGATCCCGGTCCCCGTGGCGGCGGCGCAGGCCTATGACACGACCTACCTGCTGCTGTATGCCCTGTTCGGGATCCGCAACGGCGAATTGACCGGACCCGCGATCAAACAGGCTCTGGAGAACATGCAGCGCCCTTATTACGGCGTGGTCTCCACCTACGAACGCCCCTTCAGCGCGCAGGACAAGGACGCGGTCAGCGCCAACATGCTGGTGATGGGGCAGGTCAAGAACGGCGCAGTGACCTTCGCCTACCCCGAGGACGCGCGACGCAACCTGATCGTGCAGCGCAAGCAGTGAGCGGGCAGCCCGTGCGCCAGACGCGCACTCAGTACGTGCCCGGGTAGGCGCCGCCGTCGATCAACACGTTTTGCGCAGTGATGTAGCTGGCGTGCACGCTGCACAGGAAGGCGCAAGTGGCACCGAATTCGTCCGGGTGACCGAAGCGCTGAGCTGGAATGCCTTTGCGGCGCGCCTCGGTCACGGCCTCCAGGGGCTGGCCGGTCTTCTTCGCAGCGCCTTCCAGCGTGCCCTTGAGGCGATCGGTGTCAAAGGCCCCCGGCAGCAGGTTGTTGATCGTGACATTGGCAGCGGCCAGGCGCTGTGCCCGCGCCGCGCCCGCCACGAAGCCGGTCAGGCCGCTGCGTGCGCCGTTGGACAAGCCCAGGATGTCGATCGGTGCCTTCACTGCGCTGGAGGTGATGTTCACGATGCGCCCGAAACCGCGCGAAGCCATGCCGTCCACCGTGGCCTTGATCAACTCGATGGGCGTGAGCATGTTGGCATCCACCGCCTTGATCCAGGCCTCGCGGTCCCAGTCGCGGAAGTCGCCGGGCGGCGGGCCGCCGGCGTTGGTCACGACGATGTCGTAGTCGGCATGCGCCGCGAAGGCGGCGGCGCGGCCCTCGGGCGTGGTGATGTCGGCTGCCACTGTCAGCACCTGCGTGCCGGCCGGTAGCGCAGCTTCGGCGCGCAGAGCCGCAGCGGCCTGCTCCAGGGCCTGCCCGCCACGCGCCACCATGACCAGGTGCACGCCTTCCAAGGCCAGGGCACGCGCGCAGCCCAGGCCCAATCCCTTGCTGGCCCCGCAAACGAGCGCCCAGCGGTTCTTGATTCCCATGTCCATGATGTCTGTGTCGTCGAAGTAAAGTTCAAAGCACCGGCCCGCGCGCTCGGCGGGGCCCGTACGGTGCGTGGTCCGCCTAGGAGCCTTTCAGGCGTGCCGCTCCCGGTTGGCGGGCGGGTTGGGTCATGCGTGCATGAATTGTGGCACTGCAACGAAAAACGGCACCCGAAGGTGCCGTTTTGCCTGAGGGAATCGCTCAGGTCAGTCTTCTTCCTGGAAGACGTCCTCTCGCTTGCGCCGCACCGAAGGCAGCAGCACGACCACCAGCAGCAGCAAGGCGGCGGCGAGCAGGCTGGCCGACAGGGGCCGCGTGGCGAAGACGCTCCAGTCGCCACGCGAAAGCAGCAGCGCACGGCGCAGGTTTTCTTCCATCATCGGGCCCAGGATGAACCCGAGCAGCAGGGGCGCGGGTTCGCAACCGAGCTTGAGGAAGGTGTAGCCGATCACACCGAACAGGGCCACCATCCAGATGTCGAAGGTGTTGTTGTTGGTCGAATACACGCCGATCGAGCAAAACAGCACGATGGCGGGGAACAGCCAGCGATAGGGGATCGTGAGCAGCTTGATCCACATCCCGATCAGGGGCAGGTTCAGAATGATCAGCATCAGGTTACCGATCCACATCGAGGCGATCAGGCCCCAGAACAGCTGCGGGTTGCTGGTCATGACCTGCGGTCCCGGCTGGATGTTGTGGATGGTCATCGCACCGACCATCAGCGCCATCACGGCGTTGGGCGGGATGCCCAGCGTGAGCAGAGGGATGAAAGAGGTCTGGGCACCGGCGTTGTTGGCGGCCTCGGGGCCGGCCACACCCCGGATGTTGCCCTTACCGAAGGTGACCTCACCCTGTTTGAGCTTGATCTTCTTCTCGATGGTGTAGGCCGCGAAGGCCGCCAGCAGCGCACCGCCACCGGGCAGGATGCCCAGGGTCGAACCGATGGTCGTACCACGCAGGACGGCAGGCGCCATGCGCTTGAAGTCCTCGGCGGTGGGGAACAGGCCCTGCACCTTGGCGGTGAACACCTCACGCTGGTCCTCCGGCTTGGACAGGTTCATGATGATCTCGCCGTAGCCGAACACGCCCATGGCGATCACGATGAAGCCGATGCCGTCGGTCAGCTCGGGGATGTCGAACGAGAAGCGCGCAACGCCGGAGTTCACGTCGGTGCCGACCAGGCCCAGGAGCAGGCCCATCACGATCATCGCGACCGCCTTGACCAGCGAGCCCGAGGCCAGCACCACGGCACCCACGAGGCCCAGGATCATGAGCGAGAAGTATTCGGCAGGGCCGAACTTGAAAGCCACCTCGGTGAGGGGCGCGGCAAAGGCCGCCAGGATCAAGGTGCCCACGCAGCCCGCGAAGAACGACCCCAGGCCGGCAGCGGCCAGCGCGGGACCCGCTCGGCCCTGACGGGCCATCTGGTAGCCGTCGATGGTGGTCACCACCGAGGACGACTCACCCGGCAAGTTCACCAGGATGGCGGTGGTGGATCCGCCGTACTGGGCGCCGTAGTAGATACCGGCCAGCATGATCAGCGCCGCCAGCGGGGGCAGCGCGTAGGTGGCGGGCAGCAGCATCGCGATGGTGGCCACTGGGCCGATGCCAGGAAGCACGCCGATCAGGGTGCCCAGAAGGCAGCCGATGAAGGCATAGGCGAGGTTCTGCAGGGTGAAGGCCGCGCCGAAGCCGATGGAGAGGTTGGTAATCAGGTCCATGATGTAAGCGCCCCTTTAGCCGGCGATGAAGGAAGGCCAGACGGGGAATTGCAGCTTGAGCACCTTGATGAAGGCCAGGTAGCTCAAAGCCGCCAGGACGGTGGCCAGGGTCAGGACCTCCTTGAGCTTGAACTGATTGCCGGCCTGCGAAGCGACCAGCACCACACCGTAGGTGGCGACGATCAGGCCCATGGCCGGAATGCCCAGAGCCGGCACGCCACCGAGCAGGATGCCGAAGATGACGTTCGAGCCGACGATGAAGCCGAGCGGGCGCCAGGCGATCTTGCCGATCTTCTCGCCGTCTTCAGTTTCGACCACCATGGACTCGAACAGGACGATCGAGCCCAGGATGGCGAGCACGATCCCCAACATCAGCGGGAAGTAGCCGGGACCCATACGGGCCGCCTGGCCGACGTTGTACTTGGTCGCGCCCCAAGCGAAGGCGATGCCAATGATGATGAACATGAGCCCGGAAACGAAGTCCCGCTCGCTTTTGATCTTCACGCGTTATCTCCTCAATGCGCAATGCGATCCGGCATTCTCCGGGCAACGCGCGGTATCGGCGATGTGGGTTTCACCTACCCCAGGCCTGCCATCTAAGGGATCACCCTAGGTTCAAGGCAGCACGGGCCGAAAAACACGCACCCATTTGGGGGCTGGCAGCCCCCACCGCTCCTGGATGGTGTCT
>JACCEC011725285.1_pt1 | contig 11609 bp, 19 predicted proteins | sample 7450121 | NCBI WGS metagenome assembly JACCEC01 (sample SAMN15323455, study PRJNA562643) | freshwater metagenome | isolation source: river surface water | place: USA:Blue River Watershed | collected 2017-08-18 | reverse complement strand
CTTCAACAATACGCGGGTCCGACTCTTTAGCCGCTACAAGCTGCGCAAGCTCGTGTTTGCGTTTGCGCCAAGCCTCATGCGCTTCTTCTGGGGTTGAGAAGCAGCCTAGGTATTCTCTCTCTCCGGTGAAAGGGTTTCCACACTGGGCGCGATATTTGCCTGTAGATTTAAAAAGATACACACCAATAGGGTAGTCCCCTCGACTCGCATCGCTTGCAGTAACAAACGAGTTTGTTGCTTGCAGCACAAACGAGCATGTTTCAGGCGAGTAGAGTTTGTTTCCGGGAACAATAATGTCTTTATCTAGGCACTTACCATGCCATTCCTGGTTCTCCATCCATTTTTTAAATTCTGAGGCATACAACCACTCGCTACATACGATCATCCCAATATAGCTTGGTCTGGTTTCTAGGTATTTTTTGCTATAACATCTTTCTAACATGCTTTTCCACGCTGAATAGTATCTGCATATAAAAACGGACTTCCTGCTTCCTTTGCCTCCATTTTTTGTTACCGCTTCCCAGAGTTGTGTCCTGTAAGGCAGATCGTTTACTCCAACACCCCATACGAGCTTAGTCATGTATTCTCCTTTATTTTGTTTGGCAGCGCTGATACGGAATACTGATACACAAGTCAGGCCACACTTTGTTCACTGTTGACACCCCCTTTAAAAGTCAATAGTCTTGACGAATTCTTTGTAGAAATTTTCATGTGTACACTCAAATTGTCTGCCCATTCACTGTCAGTGTATTCTTCTACAAGCTCACAGTAGTATTTTCCCATCCTTTGTACAAGCTTGTCAACATCTTTCTCTCGAACAATTGCTGAGTCATGTACAGGTAAGAGAGGGGCATTCGCTGCTACGAAATTGCTCACCACTTTTGACATGATTTCTGACTCAACGTTCTGAAGCCACAACCCAGTAGATTGGTTGCAGCAGAACATGTGCTTCACGCTGCTGAGTTTTTGCTCAATCTTCTGTACAATTTCACGAGCACACCATCCTCGGACATACTTCGGAAGCTCTTTCTCCAGCGCACCAATAGCAGCTCTTTTCGTTCTAGCATTCAACAAGACGTTTACAGCCACTTTGAGGGCGTTTCTCTCGTTCTCTGCTACTGCCCCCAGGTAAGAGTAGAGATCGTTCAACCACGGGCGTTCTAGACGGCAAAGATCGTAAAGTAGGGTGGGGTGCAGACATACAAAATCAACTTCTGCTACATCCTCACCATCAATTGTTACTCCGAGACGTGTCTTACCAGGCTCCAGTCTCACTTTGTTCCCGTTGTCGTCAAGCATTGAGTTTGGGATGGTGAGGATGTCGTGGCGATAGAACCTGCCACCAGATGCGAATGATCCGTTAAAGATACGCACAATCTGTGAATTTTCGAGCAAGCGTCCGTCGCTGTCGATGAATGTGTATGAAGCATTTGTCTCATTAAGAGCTTGCACAATACGTCGCATGCTTTTTGTTTTCTGTGTATCGTCGTAGTCAATCAATCTTTTCCCCTCATCCCTCAGCAGGATAGTCTGTAATGTTTCCCTGTATGTCTGTTCTGATTGCTCAATCATAGGCTCACTAAACAGCTCTGTCAACATTGGCGTAGCACACAACCAGGATGGGAAATCGTGCATCTCGCCACATACCAACTCTCGACTCCCTGTTGATCCGTAGCACCATCCGTTCACACACATCCAGTCAACCACCTTCACCAACTTGTACGTGCTGATACGTTTTCTGTTGTACAAGTGGTAGTACATTTCAGTTTCTTTCTTTCTTGTATTGTCTCTGCTGTACACTAGACTGCTATCTTTTCTTGCACAGGAGAGGAGATTGACAACTAACACGCCAGCAGCAGTCATGTCTAGTGCAGGAGGGATGATGGATCGTAGTTTGTTGGTAATGTATCTGTCTACTCGTACATTGTACGATATGAGTTTCTTCTTCATGTTCATCCCTATAATGTTGTGGCTGGAGTGTACATAAAGAGAAGATGAAAGACAATACTAAGTATTAAAAACCAATCCCCATCCCTCCCCCCTCTCCTCCATTGTAGTCAATGGAAAATGCTCAAAGCCTTATACAGCAAGGCTTACAAGCCCGTTCCCTTATGTCATATTGAAGAATTGTCATAAGAATGTGCGTCACATAAGTACAATGGGATGTAGGTGACGGTGAGAGAAATTTGTGAGGAAGGTGTTGACATGTCCGTCTAGTGCCTGTATATTTGGTACACCTAACGAAGCAAAGGGAGCCCAGACAAACAATGCTTGCACGCAGAGATTAGGGCTGCTATAATGCCTGCAAAGAGTGGGAAAACTTGTATCAGTATTCCCGCTGCCAAACAAAATAAAGGAAAGTGAATGAATAAGCTCACATTTGGCGTTGGAGTAAATGACCTGGGTTACAGGGTACACGTCCAGGAATATGTAACAAAAAATGGAGGCAAAGGAATCTGGAAGTCTGTTTTTAGATGCAAATACTATGCAGTATGGAAAAGCATGCTAGAAAGGTGTCATAGCAAAAAATACCTGGAAAGCAGACCAAGCTATATTGGCACAAGCGTGTGTAGTGAGTGGGTGTACGCTACAGCATTTAGGAAATGGATGGAGCAGCAAGATTGGCATGGTAAGTGCCTAGACAAGGACATTATTGTACCCGGAAGCAAACTCTATTCCCCTGAAACATCTGCTTTTGTGCTGCAAGAAACAAACAATTTTGTTACTGCAAGAGGTGCGAGTCGAGGGGATTACCCTACTGGTGTATCTCTTTATAAACATACAGGTAAATATATCGCCCGTTGTCAAAACCTTTTCACCGGAAAGAGGGAACATTTAGGCTACTTCTCAACCCCAGAAGAGGCGCATGAGGCTTGGCGAAAATGCAAACACGGGCTTGCACAACTTGTAGCGACTACAGAGTCGGATATACGTGTCGTTGAAGCGCTTAAAAAACGCTATTCTTTTGAGGAGTGGTATAAATGACTAGCCGCGAGATCGCGGAGATTACTGGTAAAGACTTGAGCCATGTCCACCGAGACATTCGGGCGATGGTGGGTGCCTTGGGCGATGATCCAAATCAGGATCATCTTCGAGCCGAGTCTGATGCGCGAGGTTACGTGATCTGCTATCACCTTATCAAGATGCTTTAGAAATTAATCGACAACGTATCAAGGAAAGGAACGAGAAATGAAAATGGGTATCGTAGACAATATTGAATCAGAATGGGAAAAGAGAGCAAAATGGATCATGGATCAACATTGGTTCCAAGATGAGGCTTCTTTCCGCCTTGGTATCCCGGAAGACGTTGAAGGGTGGGAGAACAAGGTTGTTCAGGAAATTGATTCTCGGTTGCGGGAATACAACCAAACTGCTGGAGCAAGTAATGGAACTGTTAACGAAGATGATGCTCCGTTTGGTTATGTAGCCAAACCAAGTGGGGGTAACTGTACTGGTTGTGCATTTGACAGGGAAAATTGGGCCTGTTATTTGAAGGTATACGGTGGAACTTCTGGGCAATGTTCCTCTCGCCACAGGAAAGACAAGCAAACAGTAATTTTTGTGAGAGCTAAGAAATGAACACTATCGACGAATACCAAGCCCCTCGCGGGTGCATTGCAGTTGCCCCTGAGGAGTTCTCTCACGACGGCATTGGCGAGTGCAGTGGATGCTGCTTTGACAGTGGAGACGACAGAGGATGTGTGCTTGACATGCAGCATGATTACACGTCTGCTCCTTGCTGGGCAGAGGGGCGTGAAGACAACCAAGATGTAATCTTCAAGCGAAATGGGTCGTCTGGTGAGGATGATGTGGTAGCACTTGACTGTCTGAAAAAGTCTTTGGATAACCTCCCTGCCGCTTGGAGAGCGCTTCAGCAACACAAAGAAGCAGCGAAGGCGCTACACCACCATTGACAGCTACCTACAGTGACTCTAAACGGCACAGAAACAGCCCTAGAAGCGACGATAACGCCATCAGGCGCAATGATCTGTGCTATAGGTAGGCAAGGGTAGCTTGGTGGGGCTAAAACAGCTTATAAACGATTTGTGAGGGATGTATGATTGTAAAATCTTGGCGAGAAGCTTTCTCCACTGCTATGCGTGAAAGTGGGGACAGTTGGGGAACTGTGGAATGGAAGAGCATGAGCGATGCCTGGCTCGATTCTCGTTCCTGGCCTGATTGGGATGAGGTGATGAAGAAGAACTACGTGTATGGTACATTCTACAACAGTGATTCCAGCAATGTTGAAGAATCCATCATCCGAGCACCGCGTGTTCCTAACATTCCTTTCGGGCTCGGTATGTTCGTGTTTGAGGTATGGTGGGAATGCCGCACAACTGATATCAGTGAGGAGATGTGAGAATGCATACATGGAAAGATGAGATCACTACAGAACTGCGTAAGAATGGTGAGTCTTGGGAGGATATTGAGTATACTCCATTCACCGATGAGCAGCTTGGGATGTCCCCTGACGATTCTGATGGGGATTTACACTTCTCTGGGCATGAGGTTGCTGCATACACTGAAGAGCGAGTCTACGTAGTAGACTTTGACATGGATTGGGGGTATGCCAGTGTTCACTCTCTTCCTCGACATCCAGAGGTATTCATTAAACAAGAAGAAGTTCGTCACAAAATCATCAGCAAAGCACTCGCTGCCACACAAAAATAAAGGAAAAAAGATGAATAAGCTCGTATGTGGTGTTGGAGTGAATGATCTTGGCTACAGGACACAAGTCTGGGAAAAGGTAACAGAAAATGGAGGCAAAAAAATCAGGAAGACTGTTTTTAAATGCAGCTACTATGCAGCGTGGAAAAGAATGCTAACAAGATGCTATAGCAAAAAATACCTGGAAAGCAACCCAACCTATATCGGCACAAGCGTGTGTAGTGAGTGGTTGTACGCTACACCATTTAAAAAATGGATGGAGCAACAGGACTGGCGTGATAAGTGCTTAGACAAAGACATTATTGCGCCTGGAAGCAGACTATACTCCCCTGAAACATGTGCTTTTGTGCTGCAAGCAACAAACAATTTTGTTATTGCAAGCGATGCGAGTCGAGGAGAGTACCCTACTGGTGTGTATCTTTCTAAACGTACGGGTAAATATATCGCCCTTTGTAGAAACCCTTTCAGCGAAAAGCAGGAACACTTGGGCTACTTCTCAACCCCAGAAGAGGCGCACGAGGCTTGGCGTAAACGCAAACATGAGCTAGCGCAGCTCGTAGCGGCTACAGAGTCGGACATGCGGGTTGTTGCTGCATTGAAAAAGCGGTATTCACTTGAGGAGTGGTATAAATGACAGATATTGATACTTACCGCCGCAATGATCCAAGAAATTAAGCACGCACAACATCATCAGCAAAGCACTCACTGCCATGAAGTAAAAATATTTTCAACTTTCTTTCCTAAACTGTTGACATTTTGACATTTTGATGGTATCATGGTTTCTAGTTGAGGAGAAATCCTCTCTTTTACCTCGACGGATAGAAATGCAACGGTGGGGGGTAATCGTAAATTCTTGCTACCACGGACTCAAAGCAAGAGCAGCGGTAATGAGTGCAAGCCTTCACGTATGTATCTGTACGAGGCCCACTTGATGGAGAGCTGCGAGAAAGCCATGAGGATGGCTAATGTCTCCGAAGCACACCTACATCTCATTGAGGGTGTGCGTCTATAAGTGGCTCCGAGGATGATGGAACTAAATTTTAGACAAATACCTAGGAATGTATATGAGGGGGAGGCTAAGTCTCTTTTTACTTCATGTACGCCTAGGGGTAATTTTGTCTAAAATTCACCAAGGATGATAGTATTGTATATACTATAAGTAATCTTATAGTGTACTATAAGTAATACCTTCTAGTGTATGGGTCAATTGCGTGCTGATGGTAAGATGGGTAAGATGGTTAATGGAAGAGAAGGAATGGAAGACGAAGACGAATGGGAGTGTATGGAGAGTTCGTACGATGCTTTATGTGGTAGGTATGCTTCTTTGTTGGATTCAGTTGATGAGTATCTGGAGAGTAAGCGTTCATACTACAACATGAACGGGTGGGACAACGAGCCACATCAGCTAAGAAAGCTACGTGAGCTGCACAATGAACAATCCCTGCGTGCTAAGGGATTTGCTGTTCGATCAAAAGAAGAATGGGAAGATTAGGAGAACATTTATGGAAAAGAATGAATATCAAGTAGCAGGGGTTAATTTAGGCACGTTCATCAGCGAGATGCTGCCTTACTTGGAGCAAGGGTATTTGCCGGATATCGAGAGTGCTACACATCTGTGGCCCTCAACATTCGTGATCACGATGAAAAAGGCACAAGTAAAGCAGCAAGAACCCGTAGACAATAAGCCTGTGCGACAACAAAGACAGCAGAAAACTGTTGACAAGCAGGACTAACAACGTATAATCAACAACAGAAAACAAAGCAACCCTGCCCACCTGAGGCAGGAGCTTTTGTCGTACCTAAATTTTGAAAGAGGCAAGAGAATGATTGAGTGCAAAATTGGTGCTGACTGGAGTCAGAAATTCTGGCAATATATGGGAATGGAAGTTGGTTAATAACAGGTAGCTTAACGAAAACAAATAAAGGAGTTACAAATGAATAAGCTCGTATGGGGTGTTGGAGTAAATGACCTGGGTTATAGGACACAAGTCTTTGAAGATGTGACAAAAAATGGAGGCAAAAGAGTCCAGAAGACTGTTTTTCGATGCAAGTACTATGCAGCGTGGAATAGAATGCTAGAAAGATGTTATAGCAAAAAATTCCTGGAAAGCAACCCAAGTTATATCGGAACAAGCGTTTGTAATGAGTGGTTGTATGCTTCAGAATTTAAAAAATGGATGGAGCAACAAGACTGGGAGGGCAAGTCCCTGGACAAGGACATTCTTGTACCCGGAAGCAAACTATATTCCCCTGAAACCTGTGCTTTTGTGCTGAAAGCAACAAACAATTTTGTTACTGCATGCGATGCGTGTCGGGGAGAGTATCCTGTTGGCGTAAATCTTTATAAGCGTACAGGCAAATATCAAGCCCGTTGTCAAAACCCTTTCACCAGAAAGGGAGAATACCTAGGCCTCTTCTCAACCCAAGAAGAGGCACATGAGGCTTGGCGAAAGCGCAAACATGAGCTGGCGCAACTTGTAGCAGCTACAGAGTCAGATATACGTGTTGTTGAAGCATTGAAAAAGTGTTATTCTTTTGAGGAGTGGTATAAGTCAATCACCCCGCCCTTTAGGGCGGAGCTTGGAGCAAAACATTGATACTTGCCGACGCTATGCTAGAGCATGACTAGACAAGGATGTATAACCAGGCTCCCGTCCCCGTGGGAAGTTGAACAGGCTAAACAACGGTTTTACACTGAAGGGTATGATGAACTCCACCACAAGCTGTGTGAGGTAAGCGAGTCAGCAGAGAAATCCTTATTCTTGCTAAGGAGTCACATGTTGTGCGGGGATACCTACATAACCGCCTATTACGACGGGTGACTTGGTGCCGCTAACCAGTTATTTTACACAAATGGGCAGGAGTATGAAAAACTCCTCATTGCCAGCAGAGCCAGACGGCAGGGTTGGAATGTCAAAATCGAAGTATTGATGTATGATGGTGAGTTCACCCCGATGAATGAGATGTGTACTACCTACAAAATCACACCTTTAAATGGGACATTTGACGATGATTTCTAAGATCAAGAGATGGTGGACACTGCTGTGGTGGAAAGAGGAGAAGATAGCACCTATTGTGGTGCCTTACCGAATTCCTACACTGGATGAAGTGGAACAGGCCAAGGCTGCTGAACAAGCACGTAAAGAGCTAGAATTCATGTCGGATGTGCAACAAGGTGTTGCGACAATCTGTAAAAAGCTCCACAAAGGAGAGACGAGTTTTATTGTGACACACAGCATGGGTTATAGTGAAGGATGGATTCTGTTCTGCTGCTACGCCAATAAGAGATACATGGTAGAAGTGAACCGTATTCTAAATAGAAGTGGTTGGTGGGTAACGATTACTCCAGTCGGGCACCATCCGATTGACAAGTACCCAGTTTCTGTTGAAGTGATTGTGTCACGTATTGATAAGGAAGAATGATGAAAGCTAAATGTGTAGACTCAAAAGATGCCCCTAAAGGGTATTACGCTGTATCGGGAAATTACCCTTTAGGCTGTAAAGGATGTGAATTTACTGAAGGATGCAGTAGTGTAAGGTGTCAGCCACATGATCGGGTTGACGGGTGTGATGTCATCTTCAAGAAAATCCCCGCTAACGTATCACCATCCTCTACAAAGAAGCTCGTAATCCGCCACGATAACGGGGATATTGGCCTACATTTTGAAGGGGATAGTGTATGTCGTATCAACATCCTGAATTACTGGGATATTTCTGCACAGGAAGTGGCAGAACGACTATTGGTGTGCTGGAACAAGCACATTCACGAGAGTGTTGAAGCAATTCAAGGAGGAAAACGATGGTAAATCCAAATGAAGCGCCAAAAGGGTATATGGCTGTAGCTTATACAACCGGTAAGTCTTCGTGTGAGGAGTGTTCGTTCTCTTCTCACGAGTGCGGATGCGTTGCAGCGGGTGTTTCTTGTCTCTCATGCGGACGAGACGATAATTGTGGCGTATATTTTATTCCGAAAAAGGAACCAAAAGAAATGAGTCATACAGAAGATACCCAGCACGTGCCAAGTGTTATCCCTGGAATTTCCCTGCGAGATTACTTTGCAGGGTGTGCAATCAGTGGCTGTATGAATGCTTCTGAGGAGGTTTACAAAGTGCCAGAAAGAGCGTACATTGTGGCAGACATGATGCTAAAGGAACGTGAAAAGGCATCGAATGGAGGCGACAATGCTGCGAATAACTAAACAACACGCTTGGGTTGTCTACGAACTAGGTGAAAAGGTACTCTTCAAGAAGAATCCCGCTTTTGTAGACGTTCTGTGGGTAGAGATCGAGTGGGTTGACATGGAGGCTGTATAATGTATACTGCATTGGTACACACATGGCGTGAGGATGCTGCTGTAAATACCGCAGGTTTCTACTGGGAGGAAGGTCATAGGTACTATATGGTTGTCGAATCTGATGTACCTGGGTGGCAAGACAGTGACGTTAGGCACGTAAGAGAGGAGCTGTCCACTGTGCATGCTCTGTTAGAGTGTGTGGCTAGAGACAGGGTGGAGTTGAAAGTTATTCCTGTAGGCGAAGAGCCTCCGTATATTGTATGAAGGGGTGGCGAATGGTAAAGTTCACACAGTGGTTGTCCCTTACGACTTCAAGGGTATTGTGAACGCTAAGTGATCTTGTAAGGCGACTGAGAGCACCTCTTCGTGGGTGCTCTTTTCAATGTGTGCTTGACAAGAGTGTCGCGTGCAGGTAGTATTGAGGTACTAAAACAAAGGGGAGTAGATGAGAGTTATTATCGCAGGAGGGAGAGATTTTTCAGACTACGACAAATTAAGACGTACCGTTACCCACCTACTCTCCAGGCAAGTAGAAGTAGTGGTTGTGTGTGGAGAGGCTAGAGGAGCAGATAGTCTAGGAAAGAAGCTCGCCACGGAAATGGGTTGGGGAGTACAATCCTTCCACGCAGATTGGCAAAAGAATGGGAAGTCGGCAGGATACAAGAGAAATGAGGAAATGGCTCAGAATGCAGATGCCCTGATTGCGTTCTGGGATGGTGAATCTAAGGGGACAAAGCACATGATTGACATAGCGAAAAGGTATAGACTTCCTACCCGTATCGTAAAATACTGAGCACAAGCAGTAGTGTCACTAACCGGAGGAGGAACGAAGTGGAGCATGTACGAAACGAGGAACTGTTGCCGTTCTATAAACTCACCGAGGAAGAGCAGCAGATTCTTGAACGTGAGGTCTGTAAAGGTAACGTAGAGCGGTTGGATATTCACTATCGCGAATGGTACCAGGTTGTCACCACCGATTTGTATCCCTGGGCAATTTACCGAACAATTTCACAAGAGGAGCAGGAAATGCAACACGAAGAGAACAATGAATTCCCATGGCACATGGTAAGCAGTGAGTGGAATGCCGTAGCTAGGGACATGAACCATGAGAGTTGGTTCTTATACAAAGATGAGCCCCTCAAAGGAGTTGTTACTTGGTACGAAGAAGTATATGTAGAGTTTGATGAAACCGTACAGAAGGTGATTGGTGTAGACATGTCTAAATGGAGTGACATCCCATGGGAAGGCAGTCTTATGCTGCGTCCTGGGTATGAACAACAAGACACTGTAGAACCTGCTGTGGAGGGCACTATCAGTGACGAAGAGGCTTCAGCAGTATCTTCTAGTAGCACCAAAGAGTATCCGGTAGTGAAGTTGAAACATCTCCATAATCTGAATGTAGGTGACATTGTTCGCGTGAAGAAGACAGGAGAGCTGATTGAGGTAGTTGAGTACAGTGAAATTGGTTGCTCAGGCTGTAAGTTCTCAACGTATGAATCGTATCAACACCCGTGTCGCAAATGTGGTTTTATGGAGGGTGCTTATGTAGACTACAAGCCGCCTACTGAAACCTATGATGAGACGTTTGCCAATACTGAGATGAAGGTGTACGCTTACCTTGACGACAAAACTAAAGAGTTACTACAAGCCAAGCACAAGGAAAATGAATGAATAAGCTCGTATTTGGTGTTGGAGTAAATGACCTGGGTTACAGGGTACAAGTTGAGGAAGCGGTAACAGAAAAACGCAAATATTATACAGCGTGGAAACACATGCTAGAAAGGTGCTATAGCGAAAAATTCCTGGAAAGAAAACCAAGTTATATTGGTACGAGCGTCTGTAGTGAGTGGTTATACGCTTCAGCATTTAAAGAATGGATGGAGCAGCAAGACTGGCAGGGTAAGTGCCTAGATAAGGACATTATTGTTCCAGGGAGCAAACTCTACTCCCATGAAACATGTGCTTTTGTGCTGCAAGAAACAAACAATTTTGTTACTGCAAGAGGTGCGAGTCGAGGGGACTACCCTATTGGTGTAGATCTTTTTAAACCTAAAGGCAAATATCGCGCCCAGTGTAGAAACCCTTCCATCAGACAGCCAGAACACCTCGGCTACTTCTCAACCCCAGAAGAAGCGCATGAGGCTTGGCGCAAACGCAAACACGAGCTTGCGCAGCTTGTAGCGGCTAAAGAGTCGGACCCGCGTATTGTTGAAGCACTGAGAAAGCGTTATTCAATTGAGGAGTGGTATAAGAAGGAGTAGTGTGACACACAGAAAATTGTAACAAATCCAGCTTTCTTGAAGAAATTTTTCAGGGACGCTGGATTTTTGTCGTTTTAGCTGCTGAAAAGTAAAATATCTGCGCAAAGTAGCGTGTTTTTAGCACGAATCCATCGTTTTCCTCTCAAATATCCCTCCTTTTCTTCTCCCCAGTAGACGATTCTCTCCGTATTCCTCCGTCAAAAACTCCTGATTTCCTTCGTAAAACACACAGAAAACACCCCTTCCAGGGTATGTAAAAGCTGTTAGAAACACCCATAACTGTGTAAAAACGTTTACTTTTCAGCCCCAATTTCGGTGTCACAGCAGGGATTTCCGAGGAAATATCATCAATTTTCTGTCAGTCTTTTGTCGGGTTCGTGGCGGGG
>JACCEC011745273.1_pt1 | contig 11610 bp, 10 predicted proteins | sample 7450121 | NCBI WGS metagenome assembly JACCEC01 (sample SAMN15323455, study PRJNA562643) | freshwater metagenome | isolation source: river surface water | place: USA:Blue River Watershed | collected 2017-08-18 | reverse complement strand
GGCGATCACCTAGCAAACATTCCAGTATCTGCAACGAAGGCAGCCACCGGACACCTCCTCGGTGGCGCGGGCGCGATCGAGGCCATTTTCGTGGTTCTAGCGCTTCATGAGCGCGTCTTGCCACCAACTATCAACCTAGACAACCAAGACCCTGAGATTCCGCTGGATGTTGTAACCGAACCTCGCAAACTTGCCGATGGTCCTGCGCTGGCTATCAGCAACTCGTTCGGCTTCGGCGGACACAATGCAGTGGTGGCCTTCCGCAGCTACGAGGGCTAGTGGCAAAGCTTTACTTTCGCCACGGAGCGATGAACTCGGGTAAATCCACTGCCCTGCTCCAGGCTGCTTATAACTATGAAGAGCGTGGCGGCAAGGTTCTAATCGCAAAGCCGTCCATCGATCGCAAGGCTGGAGCAAGGGTAAGCTCGCGACTAGGCGTAGAGCGCCAAGTTGATTTGCTGCTCTCCCCCGAAGATAACCTTCGCGAGGAATTCCTAAAGCACTCCGACGGTATCGCGTGCCTACTTGTTGACGAGGCGCAGTTTCTAACCCGTGAGCAGGTAGAACAAGCCTTAGCTATCGCCGTTTTGGACAACGTACCCGTACTCGCCTACGGAATTCGAACAGACTTCAGGACCGCCGGTTTTCCCGGCAGCACCAGGTTGCTGGAGATTGCACACAGTCTCGAAGAACTAAAAACAATTTGTCGATGCGGCCGCAAAGCTATGTTCAACGCGCGTAAAGGCGCAAACGGATTTATCTTCGACGGCGAGCAGGTTGCAATCGATTCGATTGATACGACTTACGCATCGCTTTGCGCCAACTGCTACCTCGAGGAACGCGCCAAGGCATGAGGCTGATCACCGGGAACATCTGGCTAGAAGGTGCCAAGAGGTTTGCGGTCGCTTTTGACTCAATTGGAATTCGGGCCTACGACCAGGAAGCTCTTGAACTCGGACTAACATCGACAGACCTAGGCGAGGCCTTCCTCACCCACGCTTTCATGGATGGCCACGCACACCCCTTGTTTGCCGGTCGTGAGCACCTTGGGCCAGATGTCACACACGCAAAGTCGATAGCTCAGGTTCAAGCGATCGTGAAGACCTGGCTCAGCGAGCATGAAACGCCGTTCTGGGCGGTTGGCGGCGCTTATGACCGTTCTATGGTCGAAGGTGGGGTGTTTCTCGCCACTTGGCTCGATGAAGTGTCTGTCAATCGGCCTGTCGTTCTCCACGCGAGCGACCATCACACCCTTTGGGCTAACAGCGCGGCTATTGCGGCGGCAGGTATTGAGCTAGCGCCGAAAGTGAGCGTTGGTTCCATTGATGTTGACTCTAACGGCAGACCTACCGGCGTATTCCGTGAAACCGAGGCCAAGGAACTCATCACTTCCGTTATTCCACCTCTCAGTATCGAGAACGAATTGGTTGCCCTTGAGTGGGCACAAAGCCATTTGGTTGAACTAGGGATTGCCGCGGTTCAGGACGCTTGGATGGATACCGGCATGGTTGAGGCCTATGTGGCAGCAGCCCGAGACGCTCGCCTGAAGCTTTACACAAACCTTGCCTTCTGGGCGCGACCAGAATCCTGGCGCGATGATTCGCAAAGATTTGTCAATCAAAGAGGCCAAATCGAACGTCTAGGGCATCAGTTACTTGAAGCAAAAACTGTAAAGTTTTTTGCCGACGGTGTTTTTGGTTCGGCGACAGCAGCCGTAAAAAAACCATACGAGTCCTCCCCCGAGTACCTCGGTGATCCGGTTTGGACTCAGTCGGAGCTAGATGCTGCAGTTACTCACTTCAATGAACTTGGATTCCAAATCCACATTCACGCAATTGGTGACGCAGGAGTTTGTTCGGCTTTGGATTCGATTGAGCGCGCTGGCGCAATCGGCGCAGTTATTGCGCATACCGAGCTGGTCGCCGACGAGGACATTGATCGATTTGCGAAGCTCGGCGTCACTGCAAACTTTGAACCGCTTTGGGCTCGCAAAGATGGAATGCTCACCAGTTGCATCCATCACCTCGGTGTCGAACGAATCGACAGCATGTATCGAATGCGCGATATCGCCGATACAGGGGCGCAAATCAGTTTTGGCAGTGACTGGCCGGTTTCGAGCCCAGATCCCGTTCTGGGGCTTTTCACTGCCGTTCACAGGGCGATGCAGGAAACTCCGGAAGCCAGTTGGACACCCGAACAGGCTCTGACGGCTACCGAGGCGTTAGATGCTTACTCAGTAGCAGTCGCGCGTCAACTCGGCATCTCGAGTAGAGCCTCACACTTCGTCGTTCTCTCTCAAGATCCACGAGGCTCGAACATTCTTGAAACACGCATCCTAGAAACGATTATTGGCGGGCAAACCGCGTTTGCCCGCCAATAACCTTCAGGTTCTATTTACTTCTTGATTACGAAGGTTCCACCCGCTGGAACGGTGATGACGTTCGTGTTCTTAATGGTTCCAAGGCTGCTCACGCCAGCCTTCGCACCGTTTACAACGATTGTCCAAGTTCCCTTGAGGCTGGTTGGAAGCGTTAGCTTGACCGGCTTCGTTAGCGGGTTGTGAGCAACCACGATGGTTCCCCAGCTGTCTCCGACTGCCTTACCGTTTAGGTAGTAGGCAACAACATCAGAGGTGTTGCTGATGAACTTCAGGTTGTTCTGAACCTCTGTAGCTGTGCTCATGCGGAACGCCTTGTGTGCCTTACGCAGGGCTAATAGGCCCTTGTGGTACAGGTAGGTTTCCTGGTTGGTTAGACGCAAACGCCACTTGAGCGAGTTCACCGCGTCAGAAGACATGTAGCTGTTGCCATCCTTGTCCTTGCTGCGCAGGAATTCCTGTCCAGCGTGGATGAATGGCATACCCTGCGAGAGGATCGCAATCGAGCTAGCGTGGCGAGCCATGGCTGCGATTGCGGCCGGGCTGGTGTTGGTAGCTGTTGACATCTTTAGCTTGTCGAACAAGGTGTAGTTGTCGTGAGCCTCAACGTAGTTGACCGACTGGCCAGGCTCTAGAGCAGTCCAGTTACCCTGCACCGAACGGCTGTAGTAGATGTTGCCGGTCACACCGACCTTGACATCGTCGTACTTGATAGTTGCGCCCTGGACGTAACCCTTTTCCTTGCCGTTGAATACAGAGCCCTTGACACCATCGCGAATCTGGTCGTTGAATACACCGATACCAGCTAGGTTCGCGATGTTCTTCTGGGTGGCACGCTGGTTCTGCGGTAGTCCACCCATGTCCCAACCTTCACCGATCACGAGGATGGTTGGATCGATAGCGGTTAGAGCAGCGCGAACCTCTTGCATCGTGGTGATGTCGTGGATTCCCATTAGGTCGAATCGGAAGCCGTCTAGCTTGTACTCGTTGGTCCAGTACTTGACCGAGTCAACGATGAACTTACGAACCATCGGACGCTCCGAGGCAGTCTCGTTGCCGCAACCGGTGCCGTTTAGAAGGTTTCCTGCTACGTCAGTTCTGAACCAATAGCCAGGCACGATCTTCTCCATGCTGAACTTGGTGTGGTCGTAAACGTGGTTGTAAACGACGTCCATGATCACGCGAAGTCCCATCGAGTGCATCGACTTGACAGCGGTCTTGAGCTCGCGGATGCGCTTCATCGGATTGTTCGGATCGGTTGAGTACGAACCCTCTGGAACGTTGTAGTTCTGTGGATCGTATCCCCAGTTGAATACAGGCGAAAGCTCGTCAACCGATGCGTAGTCGTAGATCGGAAGAAGCTGGACGTGGCTCACACCGAGGTCCTTGATCGCGCTGATGCCGGTTTTGACGACATTCTTCACAACCTTCTTCTTCTTGGTCTTTGGATCAACAACCGTGGAGTTCCAAGTCGAAGAAGTGTTCTGCTGGGTTAGACCCAAGAACTTGCCGCGGTAGGCCGACGAGATTCCGCTCGACGAGTCCATCGAGAGGTCACGAACGTGGAGCTCGTAGAACGAAGCGTCAACAGCCTTACCGCTGAAAGCAGGGCGCGGTGCCTCGTAGAAGCCGTCTGGGTCTGTTGCATCGAGATCCAAAACAACACCGCGCTTGCCGTTAGCTGTTGCGCTGCGAACGTATGGGTCCACTACCTCAGAGTTCACGGTGTTGTTTACCGAGACCTTGTAGGTGTAGATCGTGTTGTGCTGGTCGCCGTTGAGGCTTGCAACCCAGGTTCCCTTGACATCCTGTGTCATCTCGGTTTCAGTGGCTGTACCACCGGTGGCCGCGCTCCAAACCTGAAGGGTTACCGCGGTTGCGGTAGGAGCCCAAACGCGGAAGTCCGTCTTCTCTGGGGTGTAGGTGTTACCTAGGTCGTCACCGGTGTAGGTGTAGCGCTCGTTGAAGGCGTCGGAGTTCATGAGGCCACCGATTGTTGCAACGCGGGTACCGAAGGATTCCTCTGCAGTAGCGCCAGTGTGAGTTACCTCGTACCGGGTGCCAATTACGACGTCACCGCTGAGGTTTAGACGAACCTTGGTAGCTGAGCTGGAAGTACCGTTCAGTGGAGTGACCGAGGTTACGGTCAGGCCGTTGTTGATAGTGAAACCTTCATTGCCCGAACCAGTTAGTGGCAACGGTTGGTTGGTGGTGACTGTGATCTGGTCGAAGGAGTCGATCGTAGCGCCAACCATCTGAGCCGCGCAGGTCGGCACATCTGGCTTCGACGTGTAGATGGTCGGGTCGCCCTGAACTAGCCAGATTTCCTTGGCGCCGTTTGCATCCCAGCCTGAGACGAAACGGTCCGCGGTGACGTCCTTGGCAGCCCACTGGTTCAGACGAACGATGAAACCGAGGTCCTTAAACTCGGCCATACCGGTGACAGTGGTAACAAGAGTCTTGCCGAAGCTGTCAGATGCACCCTCGCTGAAGTTGAAGGCGCTCGTTGGCGTCTGGTCAACAGCAACGTCACCGTTGGTGTCGAGGTTCTTCCAGAGGAACAAGTTCCAGCCGTCGTAATCGCAGAGTTCGCGGTGGTAGTGCGTTGTAAGCGTTACCGTTGCTGGCGCTGCCTGGGCCACGCCGGCAACTGAGCTCAAACCCAGTGCCAGGCCGACCGATAGCAAGATCGACGTGATTCTCTTGTTTTTTAGACTCAAACGCACAGTTTCTCCCTAGGAAATAGTCTTTGTAGTTACAAAACTAAGCGAGAAAAATCCAAACGCGAGACTGTAATCGTTTCCAAATTCGGGTGTTACCGAACCGTTATCAAATCAATTGGTGGGGCGTGCGGGACTTGAACCCGCGACCGACGGATTATGAGTCCGCTGCTCTAACCGGCTGAGCTAACGCCCCCAGCCACCAAGAAAGCCTAACCTTCTCGGCGCATGCGCTCAATTGCGCGCTTCAAGCCGCGTTGGATCTTGCGGTTGAACTTCTTGGTGTTGTCTCTTACGTCGTAACGAATGTCTTCGAATCGCTCAACAACCTTCTTGCCAACCTCGTCCAGGCGTTCAATCACGCCGTCGCGAGCCTCGTTCAGGCGCTCACGAGCGTCCTTGATTCGACGAACAAATGGCTTGTCCCCGACTGGTTCGTGGTACTCGTCAAGGTTGTCCATCGTGGTAGAGGCTGGCACTTCGCCTCGGTACAGCTGCTCAAAAATGTCGAGCGTCTTGTTGATGTCATGAGCTTCGATCAGTCGAAGTGAGTTGTTTGCCAAACGGTCGAACTCGGCCTTGTCGGCGCTGAGTACCTTGGTTAGTTGCGCTGCGAAATCCTTAGAGTCATCTGCCTTGAACAGGTAACCGTTGTCGCCGGAGTGGACTAAATGAGGCAGCGCCATGGCGTCAGCCGCTACCACAGGGCGTCCCGAAGCCATGGCCTCCATGGTTGCGATGCTCTGAAGTTCGGCGATAGACGGCATAACAAAGATCGAGGAACGGTGCAGCGCCTGCATAAGTTCGGCATCGCTGACTGGGCCCAAGAAATCAATTTTCTCGCGAATGCCTAACTCTTCGGCGTAGGCCTCTAGAGCGGCCCGCTCCGAACCATCACCCACCAATTCAACTTTCACGTCAAACTTGGGGTCCAAGAGTGAAACAGCTTTCAACAAAACGTGAATGCGCTTTTCGTGATCCAAGCGGCCAACAAAAAGGAGTGTTGCTGGCTGGTTTGTGGCTGGCGGCGCGTCGGAGTAGGCCTCCGCGTCGATGCCGCAGGAAATCGCATACACACCGGTCAGCCCGGTCTTGTCCTCTAGCAGGTTTGCTGCTCGGCGAGTCGGAGTTGTTACCGCATCTGCCAGGCGAAGCACGTTGCCGGCGTCCCACCAAGCTACGCGCGCAAACGGCTTTTCAATCCACTGCGGCGTACCCACGGTGTACTTGATCAGGTTCTCGGGCATGATGTGGTTTGTCGCAATAAGCGGCATGCCGTGCTTCTTAGCGCCTTTGGAGAGCTGTCGACCAACGTTGAGGTGCGACTGAACGTGGACCACGTCCGGCTTAACCTGCTTCAGAATTCGATCGGTCATTGAGCGAAGGGTTAGCGGGTTGACGTACCGCAAAGTTTTGTGACCCGGGAAAAGGTGGCTCTTCAGACGGTGGACGATTATCGGCGTACCATCGTGATTCTCTCGAAATGTGCCGAACACCTCCGATGTGGCAGGCGCAACAACATGCACTTCAATTCCGCGACGGGCGAGACCAGCCGCTAGGCGCTCTCCGAAGCGAGCCGCTCCATTAACGTCAGGCGGGAATGTGTCTGCGCCTATGAGGACTACGTATGGCTTGGTCAATTTCTTGCCTTCTTTGCTAATTCTGGATGGACCTTTGAAAGCATCCACACTCCGAGGATTGCAACCACGGCCGAGAGGCTAAACGTGATTACAGTGAACGGGTCGGCCTGCTGGGCCTCCCCCAAGACGATGATTCCGATCAAGACGCCGACCATTGGATCGATGACAGTGAGACCGGCGATTACGAGATCTGGCGGACCCGAGGCGTAGGCATTCTGAACGAACCAACCACCTAGAATTACCGCACCGACGGTCGCAACGAGGCACAACACAGTGAGCCACTCAAAGTCGACCTGGATGATTCGCTGGACGACGACCTTCATAAGACTTGCGACGAAACCATAGAGAACTCCGGCACCAACGATATAGGCAAGCGCCTTGGCTCTCCTAGCGAATGTGAAGAACGCCACACCAAGGACTGCGAGCATCGCAATCAGCAAGCCGAGCACGATAAGGAGACTTGAATCTACGAGCTCCTGATCTTTGGCAACCGAAGCTGCCTGGATTACGAAACCGCCGATTCCCACAGTGGAGAGGCCGATGGCAATCCAGCTATTGCGAGTAATAGGTGTTTTGGAGCTTCTCGAGTTGAGCAGAGCAGTAATCACTAGTGCGATGGCACCAACCGGTTGGACCACCATCAGTGGCGCAAGAGAAAGAGCTGTTACCTGAAGAGCCGCTGCGAGAACCATTAGACCAAAGCCACCTAACCAACGCTTTCGTGTAAGCAGTTGCTTTAGGTTCTTGAAGCTAAGGCTTCCGCGAATGCCGTGTTTTTGCCCCTTGTCGAAGGACTCGTTCTGCAGGTGGACGCCGTACGCGAGGGTAAGCGCTGAGACGACTGCGATGATAATCGCTACTATCTTCAAACTGCCCCTTTCGCGCTCACAACGTGTCAAGCCTACCCGAAGGCTAAAATTTCCTTATGACAATACGCCCCATAGTTATCACTGGAGAGCCCGTTCTTCACCGCCGCGCACTTGAAGTTACCGAGTGGAACGAAGAGCTTCGGACTCTGGTTGCAGACATGTACGAAACCATGGATGAAGCACCCGGCGTAGGGCTAGCAGCTCCTCAGGTGGGCGTCGGTTTGAGGGTCTTCACCTACGACTACCCGGACGATGCTGGCAATGAACGCAGAGGCGTAATCATCAACCCAAAACTTGAGCTGGGTGAGATTTCAACTGAGCTACCCGATGAAGACACCGAGGCCGAAGGCTGCCTGTCGGTGCCTGGTGAACGGTTCCCACTAAAAAGAGCGCAAACAATTCGCGTTACTGGATTCGACCTCGATAAGAACCCAGTCGAAATCGAAGCCCAAGGTTGGTTTGCGAGAATCTTCCAACACGAATTCGATCACTTAGAGGGCAAGCTTTACGTTGATCGCCTTATCGAGCCCTACGCGAGCATGGCCAAAGAGGCCGTAGCCGAGTTCGGCTGGGGTGTTCCCGGTTGCTCATGGTTACCGGGCCGCGACGACATCGACGCCTAGAACCAGAGCCGGAGCAATGCCGCAACAGCGGCGGCGCTCACCACAATCACCAAGAATGGTGCTCTGAGAATAGCTAATACAACAGCAATCATCACCGCCGCGAATCTTGCATCAAGAACCGGTCCTGCATCCGAGGTAAAGGTTTGAACGCCAATCAGAGCAGCCATGAGCGCAATTGTGAGGTAATTGGCACTGGCTGCAACTCTAGGGTGCTCGAGTAGGCGCTTAGGCACTAAAGAGCCAAGCAGTTTCCACGAGTAAACAGCGGCAGCTCCCACCAAGATTCCGATCCAGATTTCCACTAGAGACCATCCTTGTGAAAAACGTTCGCTAGCGCGACAACAACAAGGCCGGCAACGATAACAGGAACCCCTGGCGGGAACCAGATAGATGCCACAACAGCAACAACGATTGCGATAACAGCGCTCACACTGCTGAAGAGGTCTTTCAATCTGGGCCACACTAGACCCACAAAGGCTGCCGCAGCCGCGGCGTCCAGACCGTATTGTTCCGGGTTGCCGATACTAGAACCGAGGATTGCACCTAGCAAGGTGAGTAGGTTCCAGAAGACAAACACCGAAAGACCGGTCAACCAAAAACCTTTGCGCTGCTCCGAGACTCCATCGCGACTGATCGCGACAGCCGTTGACTCATCAATGGTGAGTTGTGCGGCAACCGGTACTCGCCAACCCCTTAGGGACAAAATCGGTGACATTCGCACCGCGTAGAAGCCGTTTCTAATTCCCAATAGCCAAGCTGAAATTACCGCGGACGAGACGGCTCCTGCTCCCCCACTCGCTAAGACGCCGACGAAGGCGAATTGCGATCCACCGCTAAACATAAGAAGGCTTAGCAACTGGGTTTGCCAAATATCTAAACCGGCAGCGACGGATAAGGCGCCAAAGGATATACCGTAGAGGCCAGTTGCCAACCCTACGCCGATCGATGTGGCTAACAAGCCGCCTCTAGCCTTCATCGGACACCAACCGCATGAGGTCGAGAGCTAACTGCGATCGCGTTCGGTAACCAGCAGTCACGGTGAGTGAATCCAAGAACTTGGAAACACGGTAACGGGTTAGGTCGAACTCCTTTGCAATTTGGGTGTCCGATTTACCCTCCAGCATTGCCGAAACCACATTTAGCTGATTTTGCTCTAGTTGCGCGTAGGCAACCGTGAGAGCCGGCTTCGGAACGCCAATCGATTCTTTGATTAGCCCTCTGAGTCTCTCGGCAGGAACTGCAGTCTCTCGCGTGGCTGCCTGGCGGAGAGCCTTCAGGAGCTTGCCAGTTCCTTCATTTATGGCAACGTAATCGAGTGCGCCGGCATGGAAAACGGCGAGTTCTTGGTTGGAGAAGGCGAAATTGGTAGTCGCAACGATACTCGCTCCGCTGCCTGCATCGACGAGTCTTCCAGACAAATTAGCTATGTAACCTGGTGCATCCCAACCAGGAATCCTTAGATCGAGGAGTATTACGTCCACGAGGTACTCAGGTAGCTGCTCAAGAGCCAAGGTTGGATCACCCGACTCGTAAACAACCTGAAAATCCGGCTGTGATGAGAAAAGAAGAGCGCGGCCTTCGCGTACGTAGTCATCGGCATCAAGAATGGCCAAACGCAAACCGAAGTTCATCGGCCTTCAACTACGGTCTTCAAATTGGGGAAAATTGCCGAAACGGTAAACCCCACTCCCGGTTCAACAACCGCTTCGATTGAGCCTTCGTAGAGAGCGGCTCGCTCCCTAAGCGCGCTCAACGTTGCACCGTCAATCTCACCGATCAAGGACTTAACGTCCTCTTGAACTCCGTAACCTTCGATGATCTCTCCGAGCTGAGCCCGTTCACGGTTCGAAAACTCAACGCCGTTGTCTTTTACAAGCAACTGGAGGCCTTCGCCCACCCAACTAAAACTCACAGTCACGCTAGTGCCGCGTGGAGTGTGCTTCCGAACGTTGTCTAGCGACTCAAAAACGATCTTGTAGAGGCATGTTTCGGCACCTTCATCCAAAGTGAAGGGCTCACCAAAACTCGAGAGCTCGGTGTTGTATCCAAGTTCGCGATAGGCAACCACAAGCGCGTCTAGATCGACGAGACGAGACGTTGCCGCCTTTGAAAGTTCGTTATTGTGCAGCAGATCAAAAAGTCTTCGAAGTTCAATCTGCGCCGAATTAGCAGCCTCTCCGGCTCGGGTAAGAGCTCTGGCGGCCGCTTCAGGATTCGTCCTGACTGCGTAGGCACCACCTTCGGTGAGGCTAACTACTGCCGCTACGCGCTGGACCAAGAGCTCAGACAAGTCTCTAGCAATGTCGAGGCGTTCATTCTGTCGCGCCAACTCAAAGTTGATGCGAGCCTGAGAAAGAAGTGTTAGCGCACGGTCAAGTGGCGAACCAATGTGTTCCAACTGAACATATGCCAAACGGCCGAGTAACCACGCGAGCGTGAGCCAGCCAACGGTCAAAACAAAGGCTGTGCATAGAATCAGGAATTTCTGGTCTTCTCGAATCTGTAATCCGATGGAATCGAAACTTGCATAGGGCCCGTATGTCAAAAGCCAAAGTACAACGAATGAACTCAGTGAGGTTGCTACGAGAGTCGCGGCGCGAACTGCCCTTGACCCAAAGGCAGCAACTAGTAAGACAGCCGAGGCAATGATGAAGACAGAAAAGGTTGGGGTCAGTGACAGGACAATTTGCGCCGACTGTCCGGCTACCAGCAAAGCTACCGTCAGCCAGGGAAGCTTCCTTGAAAACAGCAATCCAAGTGAGTAGATCGCCCCGGGAATTAGTGCTGTTGGGCCAACCACAACTAGATCTAAACCGCCAAAAACCAAAAACATGGTTGTGGCGATGTAGGAGGTTGGGAGCCAGCCGTTTTCATGGATCCACTTGAACATGTGGCCTCCCGAAACGAAGTTTGATTTGGCTCCCCGGCTTGGACTCGAACCAAGAACCTATCGGTTAACAGCCGATTGCTCTGCCAATTGAGCTACCGAGGAATGTTGTAACAGGTAAAAACACTACCAAAAAACTTTGGCTTTAGTAGCCAAGTTCCTTATCTACGACACCGACCCACTCTCCTGCTCCCCTGAAGGCCAAGCTGTTGACGCGAATACGTTCAGCGAACATGCGAACTACCTGGGCGTCGGTGTCAGCGGTGTGTGGAGTAATGATGAGGTTCTCGAGAGTCCATAGTGGGTGGCCATCCGGTAAGGGCTCAGGGTCTGTCACGTCAATGCCCGCTCCAGCGATTTGACCTGTTCGAAGAGCATGCTCAAGATCAGTCGTCACTACAACCGGGCCGCGGGCGACATTCACGAGATACGCCGAAGGCTTCATAGCTTCGAACCTGGTCGCGCCAAATAGTCCTCGAGTTTCGTCTGTAAGC
>JACCEC012720121.1_pt1 | contig 11611 bp, 6 predicted proteins | sample 7450121 | NCBI WGS metagenome assembly JACCEC01 (sample SAMN15323455, study PRJNA562643) | freshwater metagenome | isolation source: river surface water | place: USA:Blue River Watershed | collected 2017-08-18 | reverse complement strand
GGACCAGCTTGACGCCCTCGCGCGCGCGACCGAATGGGCCAAGGCAGTGGAGGATGCCGCAGCGCGACCGGAGAATGCCACCGTGGTTGCCGAACTGCGCAACGCGGCGAGGAACCAAGATCTTTTCCTCCGCGAGTGGTCAAAAATCAAAGGCGCGCCCACGCCGGAGAATTTTGGTTTTAACACGCGCGAAAACAATGCCGATAAGGCGACCCGCGCGCTTGGCTACGGCACAAAAATGGGCGTGGGCTTCATGCGGCCGTATCATGAACATTACCTCCAAAAGCCGCATCTCGACTCCGGCGCGTATTTGACCGTCAGTGCGGGTGATCTGGGCAATGACAGCCTGCAATGGCTCATCCCCTACAAGTGGCCCGCGGGCGACTACATCGTCCGTGTGCGCCTCGGCCATACGCCGGAGTCCGCGCTGGAGCAGCGCTACATCGAGTTCGGAACGAATCCGCGCAATGGCAAGCCTTTGAGCACGCACGCCGTCGCGGGCACCATCGAGCAGCCGGAGATTATTGAGATACCGCTCACGATAACGAAGGAGCACAATACGAACCTCGACCGCACAATCTTCCTCCGCGAAAAAGGCACCAACGACCACTATGAGCAGACGCGGCGCATCGTCAACGCCGGAAGGGTCAAGAACGGCCGCGGCCCCGAACTCGCGATCTGGGTTGATTGGTTCGAGATCGAGCGCAAAACGGCCAACAAAAAGCCGAAGGAGCCCGAGTTGGTGAAGTTTGGCATCGGTGACAACCGGCAAGTTGGGAGCGTGACCGCGAAAGGCGTCAACAAGGTGCGTTTCGAGTGCGAAACGGCGAATGAGAAAGTCAGGAATTATGTGAAAGAGCAGACCGACGCGAGGGCTAACGCGAATGCGTGGGTCAACGCCGTGAACGAGGCTGCGGCGAAGCCGGAGAATGCCACAGAGGTCGCGGAAATTCGCAAAAACTCCAAGAGCGAGGCCATTTTTCGCCGCTCATGGGACAAGATCAAAGGAGCACCCTCGCCTGAGAGCTTTGGTTTCAAAACAACGGAGAACAACGCCGACAAGGCCAACGCTGCTCTTGGTGAAAACTGGCAGAAGTATCACGAATACTACCTGAGCCGCTCGCATCTCGACCAAGGTGCTTACCTCGGCACGCCGACGATGCATCCGGCAGTGATGGCGCTCGGCTTTATGCAGCTCCCCGTGCCCGGCGAGTGGACCAGTGGCAACTACATTTTCCGCGTGCGTCTGGCCGCCGCGAAGGACGCCCGACCCGAGCAGAAGTTCCTCGAAATGGGCATGCATCCGCGCAACGGCATGGTACGCGCCACTTTTGAAATCACCGGCACCATGGAAAGGCCACAGATTGTCGAGATGCCCTTCACGCTGACCAAAGCTGTGACAGACAGCGGCGACCGCACGCTGTTCATCCGCGAGAAAGGCGCCTGGGACAACAACGAGGAAGGGGGTCGCAAACGGCAGGAAGCGGTGAAACGCAACGGCATCGGCCCTGAAGCGGTGCTGTGGATTGATTATATGGAAATCGAACGTGTAAGCGAACCTGCCGAAGCGGCACCCGGTTTGGCGGCTCTCGGCATTCCAATCGATGATGTCAGCACGGTCACGGAGGTGAAGCCCGCGCTGCAAGCTTTCTGCGCCGCGGCTTACCGGGGCATGGAGCCGCCTGCGAACTTCGTCGACAAACTGACAGCCATCTACGAGACGCAACGCAAAGCGGGCGTGAAGCACAGCGTTGCCCTCAAGGAGACGTTGTCCGTGGTGTTGGCCTCGCCGATGTTCTTGTATTTGGCGGAGCCATCGCACGAAGCAAAACGCACCGCACTGACCAATACCGAACTCGCCAACCGCCTGTCTTATTTTATTTGGAGTGCCCCTCCCGACTCAGAACTTCTGAAGGCTGATCTGAACGATCCGGGGGTTCTTGCTGCGCAAACAACGCGGATGCTCGACGATGGTCGCTCACAGGAACTCGTGCGCGGCTTTGTTCATCAGTGGCTGGGCTTGGATCGAATCGATTTCTTCCAAGTGAATCGCGCGATGCATCCGCGCTTTGACGACAGCACCAAGTTGAACGCCAAGGAAGAAGTGTTCGCTACTTTCGCCCATCTGCTGAAGCACAACCTGCCGCTCAGTGATTTGATAAAAGCCGATTACGCCATCATCAATCACTTGCTCGCCGACTTTTACGGCATCGAGGGCGTGAAAGGGGATGCATTTCAAAAAGTGAGTCTTCCTGCAAACTCCCCACGCGGTGGATTGCTCGGGATGGCCGCCATTCATTTCATGGGCAGCAATGGCGAGCGCACCAGTCCTGTTGAGCGTGGAGCATGGGTACTGCGAAAACTGATGAATGACGCGCCGCCTCCCGCGCCAGCAAATGTGCCGCAGATCGCCCGGCTCGCAGGCAAGGTGCTCACCACACGTGAGCGCCTGCAAATGCACCAAGAGGACGCGCAATGCGCGAGTTGCCATCGAAAGATAGACCCCGTCGGTTTCGGACTTGAAAACTTCGATGCCGTCGGGCTGTGGCGGACAGAGGACACCTATCAGGTCAAAGATGAACAGGGCAAACCAGTCAAAGGCGAGAGCAAGACTTGGCAGATCGAAGCCAGCGCAACTTTACACAAGGGTGCCGCCTTCAAGGATTTCTTCGAGCTGCGAGACATCATCGCCGCACGTGCAGATACCTTTGCCAAAGGCTTCAGCACCGCCCTCATCGAGTATGGACTTGGCCGCTCGATTGGCTTCCGCGACGAACCGCTCATCGAAGACATGGTGACTGCGGCCAAGAAGGACAACCTCGGCGTGCGTGCGTTTGTGAAGGCGCTGGTCAGCAGCAAAGAGTTCCACACGAAGTGAACGTCCCCTCAAAGTCGAGCATGCCTCCCATTTTTATGAAACTACGCCTGATACCTTTTCTGTTCCTCAGCAGCCAACTCGTCGTCGCCGCCGATCAGCGCTTTGATCTTAGCAAACGCGCCAGCGAAATCGATCCGCGCGCAAAGGAGCACCCGGAGATCAAATTCACCTTCACGGATGACAAAGGCAAACCTGCGGACCTTCAGCATGCAGTGGTGGACACTCGAGTGCCTTCGCAGGGGAAGCTTGTGATCTGGCTGATGGCTCATAATCAAGGGCTGTTTGAGCGCATCTCCAGCTATGGTTATCACGGCATCCAGCCTCATTACTCAAACGGTTGGTTCGCAGGCCTCACAAAGTCGCAATACGAGGATGGCAGCGGCACGGCGATCGGGAAGGTCCGCCTCGAGGCAGCAACGGGAGAGGACGTTAGTCCACTTGTGAACATCCCGAAGCCTGATGGCATGAAGGAACGAGCGTTGCAGTTTGTGAAGTGGTTGGTTAAGGAAAATCCGCCTGGAAAGTGGGCGCAGTTCATCACCGACGACGGCAAGGACCTGCGTTGGGAGAAGGTCATCATGAGCGGCATTTCGCATGGCAGCACCACAGCAGCTCGCTTTGCCATGCATCAGAAAGTAGACCGCGTGGTGATGTTCTCGGGACCGCGTGACAACACCGAGACTTGGCAGGGCGGAACTTCCGCCACACCCTCGAACCGCTTTTTCGGTTTCTCCCACGTGCTTGATGGCGGCTGGGTCGCGGATCATTACTGCCGCTCTTGGCAATTGCTCAAGCTCCACAACCACGGCCCCATCGTGAATATCGACGCGGCCAAGCCGCCTTATGGCGGCACGCGCCGTCTCATCACAAACATCGACGTGAATGGCAATGCAGGCCGCGCCCACACTATTGTGGTGCCTGGTGGAAAGGACGCGATGGGCCAGTGGGTTTATGATGAGGTCTTCAAATACCTTTTCACCCATCCAGTCGATCAAAGCGGCCCAGCCGTGCCAATGGACGCTGATTGCGAAATGAATCAGCAGCCGAAAAAATGATCATCCTACTTGACCTACACTCATGAAAACTCGTCGCCACTTTCTACAATCTTCCACCGCACTGATTGCGCTGCCGGTGCTCGAATCCCTAGGTTTTCGTCGCTTTGCCTCGGCAGCAACTCCTGCGGCTCCGCCGAAGCGTCTGGTCTTCCTTGGCTTCGGCTGGGGAATCACCGAACCGACGTGGTATCCTGACATCAAAAAACCCGGCGCAGACTACGAACTGCCCCTTGGCCTTAAACCGTTGGAGCGGCACAAGGCGGATTTCAGCGTCGTGCAGGGGCTTTGGAATAAGTACAGCAATGAGGGCCACTGGGGCAGCACCATGTGGCTCACCGGGGCCAACCGCTACGCGCAGCCCGGGCAGAGCTTTCACAACAGCATCAGTGCGGATCAAGTCGCCGCGGCTCAACTCGGCTTGCAAACCCGCTTTGCGTCGCTTCAGTTCAACAGCAGCGAGTCCGGCGACATGAGCGGCCACGGGCCCGGTCTGTCAATGGCTTGGGACGTGAGTGGAAAGCCCGTCGGCGGCCAGAACGGCCCAGTTGCGGCGTTCCACCGTCTCTTTGCCAAAGACAGTACGCCGCTCGCTCAGCAAAAGTCTCTGCTTGCGCAGAAGCGCAGCGTGCTTGATGCCGTGGTTGATAACGCAAAGTCGCTCCAGCGCGGCCTCGCGAAAAACGACAACGCGAAGCTCGAGGAATATTTTCAGAGCATCCGCGATATCGAGACGCGCCTCTCCAAAGAGGAGCAGTGGATGGAAGTGCCCCGCCCCAACGCTCCGCTCAAAGAGCCTGCGGCCACGGCCAATGGAAATGGCCGCGAGGAGATCAAGCTCATCTACGACATCATGATCGCCGCCATGCAGACGGATAGCACGCGCGTGATGACCTTTCGCCAACCCGTCGCCACGCTGCTCACGGCTATGGATATCAAAGTGCATCCGCACGACATGAGCCACTACCACACCACGCTTGGCGAGAAACTGGACGCCTCCCAGCGTCGCGACATTGCGCAGAGCGAACTGCTCGCGGGATTCCTCGACAAACTCAAAGCCACCAAGGAAGCGGACGGCAGCACACTCTTCGACAACATCGCCCTAGCCTACGGCAGCAACATCCGCACCGGGCACGAGCTTTCCAACTGTCCGACGATCATCACCGGACGCGGTGCCGGCCTGAAACTTGGCCACAGCATCGTCGCCCCCAAGGATACCCCGCTTTGCAACGCTTGGCTCACCATGCTCCACGGCGTCGGCGTAAATGTTGTGCGCCACGGCGACAGCACCGGCACGGTTTCGGAGCTCACAGCCTAAGAATTCTTGGCAGGAATACTGCCTGACATCCTTGTCTGCCGCGCTGGCTACGGTGCCGAATTCGTGCGTTGCTTGAGCACGGACGGTTGGGGGCTTTTTCAGAAACCGCAAGCGCTAAAGACTGCCGCCGGGGGGCTGGCAGCGGTTTGGAGTAAGCGTAAGGCAGTGCTTTCGAGCGACGTCGCCTGCAACGTCGAGCAGCTGAGAGATAAAGATTGCTAACCGATAGAAACAAGTGCTTTATGGGGATGTCATGCCCGCATCGCGTTTTACCATGAAGTACTTCACGTTTGCCCTCGTATTGCTATCCGCTGCGGCCAATGCTTTCGCAGAGCGCCCTAAGAAACCTCAGTCATCCTCTGAGGTTGCCTCGGATCCAGTTGTTGGAAAATGGACAGTAGAGAGAGCGCAAAAAGAGGATGTGGTCTGGATATTCAACGCAAACCACACTTTGGAAAGAATCAGCAAAAACATGCACGAGAAAGGCAGATGGCATAAGTTGAACGACCTCACCCCGCCCGCCTACCAGTGCGTCCTGAATTCAGGGGCCGCCATTATCAAGGTCACTTACTCTGCCGACCCGGAGCACCTGAGTTTGCTCATGGAGGACAACCGCACGCGAACAACCGCGAAGCGCCTGCATGTGAAATAATCGCCAGCAGATATCTTTCAGTTCATTCACGGTCCTGCGAGCAGTCCAAAGCCGTTTCACCGGCCCCGCATTGCTCGAGTCTATCACCAAAAAAGAACATTGTAGCCACGCGCTGCCTTTGCAGAAGGAGTAGCGCGTTCCGGCGTGAAAGTCCGCCCTGCTTTTCGCAGCACTCGTGCGAGCGTTTTCAGGAACACACAACAGATTCAGATGATGCGGAGCGCATGGGGAATTCCACCAATGTCTGTTTTTGCCAGCGGCCGGCGGCGGTGATAGTGCACAAACGAAGGTGGCTTTTGACGTTGATTTGAGCTCGGAACGGCGGAGGATATGACTGTGAAATCACGCAAAAACAAAAGCAGCTGGCTGCTGAACATTGTTTTTGTGCTGGTAGCGGATTTGCTCACGAACTTGATCGGGTACTTGTTGGAAGTCCCGTCTGCGCGCTTCAGTTTCCGTGAGGGTTTTAAAAGCTTTGCCGGGTGGGTTCTCCTTTTTGCGGTCTCGATAGTGGCTGTTGAAGCACTCTTCTCTGTTTACCGCAAATTGACTGCACCGCCGGAGCCGCCTCCTGCGGACGATCCTTATTTGCGGGCACTGGCCGAAGTGGAAAAAGGGAAGAATGGGTGACCCAGCTGCATAGCCGGGCAGGCGGGGCTTTGGGCTGGCGTGCGTTCAGGGTGCGGTTCCCATGAGCTCAGTATGCGGGTTGAGTTCTGAGGAAGGGCCCCTTTTCCGGCTGATTACACTTTTGGATCAAGCATGTCCTTGCTTTTAGACTCATGAGAGTGATGAGGCATGGTGACGATTAGGGCATAAGAAACCCTCGACGCAGAGGTTCTCTCTGATGATGACTCTTGTAAGTCTACTCTCAGCGTTGCAACGCGTGTTCGTTTCAGTCCCGCTTGACCAGCCGTGGAAGGGCCGATTTACACGCGACCGAATTGGCATTTGGGTTGCCTGAGCTGCGACGCAGGCTAAAGCTTTTTCGCGCCCCATGATCCGAGGAACCACCCCATTTTCCGCCCTGTGTCTGATGTGCCTGTGTCTTGCAACGCCGGCTGTTGCCCAACAGGTTTGTCTCCCAGCGCCGCGGCTGCTTACGGTTACGCCGATGGGTGGACAGATTGGCTCAACGGTGGATGTCACCGTCACCCATCAGAGTTGCGAGGGCCCCCAAGAGCTTTTGTTTTCTTCGCCCAAGATTACGGCAAAGCCTCTCTTGGGTCAGGATGGCAAGGAGGTGCCCAACCGGTTCAGGGTCACAATCTCGCCGGACGCGCCGTTGGGCGTTCACGACGCCCGGCTACGCTCGAGGCTTGGTGTCTCGGCAGGGCGCGCATTTTTGGTGGGCGCTCTCCCGGAGGTGACGCGTGCGAAGGCGAATCAGTCGCCGGAAACCGCGTGGGTTTTGCAGGCGAACTCCATTTGCAACGCTGCGACGAGCAAGCGGGGGATCGACTTTTATTCCTTCCAAGGCGTGAAGGGACAGCGGATGGTCGTGGACTGCAACGCGGCGCGGATCGACTCGAAGCTCGCGCCCGTGGTGATCATCGCTGATTCGAATGGAAACGATCTGCTCGTGAACCGCATTAGCGGGGTGCTCGACTTCACGCCGCCCAGTGACGGAACTTATCTGATCAAGATACACGACCTCACGTTTCAGGGTGGCACGGAGTATTTCTACCGTTTGGCACTTCAGGATGTGAATGGGTCCGGGCCGGTTCCGCGTCAGGCAACAACTGCGCGGGTGAGCTCCTTCTCGTGGCCGCCCGAGAGCCTTCCGGCCGTTGCGCCGGGTAGCGAGCTCGAGCCGAACGACAAGCCCGCGCAGGCGCAGCAGATCACGCTGCCGTGTGACTTTTCCGGCAGCTTTGTTTCGGCCGATGATTTGGATATTTTCGAGTTCCAGGCGAAGAAGGGCGAGGTCTGGTGGGTGGAAGTGGCGTCGGAGCGGTTGGGGCTGAATACGGATCCGGCGGTGCTGGTTCAGCGGGTGATCAAGAAAAGTGATAAACCCGGCGAGCCAGATACTGTGACGGATGTCGTCGAACTGGACGACATCGCCGCGCCGATGAAAATGGGCACCTACGTGCCGGCCAGCTCATACACGGGACCCGCTTATCAGGCTGGATCTCCCGATGTGATCGGCAAATTCGAAGTGAAAGAGGACGGCCTGCACCGGCTCCAGTTGCGGGACCTCAACCGCGATGCGCGTAGTCAGTCGGGAAACAACTACCGATTAATTGTCCGCAAGGCGCAGCCGGATTTTACGCTGGTCGCATGGGCAGCGCATCAAAGGCTGCGGCAAAACGATTTTGGAACGATCCCGAAGCCCATTGCGCTGCGGGCCGGTGCGACCATGGCGTTCGAGGTCGTGACGGTGCGTCGCGATGGTTTTGATGGCGACATCGAGCTGTTCATGGAGGATCTGCCTCCGGGAGTCACTGCAAGCGGCTTGAAAATCCCGGCAGGGAAAGCGCAGGGGATGTTTTTTATCTCGGCTTCAGAGTCCGCAACGGCTGCATTTTCAATTGCGAAAATGCTCGGGCGCGCGACGGTGAACGGAAGCGCGGTGACGCGCCCATGCCGCCTCGCTTCCGTGCTTTGGCCTGTGGATTACGCCCCGACTGAACTGCCAAAGTCGCGTCTGATGGCGGATGTGCCAGTGTCCGTCACAGATTTTGAAAAGGCGCCCGCCTCCATTGTCGCGGAAGGAAAAAACAGCTGGGAAGTCAATGTCGGCGAGACGTTGAAGATCCCGCTCCGGGTCGCCTGGCGCAGTGACTTCAACGGCGCCTCGCTTAAGCTCAAACCATACGGAACGGTTTTTGGCGCTGTGAAAGAAATCGATCTGCCAATTAAGGCGGCAACGTCTGAGGCGGTTCTGGATCTTGCTGCATTGAAGACGCCCCCGGGCGATTACACGCTTGCTTTTAGCGGCATCGGCGTGGCCAAACACAAGCCGAACCAGGATGACGTGAAAGCGGCGGAGGAGCAGCAGAAGCGCGCAGCCGAGGAGGTAGCCGCACTTGCCGCCGCTGCGAAAGCGCAGAACGAAAAAGCGGGTGCTGTGCCTGCGGAAGAAAAAGAGGAGGCAACAAAGGCTGCGAAAGCAGCGACAGAGAAACACAAAACCGCCGAGGCTGCTTTGGCTGAGTTGGCAAAGCGTCTTAAGGCTCTCACCGATGCGGCCGCGACAAAGGATATCCTCGATTTTTTCGTCTCTGATCCGATCCGGGTTGTGGTGAAGACAGCCCCCGTCGCGCAGGTTTCAACGCCGCCAGCAGCTGGCGCGTCGGCTCCAGCGCCTTCAGCACCCGCAGCTCTGCCATCTAAATGAAGCCGTCTGATCTATTCTCATCTCGTTACGCCTCGGCGCTCACGGCTGCTTTGATTTCTGCAGCTGGCTGGTTCGGTGGCGCTGGTCAAGCCGTGGCGGCGCAGCCGTCAAACACGTTGAATTTCGTCAACGACATTGAACCCATCCTCACGAAGGCAAGTTGCAATTCCGGCGGCTGTCACGCCAAGGCGGGCATTGGGCAGCGGGGCTTCCGCCTTTCGGTTCTCGGATTTGAGCCGCAGGAGGATTATGAGCACATCGTCAAAGAAGGCAAAGGCCGGCGGGTTTTCGCTGCCGCACCCGATCAAAGCCTGCTGTTGCTGAAGGCTGCGAATATCGTGCCGCACGGCGGCGGCAAGCGGCTTGATCCAGGTTCGGAGGAATTCCAAACCGTGGTGCGCTGGATCAGCGAAGGGATGGTTTACGAGAGGGAGTCCGATCCGAAGATCGTGTCCGTGGAAGTGGAACCGGCTCGGATTTCGTTAAAGGCGAAAAGTGAGCAGCAGTTGAAGGTTCATGCCCGCTACTCCGACGGAAGCGTACGCGACGTCTCGCGCACCGCGCTGTACGAGGCGAACGACAAGAGTATGGCGGAAGCTTCTGAGGAGGGATTGGTTTCGTTGAGGGATCTTCCCGGGAATGTCGCCGTGATGGTGCGTTATTCCGGCTTGGTCTCTGTGTGCAGCATTTCCGTTCCGCTGGGTGCGCGTGTTGAGCAATTGCCGCCTTCCAGAAACTTTATCGACGAGCTTGTTTTTGCAAACCTGAAGAGGGTTGGGATACCGCCCTCGAGCGTATGCGATGATTCGACGTTTTTGCGCCGCGTCTCGTTGGATATCGCCGGGCGTTTGCCCACTGAGGAGGAGGCGCTGGCTTTTATTCAAAATCAAGAACCAGGAAAGCGCGACGCCGCGATCGAGGCGCTGCTGCGGAGCTCCGGGTACGCGGATTTCTTTGCGGGCAAATGGGCGCTTCTGCTGCATAACAAGCGGGATCTTGCGAGCGATACGGTATCAAACTTTGCGTTCCACTCGTGGATTCGAGACAGCTTGCTGGCGAACACCCCCTACGATGAGATTGTTCGGAATCTGCTCGCTGCGACCGGTGAAATCGCGACCAACCCTGCGGTTGCATGGCTCAAGCGTGTAAAAGACCCGAAACAGCAATTGGAGGATGTCGCACAGCTTTTCCTCGGGGTGCGCATGCAGTGCGCCCAATGCCACCATCATCCGTTTGAGCGATGGGGGCAGCAGGATTACTACAGCCTCGCGGCGTTCTTCAGCCAGATCGGACGCAAGCTCTCAAGCACGCCCGAAGAGGAGACGATCTTTCATAAGCGCGGCATCGCGCAGGCCGAGAACAAAAAGACCAGGCAACAGGTTCGCCCAGCGGGCCTCGGCAGCGGGCCGTTTGAAATTGCGCCGGAGGAGGACCCGCGTCTGCGCCTTGCAGAATGGATGCGGGAAAAGACGAACCCCTTCTTTGCGAAAGCCCTGGTGAACCGCTACTGGAAGCATTTTTTCCGCCGCGGCTTGGTTGATCCGGAAGACGATATCCGGGACACAAACCCGCCGTCCAATCCCGAACTGCTCGATGCGCTGGCCTCAAAGTTTGTGCAAAGCGGCTATGATTTGAAGGAGTTGATCCGCACCATCACGCAGTCGACCACTTATCAACTCAGCTCGGTGCCCAATGAACACAACGGCATCGATCAGCAGAATTTCTCCCGCTATTATCCGCGCCGTCTCCCTGCCGAGGTTTTGCTCGATGCAATCGACGGATTGACGGGGGCGCCCACGAACTTCCCCGACCTGCCGCCGGGCACCCGCGCGATTTCACTTCCGGACAACAGCTACAACCGGACCACGGCGTTGCTGAAGGTTTTTGGCAGGCCCGAGGGGCTGAGCGTTTGCGAGTGCGAACGCGTGGACTCAGCGAGCCTTGCGCAGAGCTTGCACCTGTTAAATTCGGCTGACATCAAAGGCAAGCTGTCCGGCGCCAACGGGCGTGCTGAGAAGCTCGTGAAAGCGGGCGGGACGGACGCTGATAAAATCCGGAGCTTGTACCTTACGGCGTTTGCGCGGTCTCCTTCCCCCGAGGAGGTGCGGGAAGCCGAGGAGTATTTGAAGCGTCCGTTAACGGATGCGCGGGGCGAGCCGTTGGATCCTCTGAAGGCAAAGCGCAGTTCGCTAGAGGACTTGATTTGGGCGCTCATGAACGCCAAGGAGTTTTTGTATAACCACTGAACCATGGCCTCCTCATCCACTCGCGTTCCTCGATTGTTTTTTGGGATGGCTTTGCTCGGAATCTCCACGGCTTTGGAGGCGCGCGCCGAGAAGGATTATTTCCGCGATGTGTATCCGTTCCT
>JACCEC011433773.1_pt1 | contig 11612 bp, 10 predicted proteins | sample 7450121 | NCBI WGS metagenome assembly JACCEC01 (sample SAMN15323455, study PRJNA562643) | freshwater metagenome | isolation source: river surface water | place: USA:Blue River Watershed | collected 2017-08-18 | reverse complement strand
TCAGGATTTTCAAGTGCGGACATAGCGAGAATTACATGGGCAATCTCAGTTGTCGCATTGATTCCTTTCTCCGGTTCAAGTCCAGCATGTGCCGCCTTGCCATGAACAGAAATTTGGAACATGGCAGTGCCTTTACGGCCAGTCTTCACCTTGCCATCTAGTGATGCTTCCAGGACAAGAACCGCATCAGCTGTTGAAGAGAGTTGCGCAATGAGCGCTTTGGATTTGTGGCTACCAATCTCTTCATCGGTGGTTGCAACCAGCGCAACATCACCAGTAATTCCCTTGAGTGCATAGAGCGCTTGGACAAATCCTGCCTTCATATCGAAGACACCTGGTCCGCGAACGACATCACCTTCGACGCTCCAGAGCGGTTCGAATGAGCCAACCGGCCAGACGGTATCGAGGTGAGCGAGGATAAGTACGCGAGGTTGGTGAGCACCCCACCAGAAGACCGGCCGGCCTTCTATCTCTTTAATCTCCGCTGGAGTTCCCAAAACACGAGTTGCGATATCGCTCGCTAACTTTACGACGGCGCGGCAGGCATCGAGATCTTCGCTGGGAGATTCGCACTTTACGAGCGCTTCGATTGCCGACAACATAGGGGTAAGTCTGCCGTATTCACCGCTGTTAGCGCTCGTCATATCGTTGCTACCCCCGTTATACGCGGAATTCTAAAGGTGAGGACCTCGCCGGTGGCGTGATCTCGAGCTAATAGCGATCCTGCCGATATCTTGAGTGGGTCGATAATTCGATGCGAGACCAAGCCATTGTTATCGGCATATCCGATGGAGAGTGATTTATTTGGGCTCTCGAGCAGATGTTTCGTTAATAGATCAAGGGTCTCATTGGCGGTAGTGCGCGGTAGCGATCCGAGGGATTCCTGCGAGATATTTCGAAGCGTGCTCTGCTTTGCGCTCGATTTCTCGCCCGTGCGGATGGTTCGAACAATTGTCTCTAGCTGCGAACTCTCGAGCACTTCAAATTCTCCGATAATCCGAGGAGGTCGCGCCTTGCTCTGCGCTCGCTGAATTCGAGGACCGCTGAGCAAAAGCCCTTGTGAATCTTCCGCAGCCGGCAGGTATCCAGCGCTTCGCAATACATTGATTGCATCGTGGGCATCGTGGGTGCAGATAAGAACTTCAGGTGCGATTCGCCGCAATCCCAATGCTTCAACCTTTTTGTCTTTGAGAATTTGGGTGATGAGCGCACTGTCTTCACACCGAATAAATGATGAGGCATTTCCAACCCGAAGTTTTCCATGCTTCTTTGAGATATCACCTATGAGATATTCAAGAGGTTGCGGAACGGGAGTCTTAGATGCTCTCTTTAAGAAGCTAAGAATCTCGTCGCCAGTTCGACCATGATCAAGACCGCGCCGCAGCGAGCTCTCGGAAAATCTAAAGACAGTTGCAGCGCCACGAGATTCGATATCTGCGATTAAATCTAACTCTTGTGCCATTTCGTGCTCAAGCGGCCCTGGTGCAATTGCAGTGTTATCGCTTTGAATGAGAATGTGATCAACAGTTGGCGGAAGATCGTTATCGATCTCATCGAGTTCATCGCCGCGAAGAAGTGAGCGACCATATGGCGAGAGCGCACCTTGCCCAGTTACACCGAGCCACTCTGCCTCCCGGAGGATCCACTCAACATGCTCTGCAGGTATGCCACCGGTGCGGCGGTACGGAAGGCGCCATTGTGTAGCGCAGATGAGGGATGGTTGAGCTGGTGCAGTGTTTTCAACGCTCTCGAGTAGCGCTAAAACCGTACGACGGAGAAGGGCGGCGTTACTGCGATCGAGCTCTGGCCCCATTGGCGCTGCCGCCAGACCACTCATGCGAGATGTAATCAACCACGCTGAGAGCAGGTTCTCCCACTTGGTAGATGGCTTCTGCGCCAACCAGATATCAAATTGATGGGTTGGTAGAACACGATCATCAGGATCGATGGTGAGCAAGCCACTTATGTAGGCAACTTCAACTACAAAGGATGCGCACTCTTCAGAGACGCCGAGATGAGCGGTGAGTTCGCGTAAATCTCGCACGCCGATGCCCCCTGCTTTCAGAGCAGTCGCAGGTGATTGCCCCCAGAAGTTGAGGACTTCTTCAGTCCATCGAAGAAAGGTGGTGATATTTGAGATTGCCGCGGACCGCAAACTCTTCTCATCAACAGTGCGACCTAATAACTCTGGTTGTTGTATCTCTAATTCGCGATGCACTTTATTGCCGCGAAGATGTAGAGCTACTTCGCGATGGAGTACAACAGTCTGTTGATTTACCGGTGAGACAAAACCTTGTTCGAGCAACCAAGCAAGACCGGGATTTGGTTTCTTAACATCTGCCACTGCGCCTCGTGGCGGGCCCCAGACCATGGCATCGAGCACTTTCTTCGACGGTGCAGGTGCATTTTCGAGCTCTTTAAGTTTTAGCTTCTTTGGCGATGCTGGACCTAAAGCGGCAACTTCATTACCAAGTACCTCGCGGAGATTTGTTGGAAGGCGATATCCATCCTTATCGAGATAGATCAACCCTCGAGCAACAAGCGTTGAGATGAGAAACTTCGCGCTCTTATCGGTGTAATTGAGGAGCTCTTTCTCAGTAAAAGGTTCTGGTAGAACTGAGGCTGCCTCTAAGACCTGGAGCTGCCATTTGTTGAGCGCATCAACTGCTCTTACCAAACTTGGAATTGATGAGGCACGAACGGCCAAACTTGCGATATCTGGCGGAATTGGATTTGCTAAATCGCTTCGACTCTCAAAGAGCGCGATAAGACCTTGGTCGTCCAGCGACCGGAGGTAATCTGCGAATGAGCGAATTTCCATAACCTGCCTACATTAGCGGGGTTGCGCACTGTGGCGCGAATTGACTTAGCGGCGCTTGCGTGGAGCCACGAGTGCGGCGAGTGCAGCGAGGCGGCTGACCGCCGGGCCTAGGGCGCGATTGAGAAAACGTGCTCTCCGAAAGTCATGAATAGGCCAGCCCTCGGCGAGAGCTTTAATGCGAAGGAGGGCATCGGGATTGATCGCAGATGGATGGCCGACTGCAGTTAAGAGTGGAATATCGTTATGGCTATCTGAATACGAATAACTCTCTTGCAAGTTGTACCCACGCTCTTGCGCGAGTGTGCGAATTGCAACTGCCTTCTCGGTACCGTGTAGCAACTTTCCGTCGAGTTCGCCGGTGTAGATACCATCCTTGATCAGAACACGACTTCCGAGCGCACCGGTAAAGCCGAGTCTATTGGCGATGATCTCTGCCATATCTTGTGGAGCTGCTGTTACAAGCCAGACGCTCTCACCCTTGGCGAGATGTTGGCGCGCGATTTCACAGGTGCGCTCCCATAACTTAGGTGAGACGTACTCGTCATAGATCTCTTCACCAAGCTTGAGAATATCTTCAACTTTATGGCCGCCGACAAAATCTGTTGCTGCTTTCTGAAAACGCTCGATGACCTCTTGCTTCTCGGTTCCAGTCATTCGGAATCGGAGGTTGGCGACTACAAATCGCGATATATCTGCCTTTGTGAAATAGCCACGCTGGTACATACCTCTTCCCAGAAAGTAGAGAGTCGACCCTCGAACCAAGGTGTTATCTACATCAAAGAAGGCTGCACGTGTGGAGTTGAGCGCCATGTGACAACCTTAACCATTGGCTAGGGAGAATGCCTTCGCGAATGACGCTTTATGCTTATCCCATGAGTTCAACAGTCCATGTGGTGCGCCACGGAGAAGTCGAAAATCCAGAGAAGATTCTCTATGGACGTCAGCCGGGCTGGCGTCTTTCGGCTCGTGGCCAGGAGATGGCAGAGGTGCTCGGCGAATGGTCGAAGTCTATAAATCTCGGTGCGCTCCATGTCTCACCGCTCCAGCGCGCACAGGAAACTGCTGCACCTATCGCTCGCGCACATGGAATCGATATCCATACCGATGAGCGATTGATTGAAGCAGCAAATGTCTTTGAAGGAAAGCCCTTTGGAATTGGTGATGGCGTTCTACGACATCCATCTGCATGGCGACACCTCTATAACCCTTGGAAGCCATCATGGGGCGAGCCATATGAAGAACAGATCAACCGGATGCTAGCTGCGATCTTTGACGCAAAGAAAGCTGCCGGTGATAAAGATGCAATCGTTGTTTCGCACCAATTGCCAATCTGGATTCTTCGTAGCGCAATCGAAGGACGTAGATTGATTCACGATCCACGCAAACGTGAATGCACTCTCGCCTCTGTAACTAGCGTTCACTTTGATGACGATGGTCTCATCACCGGAACTTCGTACTCTGAGCCAGCTGCCCACCTGCTGCCAAAGAAGTAAGGGCACCACTGATGAAGAAGCTAACGCTCACAGTTGTAGCGCTCTTGCTTCTAACTGGCTGCGGCAACGTCGGTAGCTCAACGGCTCAAGAAGATTTCATCGCTGGAAATGGAGCTACAACTTATATCGCTCAACAAGATCGCATAAAAGCTCCGGCCCTATCCGGCATGACTCTACTCGGCGTTGATTACACCTTGCCCCGCAATGAGATGGCGGTAGTAAATGTCTGGGCTTCTTGGTGTGCCCCTTGCCGCGCAGAAGAACCTGTACTTGCTGCAATGTCAGTCAAATATTCTGACGTTAATTTTGTTGGAATTCTTACTCGCGATAATCCAGTTAATGCAGAGGCATTTGTGCGCAGACATAACAGCCCTTATCCAACGCTGATTGATGACTCATTGTTAATTGGTTTCAGTAAAGCGCTACCGGCAAATGCTATTCCTACGACTTTAGTACTTGATTCTAAGGGAAGAGTCGCTGGACGTATCTCTGGTGTAGTTACAACGGCATCACTCTCCGAGTTGGTAGATAAGGTGGCATCAGAGTGATTGATTTTCTTATTGAACAACTCTCCAGCGGAACTCTCCTGGCAGCGCTGCCTATCGCCGTTTTCGCTGGCCTGATTTCGTTTCTTTCGCCATGCATCTTGCCGCTGGTTCCGGGATATGTTGCATATGCAACTGGCTACTCGACAACAAAGGGAAGAGTTTTTCTTGGCTCGCTCTTATTTGTTTTGGGTTTTACCTTTCTCTTCGCCTCTTATGGCCTGGCATTTGGCGGACTCGGCAGTCAGATTATCGAACGCGAAGAGTTGATTACTAAGGTACTCGGCATCTTCACAATTGTGATGGGAACTATTTTTCTCGGGCTCTTTCCATTTGCTCCTACATTTTCGCCGAAGCTTTCAACTACCGGTGGAATCGCAGGTGCGCCATTACTCGGTATTCTCTTCGGAATCGGTTGGACTCCATGTATTGGACCTGCGCTAGCGACGGTGCAGACATTGGCATTTACCGAATCAAGTGCAACGAGAGGTGCAATTCTTTCGATTGGTTATGGACTTGGTCTTGGCATCCCATTTATCCTCTCTGGACTTTATCTCGATCGCAGTAAGCGGATTCGCTCATTCTTCTTACGTAGAGGATCGCTCATATCTAAAATTGGCGGTTTCGCTCTGATTGCAATCGGTATTCTGCAAGTCACAGGCGCTTGGGGAGAGCTGATGATTTCGCTCCGTTCATCCATCGCTAGTTTTGTGCCGGTGATCTAATGAGTAGCAACGTTGAAGTTCCAGAGTTAGGGTTGATTGGTCTGGCTCGCTTTGCTTGGCGCCAATTAACAAGTATGCGCACAGCGCTCATTCTCTTGATGATGATGGGCATCGGAGCAATTCCAGGTTCGCTGATTCCACAACGCACCTCGAATCCAATCGCAGTGCGGGATTTCTTTGAAAATCGCCCAGAGTTAGCTCGCTGGTACGACCGATTCTCGCTCTTCGATGTCTATTCATCACCATGGTTTAGCGCTATCTACATCCTCCTCTTCATCTCACTCATTGGTTGTGTATTGCCGCGCACAGTCGAGCACTTCCATGCGATGAGGGCTCAACCGCCACTAACCCCAAAAAACTTAAGTCGGATGGAGCACTACGAAAATTGGGAGGGCTCGAATTCAGAGATCGAGCGAGCTGCGCAATGGTTTAAGAAGAATCGCTTCCGAGTCCGGAGCGAAGCGGGATCTATCTCAGCAGAGAAGGGTTATCTCCGTGAAACCGGAAACCTACTTTTCCACCTCTCCTTGATCTTGATTCTCGTTGGCGTGAGCTTTGGTTCGCTCTTTGGCCTTCGAGGTGAGGCGATTGTTAATGTGGGCGAAAGATTCGTCAATGTGCCAACTAGCTATGACAGCCTTGCACTAGGCAAACTCACAACCGAATCTGATATTCCGCCATTCACTATTAAGGTCGATGAATTTGTAGCTGTATATGATCCAAAGACCAATATGCCTAAGGATTACACCGCTTATGTAACGACATCCAATAACGGTGTGAGCAAGAGCGAAATCATGAAGGTAAATTCACCGCTCACATTTGGCAGTACTCGCGTATATCTCCAGGCAAATGGCTATTCGCCAATCGTCACAGTGAAGAACGAGGATGGAAGCGTTGCATTCCAAGGTCCGGTAACTTTCTTGCCGCAGGATGGAAACCTTCGCTCAATCGGTTCAATTAAAGTTCCCGATGCACAGGTACCAGTTGGATTTGTCTCCTCATTTCTACCTACCTATGCACGCACTGCAAATCAAGGTGGTGTCTCAATCTATCCAGAGCTGCTCGATCCACGACTTCTGTTCTCGGTATGGGCGGGAGATTTAGGTTTGGATTCAGGCATTCCACAATCTGTATATCGAATCGACACCACTGGCATGACCAACCTCGGGTTGGGCTCACTCAAGATCGGCGAAACCTTTAACTATCCAGGTGGCTCAATCACCTTGGAGAAGGTGGTCCCGTGGATCAACCTCCAGATAGTCGATGATCGAGGCAAGGGTTTTGCCTTAATCGGGGGAGTTGCCGCGATTTTAGGGCTACTTGCATCACTTTATGGGCGTCGCCGGCGTATCTGGGTTCGAGTTACCGGGGCTCAAGTTGAAGTCGCTGGTCTCTCAAAGAACAATGCTCCTGGGCTAGAAGAAGAAGTAAAGAGCTTAACAACGTATCTGAGGGGTTAAATGAATACCACATGGGCATATATCTCTAACTATTGCATCTATTCCGCAATGGCTATCTTCGCTCTCTCATTTCTCTCGCACGCCTTTGAGACTGCCTGGGCAGTTCGTGCGCCACAGAATTCAGATACCACCGATGGAACTCTCCTTGTAAAAACTTTGGATTACAAACGAACTGAACGAGCCGCACGGATCGCGACTGCCTTGATGGCGCTAGGTGCGCTCTTGCTGCTCGGCGGAATTGTTGCTCGCGGTATTTCCAATGGCCATGTGCCATGGGGAAATATGTATGAGTTCTCGATCACCGGAGCGTTTGCATTTACCGCTGCTTATCTTGCTGCGCTTCGTAAATATGATCTGCGCTGGTTGGGGCTATTCATATCATTTGGCGTTCTATTGACTCTTGGAACCGCAATTACGCTGCTCTACCGTGATAGCGCGCCATTGGTTCCAGCGCTCAAATCAACATGGCTGGTCATTCACGTTTCCACCGCAATCATTTGCGGCGGAATTTTCTTACTTGCCAACATTATTGCTGGCGCATATCTCTTCTTGGAGCGTTATGAAAACGCTGGCGCGCGTCCAGTGTGGGCACTTCGAATTCCATCGCTCGATCTTCTAGATCAACTTTCATATCGATTAATTGCATTTGTCTTCCCACTATGGACCTTCTCAGTAATCGCTGGTGCCATATGGGCAGAGAGCGCATGGGGGCGTTACTGGGGTTGGGATCCAAAAGAGACTTGGGCATTCATTACCTGGGTTGCCTATGCCGCATATCTCCATGCACGTGTAACCGTTGGCTGGCGCGGACGTAGAGCTGCATGGCTCTGTATCTTCGCCGGCTCGACCTTCTTATTTAACTATGTATACGTCAATGTCTGGGGAACTGGAAAGCACACGTATTCGGGGCTTGATCAGTAAATTACGTTAGAGACCGCGCAAGAAGTCGGGATCATCATCTGGCGGAAGTATGCGTGGCTTGTTCTTCTTCAAACGAGGAGCGCGGTTACCCACTCGGCCAGATACTAGATAGAAGACCGAACCGAAGATTCCGAGGAAGAAGATAATTAAGAGCCAACCCCACTTTGGGAATCTCTTCAATTGCAGGTCATCGCGCATGGCGCAATCGACAAATGTGTAGAGAGTTAAAGCGAGTGAGATAAGTAGAAAGATTCCCTGGAACTTAACCATGGCTTAATAGTAATGAAATTGCGAAGGTTATGGAGAATAGAAGTTGGAGCTTGCCGGTCTTGGCAAGAAATGGGATTAAATCTCTACCTTGAACCGGTCCCAGAACACCCCGGATTAAGCCGAGCGCAATAGGGAGAGTTACGAAGACCATAGCCAGCCACGGCTCTCCCATCGCGGCGACGCTCAGATATCCGAGCGCTATCAGCGCTGCGAAGAACTGGCGAGAGCGTCGATCGCCCAATCGGACAGCGAGAGTTCGTTTTCCTACCGCGGCATCGAGAGCTCGATCGCGGATGTTGTTAATTGCTAGAAGCGCACACGCAAATGTTCCCATCGGAATCGATGCGAGAACTGAGTTGAGAGTAATTGTCTGGCTCTGAACATAGAAAGTGCCGACAGTTGCAACAACGCCGAAGAAGATGAAGACAAAGAGTTCGCCAAGTCCGAGATAGCCATATGGATTCTTTCCACCTGTATATCCCCAGGCAGCGAGAATTGCAGCAGCACCTATTGCAATGAGCCACCAAGATGTCATCGCTGCAAGTGCGAGACCTGCCAGTGCAGCGAGACCAAATGAGGTGAAGGCTGCTGCCTTTACCGATGCAGGTGTCGCAAGTCCTGCGGCAGTGATTCTGGTTGGACCAACTCGATTCTCATCGGTACCGCGGACACCATCGGAGTAATCATTCGCATAATTCACTCCAACTTGTAGGGAGAGACTTACAAAGAGAGCCAAGCTGGCAGGAAGTGGTGCGAAATCACTGCCAGCTAAGGCAGAGGCGACAAGTACTGGCGCAATCGCAGCTGACAGAGTACGTGGACGTGCGCCGATTACCCACTTATTCACCGTGCGACCTCCCTAGAGCTGACCGATCTACCTTTCCGATACCGATGAGTGGTAGCTCAGAGAGATAGTGAAATTTCTTGACCTTTGCTGCGCGTCCTAGCATCGATTCAAGGAGTCCCTGAATCGATGCCTCTTGCGATGAATCACCATTTACGATTGCAAGATGTATTGCCTGGCCCCATTCGAGATCTTTAACTGCAAATGAGGCGACCTGCAGCTCTGGATATTTCTCAGAGATAACGGCATCTATCGCTGCAAGAGAGATATTTTCACCACCAGTAATGGCGATGTCATCAAGTCTGCCATCGATGACAAGTTTTCCATCGACTATGTGGCCAGCATCAGAGGTGTAATACCAGCCATCTTTATCGGCTAAGTCATGTGCAACAACCTTGCCTTTGATTGCAATCTGATTATTCTCACCGATCTTTATCTCAACACCGTCAAGCGGAACACCGTTGTACACGCAGCCACCACTTGTTTCAGTTGAGCCGTAACTTTCAACGACATTTATTCCAGCGCTCTCGGCTTGGCTCCGTAATTGAGGAGTTAATTGCGCGCCACCAACAAGAACCGCGCGCGTGTTTTTGAGATGTTGGAGAAGATTCTCGTCACCATTGAGCGCGCGAAAGAGCTGTGTTGGTACAACTGCGGTGTAATCAGTCTTAGGAAATCTTCCCTCGTAACCGATGAGATTAATTGGCTGAGTTCCTAATTCCATAGAACGAATAAGAACATTGATGCCAGCGATGTGATTGAGTGGTAGCAAGAGTGACCAAGTGTTTCCGAACTCCGCACCGAGAAAAGTGTTTGCCGATTTGGCAGAGGTAAGAAGCGCCGATGCGGAGAGAGAAATTTCTTTTGCTACCCCCGAGCTTCCCGTGGTTGTGACTATTAGAGAAGTTCGTTCGGGTACTGACTCTAAGGTTGTTGGGGAGAGGGAGAGCGCTGGGCCATCGGAGACGAGCGCTTTTGCGATACGAGCCATCAATTCGCTCAGGTTCCACGCGGGATCTACTGTGCGAACTTCTCTTCGGTGCGACCTTTGCTCCATTGCCCGCGTAGGCTATCGCCCGTACACAACAATGGAGGAATCGTGAGCAAGCCGATTAAGCGTGATTTTGGTGACCGCAGCATCCCTAAGTGGGCTACCGCCCGTGGGGGTGAGAAATTTACCGATATTAAGTATGAGAGCGCCGATGGAATGGCGAAGATTACGATCAACCGCCCTGAGGTCCGCAACGCATTCCGCCCACAGACAATTATCGAGTTGAAAGAGGCCTTCGATTTAGCGCGAGATAACTCCGAAGTTGGCGTCATCATCTTCACCGGCGAAGGAAGCGAAGCATTCTGCTCCGGAGGAGATATCAGCGTTCGCGGAGATGATGGTTATATCGGCGATGACGATCTGGGACAGCAAGGTATGGGACGACTCAACGTTCTAGATCTCCAAGTACAAATTCGTCGAACTCCAAAGCCAGTTGTCGCGATGATTGCAGGTTGGGCCATTGGTGGCGGACATGTCCTCCATGTTGTCTGCGACCTATCTATCGCCGCCGATAATGCAAAGTTCGGTCAGACTGGACCGATGGTTGGATCTTTCGATGGTGGTTATGGTTCAGGGCTACTTGCACGCAATGTTGGTCAGAAGAAAGCGCGTGAGATTTGGTTTATGACTCGACAGTACGATGCCCAAGAAGCGCTCCAGATGGGACTCGTAAATACCGTGGTCCCATTAGCTGAACTTGAAGCTGAGACAGTCTCTTGGTGCCGTGAAATGTTACAGAACTCACCGATGGCGCTTCGCCTATTAAAGGCGAGTATGAATGCTGCCGATGATGGATTAGCTGGAATTCAACAACTCGCCGGCGATGCGACTCTCCTCTTCTATTTAAGCGAAGAGGGGCAAGAAGGTCGCGACGCGTATAAAGAGAAGCGCAAACCGGACTTTGGAAAATTCCCTAAGCGTCCGTAGCCAATATGTTTGATCAGCTTCTCTCCACAATGCGCGTAGTAGCGCTACCCATGAAGACGAATTTTCGTAGCGTCACCGTGCGAGAAGTTGCTCTCTTTAAAGGTGAATACGGATGGGCTGAGTTCTCGCCATTTCTTGAATACGATGATCTCGAATCATCAATGTGGCTCCGCTCTGCAATAGAGGCGGCTACCAAGGCGCGGCCACCTGCCGTACGGAAGGCAATCCCAGTCAATGGCACTATTCCAGCGACCAACGATAAGCAAGTAATTGAAAGCTTAATTGAGAGTTATCCAGGCGTCTCTACCTTTAAAGTCAAAGTTGGCGATAACTTGGCTGAAGATATTGAGCGGTTATCACAGATACGATCCCTAGGTCGCAAGGTCAAAATTCGTATCGATGTCAATGGATCTTGGAGCGTTGAGCAAGCGCTAACAAATCTCTATGCCATGTATGAGGAAGTTGGCACATTTGAATATGTGGAGCAACCTTGTGCCACATTAGATGAGATGCACGAACTCAAATCGAAGGCTCGGATTCCACTCAAGCTCGCTG
>JACCEC010213799.1_pt1 | contig 11613 bp, 8 predicted proteins | sample 7450121 | NCBI WGS metagenome assembly JACCEC01 (sample SAMN15323455, study PRJNA562643) | freshwater metagenome | isolation source: river surface water | place: USA:Blue River Watershed | collected 2017-08-18 | reverse complement strand
GCAGGATTGGCACCTTCTACCAAAATACAATCTGATTGCTCAATATCATCATAACAAACTGGTACAGAATCTTCACCCAAAGAAAGTTTATAACCAACCACTGCCGACGACATACACAAACGAGAATTGGTGTCGATATTATTCGAGCCAATGAAGCCTTTCATGAGTTTGTTCCAAAGATAATATTCCTCGGTAAGGCATTGCCCCGAAACGTAGAAACCTACCGAATCAGGGCCGTATTTGTTGATGAATGTCTTAAAAACAGCAGCTGTTCGCTCCAGAGCTTCGTCCCAAGTGGTGCGTTGCATAGGCATACTGCGGTTCATACGCATCTGCGGATACAGCAGTCGGTCAGATTTATCATTGACGGTATAATGCAAGTTCATGCCTTTCGAGCAGAGCATTCCACGATTTACGGGATGGTCTTTATCGCCCTCCACATGAATCTTACCGTTGCCTAAATCAGTAGCAATAATTCCACAACCCACTCCGCAGTAGCAACACGTAGTTTTAAGACCAACCCCTAAAGGGGAATTAGTATTACTGATTGTGGAAACATTTTCTCTCTTATTATTTTGCATATCCAAATACATTTTAGCTCATTTTTTGTTCCCTTTAGGAGTTTTAGCTATTACACCAATTCTTCCGCCAACGTCTCTTTTTCTACTTTTTCTTCTTTCGAGAATTTAGTTATCAGAATAAGTGCAGCTGCTACGATGGCTGCATAGCCGATGTATTGAAATGCGTCGGCATAAGTTAAGTTTTCTGATTTGAACAAAAAGCCCATCAACATTCCTCCTATGTTTCCGCCAGCACCTACAATTCCTGCCACTAAACCTACATTTTTTGCATTGATAAACGGTGTGAGGGCATAAGTAGCACCATTTGCCATTTTTAAGAACAAAGCAAACAAAACCATTGAAGCAATTGCTAACGGAAGTGAAGTAGAACCCGCAAATAGTATAAGCCCGATACCCTCGATAGCAATTAAAACTGCTAAGAGTTTTCCTTTGCCCGAAAGTCCGCTTTTCTTTCCAATTTTATCGGCCCAAATTCCGCCTATGGCACGAGCAAAAATATTCATAAATCCAAAAAGCCCTGCCAATAGCCCAGCCAGTTTTTGGTCAACACCGAAATTATCAACGAAGTGAAGTGCAGCTACGTTATCGAATGTAATTTCCATTCCAAAACAAATGGAGTAGGAAAAAGCCAAAGCCCATACTCGCCAATCTTTTACTACTTCGAGCGTGTTTGGTTTTTCTTTCTTGGCTACTTCTCGGCTGATGTCTTCGTAGTTTCCTGCAGGCGTATCTTTCGTGAATTTATAGTATAAAAAAGCACTGATTAACAGTAAAGTACCTGGTACAATCATGGCCAATCGCCAAGCTTCGCCTTTTGTATAGCCAAGCCCAACAATTCCTGCAAAAATTACGGGCATCAGCATATTCGTGATACCACCACCCAAATTTCCCCAACCACCTGCAACAGCATTGGCAGTACCTTTGATGTTTGGGGCAAACATGACTGAAGTATGATATTGAGTGATGACAAAAGATGCTCCAATAACTCCAATGGCTAATCTGAAAAGTAAGAATGTTTCGTAGCTATGCGATAAACCAACCAAATAAACAGGGATGGCTGAAAAGATAAGCAATGCTGTATAAGTTTTGCGAGGCCCCCAAGTATCACACAAACGACCAATTAGCAAACGGGCAATAATGGTAGCCGAAACTGCCGCAATGAGTGTATTACCAACTTGAGCTTTGGTAAGTCCTAAATCTTCACGAATTGTTGGCATGAGTGGGGCAAGACCAAACCACCCAAAAAAACACATAAAGAAAGTAAACCACGTAATATGGAAGGTACGCATCTGAACGCCTGAGAAATTCAATACATTGAGTGATGTAAGAGGTGCCCCCACGCTCCCTAAAGGGAAGTTAGTGCTATTATTAGTGTTAATTTTTTTCATTTTTTCTTTGATTGACAGTTTTTGATTTTTTGATTATTTATACTCAATTTTATAAGTATTTATACTCAAAAGCTGACAGGTTTATGGAAAAATCCCAATTGGCAAAGCCAAGAGGGATTCGTAAATACTGTCAACCAATGACTAATTATAAATCTTCGATTGAGAATTTATCGAATAACAAATTCAATAATCGGTCATGGACTTCGATGTACTCGTGTAAGTGTATGATGTCTTTTTTATTACGTGGGCGAGCAAGCGGAATATCAACAATCTCTTTGATGGTTGCCGCTGGGCCATTATTCATTACCACCACTCTATCCGATAAGAAAATCGCCTCTTCAATATCGTGCGTAACCATTACGATGGTTTTATTTCTATTATCAAGATTCCAAAGTTTGAGCAATTCGATGTGCATTGAGCCTTTTGTAAGAGCATCTAAGGCTCCGAAAGGTTCATCAAGCAATAAAATACTTGGGTTGATAGCAAACGCTCGGGCAATAGCTACCCGTTGCTTCATTCCGCCTGATAATTGGCTCGGAAGTTTATCTTTATGCGACCAAAGATTTACCATGTTGAGATTTTTCTCAACTAATTCTATTTTTTCAGCTTTTGAAAGATGCGGTAAAACTGAATCTACGGCCTCAAAAACATTTTTATATACAGTAAGCCATGGCAAAAGTGAGTAGTTTTGGAATACAATTCCTCGGTCTGGGCCTGGACCTTTGACGACTTTTCCGTTGGCAATTACTTCACCCGAAGATGGAGCAACCATGCCTGAAATCGTATTCATCAAGGTTGATTTTCCACAACCTGAGTGACCAATAATACTCACGATTTCACCTTTTCCGATGGTTAAATCAATGTCTTTTACGGCAGTGAAAGTGCCTTTACCCTTAGATTTGAACGAAACCGTAACGTCTGTAACTTCGATGCTGGTTTCGGAGATTATCTTATGAAACGATGAAGAATCATCTACTAAAAGTTCATTATTTGCTTTCATAACTAAATGCTTTTTGAAGTACGTTGAAAATTTTATCGAATAATAGCCCCACAGTTCCGATGATAAGAATTGCAGAAAGGATTTTTTCGAGGCTTAGGCCATTCCAAGAACCCCAAACAAAAAAGCCGATTCCGACACCGCCCGAAAGCATTTCGCCAGCCACAATCACTACCCAAGCAATACCAATAGAAAGGCGAAGCCCAGTAATGATGTGCGGTAAAGCAAATGGTAATAAAATTTTGGTGATGTATTTCCAGCGAGAAAAACCAAAAGCTTTTCCAACATTTTTATGGTCAGCTGGCAAAGACGATACACCAAAAGCAGTGTTGATAAGTGTTGGCCACAATGAGGTAATAGTGATAATAAAAATTGTAGCTTGGTCAGAAGCCTTGAAAGCCAGCAACCCCAAAGGAAACCAAGCTAAAGGCGAAACTGGACGCAAAATCTGAACAATTGGGTTTAATAAATTCATTCCAATTTTTGACGACCCCATCAACAAGCCCACGGGAATAGCTATTAAACTACCCAAAGCAAAGCCAAAAAATACACGGCGAAGCGAATACCAAAGCTGCAAACCAATGCCTTTGTCGTTGGGGCCATAATCATAGAATGGTTCGGCCATCATCTCAGAAAATACCGTCCAAGTGGCCATTGGGCCAGGGATTTCGGATTTGGTAATAAATGTTACTAATTGCCAAATTCCTAAGAGGATAAGCATACTTACGAGGAAGTAAAGCCCCCCACCCCCTAAAGGGGAGTATTTGTTGAATATTTTACTTAGTATATTTTTCATTCTACACAAAATTTTAATGTTAAAGTTTTATCCTAACCCAGTCCTGAAAGAGAGATTGTTAGCTTCCCTTGGGCTGGGGGTGCTTTACTTCTTCGTTGCCGATAAATATGCCCCAATATTAGCTGGGTCGAAGTTTACATCGAGTGCAGTTTTGAATGCTTGCATATCTGGTTGAACTGGTACATTCATTTCTTTGGCTACCTCGGCAAACAAATCATCTAAAATTAATTTCTCGGCAATACCTTTGTAGTCAGCAGATTTTAGGTAACCGAAGCGAACATATTGAGCCAAAAACCACATAGCATAAGCTTTTTTAGGTGTTGCGACTAAACCATTGTTATAAAATGTCATGTAATCGTCTTTGTATTTTTGCACCCCCAATTCACAACCTAAATCATTTGAGCCGAGCAAGCGAGCTTCTAAAACAGCCACTGGAGCATTTACGTAGTATGGTTTCGATAACCAAACGGCAGCTTTCTTACGATTTCCCATATTATCCAGCCATCTTTGAGCTTCGATTATGGCTTTCATTACTTTCTTTAACTCTTCTTTTTGGCCTGATGCAAATTTGCTATTTACAACCAATGCTTTTTCGGGATGATTTTTCCAAATATCTTGGCTGGCAATGTGCGTGAAACCTACATTTTGAGCCACTGCTACGCCATTCCACGGTTCACCTACACAAAAACCTTCCATGTTATCTACTTTCATGTTGGCAACCATTTGTGGTGGTGGAATCGTGATAATACCTACCGATTTTTGATTTATACCCGCGGCAGCCATCCAGTTTCTAAGCCAGATGTCGTGTGTGCCACCTGGAAAAGTCATGGCAAAGGTCACTTCTTTGCGTTTTTTGATTTCTGTGATGGCGGAGTTTACTTTTTTCAAATCTTTGAATCCCACTAATCCACAGAAATCTTTTGAGAGCGAAATCGCCTGTCCGTTGTTGTTGAGTGTCATGGCAATTTTCATTTCTGAACCTGCTTTTCCGCCTACACCAGTATAAACCGATAAGGGCATTGAGAATAAGCAGTGAGCACCATCCAATTCACCATTTAATACTTTATCACGAATATTCGCCCAAGAAGCCTCTTTACTTAATTCTACGTTTACGCCGTATTTCGCAAACAAACCCAATTCTTTTGCCGCAACTAACGGAGCACAATCAGTTAGTGGAATAAAGCCTAATTTAATGGTTTCGGCAGCAGGATATTTGAATGCTGAGATGGTAGCCGTAATTACGATTGCTGCTACGAGAAATATGTTTTTTCTTACGTTTTTCATTGAAATTCGAGTTTTGACTATTGAATTTTACAAGAACAAGTTAAAAACTTGTTGTACAATTATTGCTTAATTGCAACTGGTTTTGAGTAGAAGAAATCTGGTCGAATATTGAGCATTAAATATCCCCATTGGCCAGTTTTGCGAGTTTTGTTCATTGAGTTTTGTTTCACGTATTCGAGGCTATTATTTCCTTTCATTACAGCATACCCCAACTCAACCGAGGTAAATTTATTGAGGGTATAATTGAGAACTAAGTCATATTCCATACCCAATTTTGGCGAAATCTTAGAACCTACTGCGGCATCGGCCATTTTATTCGGTGTTACTGCGGCCAAAGCAAAATAATGAATATCGAATGTAGTAGTTAAGCGACTTGCAGCGTGTTTAATTTTGAAGAAAGCATCTTGTAAACCACCTGCTGGCGAGCCTGTACCCACATAAAAATAGTCCATGTAGCCCCAGTGTTTGTGTGGAGTACCATAAAGTGGGTCAAAACGGTGCGTTTCGCCAGCTTTAAGATTAAATCCATCATTTCCAGATAAAACTTCGTAACCAGGCCCAAAACTCAATAATCCTTTTTGAATCATGAAGTTTGCTCCGTAGTGATATGCATTCTTAATTTTCAAGCCATCACGGTCTTTACCCGATTGTAAATAACCAAAGGCTTGCCAAGCAACTTTACCCAATTTTGAAGAAGCATTTCCTACCAAACCCGTAAGCATTGCTCCGTAAGTCATACGAGAATTTACACCAGTTTGGTCGTAACGCCTTCCATATACGTAACCCTGAGTAGCATTGCCTAAACTGTCAATACGGTATTTCGAAAAATCATCTTTGAAGAACAATACCGAAAGTTTGGTTTGTTTAAATTTGTGTGTCAAATAAGCCATCTGAAACGACTTAAACATTTGGTTCTGACCGTTTGTACTGGCAGCATTGGCTAAAACTGGAGCTCCACCTTTGCCCGATGTTGGCAAAAAGCCCGCTGGAATGGCCAACGTAATGTTTTTAGTTGTAAGAGCCGATGCAGGAGCATTTCCGCCTACATAATAGGTTCCGTTGGTTCCGAAAGCATCACCGTTTTGATTAAAACCTGCTCCTAAATCTAATGCCCAACCCAAATGCTGTGCTTTGAGCAAAGCCGCATCAAAGCGGCGTGCCTGTTGTAACCAATCAAGATTACCCAATAGACGCACATCATCATAAACTAATTCTTGACGACCAATTTTTAATGAAAGGTTCTGAATGGGTTTAAATTTAACCGTTGTATCGGCCGAATTAGCCAATACGATTTCAGCCCATGCTTCGTGTACGCCAAACTTGCCACCATCGGCATTTGAGATTGAAGAGGCATCTTGCCCCCACACACGCACATCTTGCACGGCCATACCGAAAGTTACTCTATCCCATTTGTAACCAAACGTTAATCGAGTACGTTGCGATGTGAAAGCTGAGTATTTTGTACCAAGAGATGCAAGGTTGCCCAATCCATCACGTACCTCTGTACGAGTTCTAACTTGACCGATTAATGAAAATTGAGAGTAAGATGCTTTGAAAAAAGAAACAGCGAAGAAAATTGCAAGCCCAAACTTGCGAAATAGATTTTTTTTCATTTGTTTTGAATTGAATTGTGAATGAATACCTACGTTCTGCGATTCGTTAGCCGATTTGACACCCCCATGTCAAGTCGGTTTTTTGTTTGGCCCAAGACGAAGCCCCCACTTCACCTCTCCCCGATTTTTTAAGTTTCTTGATTGTTTTCCCTACGTTTGCATTGTCGTTGAAGTTTTAAAATTAATAGATTAGTACTTTTAATTAATTTCTTGATAGCCCCCACTATCAAAATTTTCTTTGGTTATTTATACTTAATAATACTGTTTTTATTATTGCTTATTCAAATGTAGAAAATAATATTTTATACTCAAAACCAAAAACAACATATTTTTGGCGTTTTTACAATTTTCACTTAAACTTCTTCTAATTTTAAAACTTGTTTTCGGAAAAATACAATTTTATTTTTCATTTTATGCAATTTTCAAAACCTATATTTCCAATTTTTACACTTTTAATTTTTCAATTTCTCAAAACATAACTCTAATAAAGATAAGGATTAACACTCAAATCAATAGAAACAAAAAATGCCACTCCAATAAACGGAATGGCACGTTGGTGTATATACTATACCTTATATATAATTACAAATTCATGCTGGCTACATAGGCCTCCACATAGTCGGGATGTAAACCAACAACTTCGCCTACGATAATTACCGCAGGATTACTCACTTTCGATTCGTTAACTTTTTCGACAATATCTCGTACTTGCCCGAAAACCGATTTTTGCTCGCCCGTTGTTCCATTCTGAATAATCGCCACTGGCACGCTGGCTTTGCCGTGTTTCTCAAAAATAGCTGCAATTTCGGCTAATTTACTCATTCCCATCAAAACCACCACCGTAGCAGTTGATTGTGCTGCCAATTCGAGGTCTTTGGGTAAGCTGCCATCGCTTGTATGGCCCGTAACTACCCAAAAACTTCGGGCAATATCTCGGTGCGTAATTGGAATCTGAACAGCTGCTGCCACCCCAATCGAACTCGAAACACCAGGAATCACCTCAGTCGAAATACCAAAAGCTTTGGCGTGTTCTAATTCTTCATATCCTCGCCCAAAAACAAAAGGGTCGCCGCCTTTTAGTCGCACTACATGGCCGTGTTCGAGTGCCAACGACACTATTAAATGATTGATTTCATGTTGCTTGAACGAATGCTGACCTTTACGCTTTCCTACATTGATTTTTACGGCTTCTTTTGGTGCGTATTCGAGCAAAGAATCATTAGCAAGAGCATCGTATAATACTACATCTGCACTTTGCAGAGCCTTGATGGCTTTTAATGTGATGAGTTCGCTGTCGCCCGGACCCGCCCCCACGAGTGTTAGCTTAGAGTGCATAATTTTTGAGTATTAATGTTTAGAAGTAAAAAGGGTGGATTTAGTAGGTATAAAAACCCTAAAATAAAAAATAATACGGTCGTAGCCATATATTTCATGTTATAAAAGTAAGGTTAATATTTGCCTGAAACATATTTTAACCAAAGAAAATTTTAAATTAGTTATTTTTAGACAAACAAATATTAATAAAATGCAAAATGAGTAAAATTACTTAAAAAGTAAATAGTACAAAAGAAACAAAAACTTTAATATAACAAAGAACTTTGAATGCTGGCTTGTTAGTTCAAAAAAAATGCTTTAATTTTTCAGAATGCAAAATCTCGACAAGCAAGTATCGCAGCGATTAACACGCCTTTATATGGTGGCACTCTTTGTGGTGGCACTGCTTTCGTTGTTTGGGCAAATGCTAATTCAGCGTTCGCTCAACGAATCGAGCGATGATGCCCACGTTGTGAATTTAGCGGGTAGACAGCGTATGCTAAGTCAAAAATTATGCAAAATGGCTATCTTGTTGACTAACAAAACGCAGTATGTCGAAGAAGCACAGTTCTACGAAAATGATTTCAGCGAAACACTAAATCTTTGGGTAAAATGCCATTATGGACTAAAAAACGGAAAATTGATTTTGGAGAAAACCTATTTCGTGAAAAATAGCAAAGCCATTACAAAGTTATTTAATGAAATAGAACCAAAGTTTCAGATAATCAGTATCAATGCCTATAGTGTTGCTCAAAACAACTATGCAACTCAAATCAGCCACAACATTATTAAGAATATGCTTACAAACGAACGTGATTTTTTGAAAATCATGGACAAAATTGTATCGCAGTATGATGTTGAAGCCAAAGAAAGAGTAGAAAATGTCAAGCGAATCGAATTCATACTTTTCGGATTTACGATTTTAACGCTTGTGCTTGAGGCTTTTTTGATATTTATTCCGCTTGTAAGGTACGTGCAAGAAGTTATTCTCAGAATTAAAGAATCGGAAAATGAATTACAAACCAAAAATCAACAACTCGAAGAAACCAACGAACAACTGATTTCGACCCAAAAAGATTTAGTAAAGGCAACCGAAGAAAAGTTTACTTTGATACGAAAAGAAGATAACGTACGCTCAACAGCTCTACTCGAAGGCCAAGAAGAAGAACGCAAACGCTTGGCTCGTGAATTGCACGATGGTATCGGACAGATGCTTACGGGACTAAAACTCGATAGTGAGCAACTGAAAAGTTTGCCTTTTGTGAATGAAAAACAACGAAAGTCGTTTGAAGAACACCAAAAACTCATAGATGAGACAATAGAAGCTACTCGAACTGTTTCGTTTAATTTGATGCCTTCGGTGCTGATAGATTTTGGGCTTTCATCGGCCATCAGGTTGCTGCTCGAACGAACCGCCAAAGGGGCTGATTTTCGGTTCTCATTCAATGATTTGACCGAAAACTTAACGATTCCTAACAAAATTGAGAATAACTTGTATAGAATTACACAAGAAACGCTCAATAACATTATGAAACACGCCAAAGCCCAAAAGGTGTCGATAACCCTATCCAACGAAAAGAATAGATATATCACACTTTCGGTGATTGATGATGGCAAGGGTTTTGAGATAAAAAAAACGAAGAAAAGTCGATTTGGAGGAAACGGACTGGGTAACTTACAAACCCGTGTAAGGCTTCTTAACGGAACGATAAAGATTGAATCAGAAACAGGAAAAGGCACAAGCGTTTTTGTTAAAATTCCGCTTATAAATGATAAAATAAAGGCAGTTCATCGAAACAGTTAATCTACCACAACCTATTATTTGCATCAACTAAACAAAACAATATAATGACAAACAAAAGTAAGTTACTTATCGTAGATGACCATGCGGTAGTACGAAAGGGGATTCAGAATCTACTTGAAGAAGAACCAAATATCGAGATTATTGGCGAAGCTTCCGATGGTTTAGAAGCCATAGAAAAAGTAAAAACGCTAAAGCCAAGCATCGTTTTGCTCGACCTCACCATGCCTCAAATGTCGGGTTTTGAAGTAGCAAAAATCCTTTCTGATAAACATCCTGCTACGAAATCACTCATTTTCTCGATGCACAATAACCCCGAATACATGGTTACGTCAGTCGAGAATGGAGCAATGGGATATTTATTGAAAGATACCAGCAAAGAAGAAATCTTGAAAGCTTTGGAGAGTGTTTCGGCGGGGAATAAGTACTTCCCTCCTACGGTTTCGGCCATGATTATTGATGGACTTCTGGCTCAACGCAAACAAAAAACTACTCCAAAGCTCAAAAACACCAGCTTATTTGCCAAAATTTCTAAGAAAGAACGTGAAATCTTGAAATACATTACGGAAGGAATGAGCAGCCAAGAAATTGCCGAAAAGCTATCTTTAAGTGTACGCACTGTTTCAAATCACAGAGCAAATATTCTTCGTAAAACTGATGTTAAAAACACCGCAGAGCTGGTAAGGTTGGCAGTTGAGTAAATACAATAAATAATAGTTTCATATTTATTCTGCAATTAATACAATTTACCAAAATAAAAACTATTTATTTTTATTTTCACCAAATAAAAGTTTGCGTTTTAGAAAACTATAACATACATTTGAATAAAAATGAGTATTTATACTTATTTTTAAGAAATAAATTTAAGCATTATTGGATTCAGAATGGGGGAAACGTACTGAGCCAACCAATGCAGCAAACGTAGGAAAACATAATTCAAAATGACAAACGGAACTAACGTTCTCCGTGTCGTTGTGGTGGGCAACGGCATGGTGGGTTATAAGTTTTGCGAAAAACTTATTGCCAAAGCCAAAGATAGTACCTTCGAAATTACGGTTTTTGGCGAAGAGCCACGTCCAGCATACGACCGTGTTCACCTTTCAGAATACTTCTCTGAAAAAACCGCCGATGACCTTACGATGGCATCCCTCGACTGGTACTTCGATAACGGTATCAAACTTTATCTCTCCGACCCAATCACCAACATTGACCGTGAAGCAAAAACAGTTTCTTCGCATCATGGCCTTACCATTCCTTACGATTACTTAGTTTTGGCTACTGGTTCGGCAGCATTTGTGCCACCCATTCCAGGTGTTGAAAAAGATGGTGTTTTTGTCTATCGTACTATCGAAGACCTCGACATGATGCAAGCACACGCCAAAAAGGCACGCAAAGGTGCAGTTATTGGCGGAGGTTTGCTTGGTTTAGAAGCAGCCAAAGCTCTGCTCGATTTGGGCTTAGAAGAAACGCACGTAATCGAATTTGCTCCACGCCTCATGCCTCGCCAGATTGACCAAGCGGGGTCGGATATTTTGAAAGCAAAACTCGAAACTTTGGGTTTAAAAATACATTTGAATAAAAATACACAAGAAATCTTAGGCGATGGCATCATTTCAGCCATGCAGTTTGTAGATGGAGCTAAGCTCGATGTAGATATGCTTGTTATTTCAGCGGGCATCAAACCACGTGATGAAGTAGCTCGACTTTCGGGCCTGGAAGTGGGTTCTCGTGGCGGAATTGTGGTTAATGACAAACTCCAAACTTCTGACCCCAGTATTTTTGCCATTGGCGAGTGTGCCTTGCACGACCACATGATTTATGGTTTAGTTGCTCCTGGCT
>JACCEC011967068.1_pt1 | contig 11617 bp, 6 predicted proteins | sample 7450121 | NCBI WGS metagenome assembly JACCEC01 (sample SAMN15323455, study PRJNA562643) | freshwater metagenome | isolation source: river surface water | place: USA:Blue River Watershed | collected 2017-08-18 | reverse complement strand
TAAAAGATTTCCTAGAATTATTAATATTTGACTGAGACATGTTTCCTTTCATCACGATATGACTTTCCAAAAACTTATAATGAAATTTATGTCGCTCTAACGCATGTGATTCAACAACATATACATTATTATTAAACTTTACGCGGCTTGAAATGAATTCTGATAACATTTCAGTTAAAACATTATCAAAAATTTGATATAAATCATATAAAGGTGTCATTTGAATTGTATTACTCTTAATACGTTTGAAATAAAAATCTGAAAATTTTTCAAATTTATTATATGTAGGATCATTTAATGACCCAAAATCTGAAATAATATCAGCAAAAAAGTCAATTGAATTGAATAATTTGCCAATATCTTCATTTAAATGCTTCACATTTGACATTTCAATAGCAAACCTAACATCGTTTTTCTTTTGTTTGTCATAATTGATTTCATACATAGGTACTTTTTGTGCATTAGAAAATTGTTCTAATAAATTGTCATCTTGAAAACTTAAAATATTTACTTTATTCTCAACATTAGGTTCATCAAATTTAAAATCATTCTCATAACAAATAATTGTCTTAAAAGTTATATTATCAGCGGGTAATATATTATTTAAACCATAAATTATAAAAGGATAAGAATTTTCATTAACTTCTGTAGGTAATTGATTATTTTCGCTAAAATCAATTGGTAAAATTTGATCATTAATTTGATAAAAATTATCATCTTGCAATGAAAGATTCAATAATAATACGTCTGAAATTTTACTATATTTTAATAATTGTAATTCATGATTTGATAATGACTGAATATCTAAGGCGTGCATTTTTAAATCATCAATTGATAATAAATTTTTCCAAATTTTTATGTTAGAAATTTGTCCATTAAATGTTTCATGTCCAATTTTAATCATTTTATTCTCTTCATTAGCAAAAAGTTTTAAATCATTAAGGGATTTAAAAACAATAAATGATTCTGTTAATAAAGTAGAATTTTTCGAACAATATTGCAAATTCAAAGAAATTTTTATTAAATTATCATCTGAATTATCAACTAATACTGACACATGCGAAACTTGATTATTTAATAAATTAACATTACTTATCGTAATAATTTCTGTAGTATTGTCATTTTTATAAAAAATAGCCTTTAATGTACCAGTAATATCTTGCTTGTTCTTTTCATACTTAATCTTCAAAACAGTGCTAGAATTATTAATATTATTTAATTGAAACAATGTGTCTGATAATATTTGGTCTTTTGATAAAAATGGATAATGTATAAAAAATTCCATTGAATAAGAGTTATCTTTATAAGACATTTTTTGAGATAAATAACTTAAATTTAAATCAAAACGTAAATTATTATCAAGATTATAAAAATTCAAAAATTTTACATTCTTAATTTTTTGTAATAAGGAGTTTTCAATAAATTTAACTTGAGACATACCATATTCTCTAAATCGATAATATTCTTCAGGTATAATACCAATTGCATTAAAAACTGAACGAATGGCGTTTTTTGTACCTTTTCCTTGCAACATATCTCGAGAATTAATTAAAATTCTCTTCCACAATTCATTTTGTACAAATCTTAAAGTAAATTCGCTCTTATCAATTCCATCTGAACCAATAATATAACCATCTAAAATCTTCGAAGTGGGTGAATTCATAATTTCTTTAAATTCAAATCCAGCATTTTTAGCCATTAATGGCATAAAAAAATTAATAGCATTATCTGTCGTTGTAATATTACTATAATCAATATTGATTAACTTAGGCATCACATCTAAATAAATCTTAATTTCGTCAAAAAACTTAGCCCAAATTAATAATAATTTGGCAAATGTTTGAATACCTTCTGACTTTTGTTGACCAGGATAATTTAATAAATCATCATCGGTTGAAGTTGAATCAAAAATATAATAAGTGCTAGTCTTTTCAGATTTAAATGTTTCGCTTAATCCTTCAAATTGCGCGCCTTCTTCAAAATAATGTTTTGGGAATAATTTAAAAATTAAATTAGGATTAAATAAATCATAATCTTTTGCATCAGTTAAAAAATTTTCGTTTAATAATTTATTATTTGTAAAAGTAGGCATTAAACAAGGATTAAATTCATCTTTTTCAAATTTTAAAGAAGGTCTAGATTGATTTTCATCTAAAGGATTATATCTTAAATCAGAAATCATCTGCCTAATAACTGACACAACATCGGGATTATTTGTTAAAAAAGGTTTTAATTGAATTCTAGAATGTAATGAATTACCACTAGAATCAAAGCAAAACATGTTTTTTTCATATATGCCTGTAGGTTCATTAAATTTAAAATATAACTTTAAAGTATCTTGTGCATAAATATTTTCATCTTTATATTTTACAATCCACGTTTCATCAATAGGCTGATGTAAAAATCTAAATTCATCAATATATCCCCAAAAATAATTTGGTGATGCACCTAAATTATAAGAACCATTATTATCAGTAATAATATGAGAATCACCTTTTCCTAAATAAAAATGTACTGAATTATCTATTTCTAAACCATCATTAATATTAAATTGTTCTATTTTATCAGTAATAGTTTGTAAAAAAGAATCAACCCAAATTTTAATTTGTTTAGAATTTTTAGTTAAATTATTTAAATTATTATTAATGCAAATAGAAATATGTTGCCAAGAATTAACTGCTATTGAAAATTTTGCGACTAATTTACTATTATTAGTTACATTACTCATATGGAAAACTAAATCAGCAACTACCCCAGTATTAGTTGTTCTAAATTCTTTTATAAATAAAGTAAAACCATTTTTACGTTGATTACTTTTATCTAAATATTGAAATATCACTTGATTTGTTAATGATTGTACTTCGTCATAAATAATATTTAGTCTAAAATCAAAAGTAAAAGCACTTTTCATAGGATTTAATTGTGCTTTTGACAATTTCGAAATAATTTGTTCATTTCTATTAAATGATGTTAAATATCCTGACTTATTTTGCACCTCGATGTATGAATCATTAAATTTCAAATAACCAATATTCTTATCCATCTGATTATAAATATGTCGACTGAATCCATCTAAATTATTTAAAAACTCATTTAATTCTTGTTGCGTTCCATCAACAGGAAAATCATCATAAATCTGATTAAAAGAATATTCTACTTTAGATACAGCTGAATTAAAAAAACAATGTTTTGAAAAATTGTCAAAGTCTATAGAACCCAAAAATTGTTGAGTATTAAATAAACCATTATATGTGTCAAATCTTTCGAATTTAGATTGGTTATAATCTGTTACATTATTTTGTTGCCACCCTGAAGAATCCCCAATTCTTTTGTTTTTGTCGACTAAATACTTGTGATCGATTGTTTTTTTTTGTTGAAATAAATTACCCATTATTACCTACCCTGAATACTTCATTCGCATTCACTATTAAATTGTTTTGTTCTTGTTGCTTTAATTTAAAAATAAATTGAATTCTTCTTCCGTAAAATACATCAGAATTAAAGAACGGAAACCAATAATAATCTTTCTCTTTTAAACACTTGGTAGCATTCATTTCCTCAGTTGCTGGAATTAATACTTCATTAGTATCATAATCAATCACTTCATAAAAAACATCACCAACATCTAATCCTTGTAACGCCCTTTTTACTTTTACATAATCATATTGTGCATCAATATCAAAAAATGTCACTGCTATTTTATGAATTTCATCCATCATACCTAAATCAGGTGAATATAATTTAACTGACGCTCTTAAACGTTTAAAGGTATTATCAGTCGTTAAAGTATCACTATAGAAAGTCTTTGTTTCCTGATATATAATTGATTCATCCTCAAATCGATACCAAATAAAATTAAAATCCATTGATGTCATATCATTTTCAAACATCCAAACACTTAATTCTGAATCTGTAAATGTATTGATATTAAAATTATCAGTGTAATAAGTCCCTATAATATCATTACCTTTAATATCTTTAGCTTGCTTTACATTCCATCCCATCACACTATATAATGGATTATTATCAATATCAACTGCAACACTTTCAACTTTTAAACGAATATCACCTATGCCATCATTATTATCGCCAGTTGATATATCAACAACTTGACCTGCCTGTAATTTTTGAATATTCTTTAATTTATTGCCTTTTTTATTATATAAAAAGATTTTTGAATTCTCGTTAAAATACAAATCTTGTTCAATTGGAATATTATAACTACTATCATCAATTAAAATCTTTAAACAGGAACGTAAATGACGATTTCTAAGATTTTTGGTGCCTAATCTTTTTGCAAAATATGTCTCATCATTCCATAAAATATCATTAATAAATTTAACTGCTAAACCTTTATCAGGAATTACATCAGTCCAATACTTTTCATAAATTGGAGTAACATCAATAACAATATTTTCATTACCTTCTGCAATATATGATTGACAAGCTTGCGCGTCTTTAAAATTATATTCATCAGCGTATGTTAATAAATCACAATTATCTGGATCTGTACCTTCAATTAAACCTATTTCTCCAACTGTTTCCCATTCAATTTTTTCATTAGTATTTCCATTATAATCACAATATAACCAGTTTGCAGCATCAATATCAGTTAAACTATACACATCACGTCCTAACCCTTCATTAAAATCTTTAGTTAAAGGTAAAGCTTCAACGGTATAATCTCTAGGCTTACTTAATGAGGTAGTAATATCATGTAATTCCAAATAAACTTTAATTTTATCTGAAACAATATTATAAGAAAAATATTCATTATCCGCTGGTAAATCGGCTTTTAAAAGTAAGACAGATTCTTCAGTTCTAGAAAAATCTTTTAATAATTGAAACTTACTATCTTCTTGTAAAATTAAATTTTTATCACCTACAGTACCTTTTAATTGCTGTTCAATAGAAATTAAAGCTGTAGGTGCATGTACATAAATTTTAATACCTATTTCAGTTTCTAATGCTGTTAAAGTATCTTTTATTTGTGAAACAATTTCTGCGATAGGATTAATGCCAACTAAATTTGCGATACCTATTACATATTGATTATCAATTTTAGTACCATTTGTAGGATCATCAAAATTTAATTCAACATCAATTAAAACTTGAATAGTTTGATTAAAGGCATTTTCAAATTCGATTATTTCATTTACAACAGGCACATCATTTAATCTAAATAAACATGTTGATTTTAATTCTGTATTCTCGTTATATGTTTTATATAAATCTAAAGTTGCTGCTTTACCAAAATTAGCATTTTTACCATCAACACCATTTAATTTTTTATTAGTAATATACGTGTCCTTTTGTATGGGATAAATAATATACATTTAAAACTTCCTAATTGTTTTAAATTTAATTATAAAACAGGATGCAATTACGCCACAACTTGCACAATAATATCAGTATCTAAAAATTTTAATTCAAAAATACCGCCTTTAGTAGGATATAAAACATCTTTATAAATTTGCTTTTGAATATTAATCGTTTCATTAGAATAAACTAAACCATTTGGATATTTATTTTGATCAATCACACTAACTGGATAAGTACCTTTAATCTGTTTGATAAAGTTAATTTTATTATTTGCTATTGAGTAAACACCATTAGTATTAATTACTACATTATAAATTTCATCTAAAATAATAGGTTGATTAATTTCAAATTGTTTAGCAATAAAGAAATCTTGAATACGTGCTTTAACATTATTAGCTATCAATGAAGGATCTAAACCTTCTTTAATTCTTACTTTTAATTCAACTTGAATATTAAAAATTTTTGAATCTAAAATATTAAAACTATCCCCGATTAATCTAAATTCATTTAAATAATTACTTAAATTTCTTTTTAATAAATCATTTGCAAATGTCAATTTTTGATTTTCATCTAAACATAAAACATATAAATTTTTGGCATAAATGTTATTTGGATCATCCTCTAATGCAATTTTAGATACTTTACCAAATGAAGAAGGCATAGAATAAATCTTGGATAATAAATCCTGATAATTAACAATACGATTTTGCATTTTAATGGCATTATTTAACTGAGATTGTAATTGTTGAAAAGTTAAACCATTTAAACCACCAACGCTAGCTTTTTCATTATAAACAGAAATATTATTAATCACGAAATCTTGTTCACTTACTGAAATATTTTCATTAAATAAAATGAGACTAAAATCTGTTATTTTATTAATTGCATAGGCAGGAATATTATGATTTAAACCACCGCCATAAGAATATGTAATATATAAATTACCTTTTGGCGCAATCCCTAAACTATTAGTTTTTAATAAAGAACCTGGGTCAAAACTAAATTTAGGAAAGTAATCTCTTCCATATAAAGATAAAACTGAGTTTGTAGGATCTTGAATTAATGATGGTTGCATAATTGAGTCTTTATTTCCAGAACCAAAACGTAAAATAGATACACCTGATGTTAATTGGTCTTCTTTCACAAAACGATACGGGGCTGGAATTACTTCATAATACTTATCGCCTGCTTCATTAATAGTCGTAGATTTATATACTGTGTCTTGTGTTAAAAATTCGACTTCGTAATATTCATTATTTAAATCGTCAACTACTTTTTCAATCATTGTAACGTTACGATTTGGTAAAGTGACAGTTGGAAATTGTGTATTTGCAGCAATATTTACAACAATCGTTTCTTTATTACCAGATACTGCCAAACCTTTTTTACTAATAGTTGCATAAGGAGTTGCAGCAGTAGTATTTATTAGTTTAACGTCATATCCTTTTGTAAAATCTAAATCTTCTAATAGATAAAAATCGATACTTCTAGAACTACCTAATTTCAAATTCTTTAAAATTTTAGGTAATTGTACAGTATTAATATTTTCAGAATTAGGTAATAATTCAACCCTAACTTCAAAAGTTAACTCAACTATTGCAGGCGAAGAAGGTACTGCTTTAATGCCTGCTCTTCTAATATGACTTTCAATATTTTTTCTTTCAACAGCCGTATCAGGATTTAATTCATTAAATTGATGATCCATATAGAAAGATAAACTATCCCCTACAATTGCTGCAAAATCTAATAACATACCACCTACAGAAGCCTCAGTAAAATCTTGAATTTTATCAGGAAAATAATTACGTGCGTAATTTAATAATTCAACACGAAATTCTTCAAATCCTTTTGTTAGATAACTACGTGTTAGTGCTTTTTCATTTAATATACTTTGATTAATATTTGTGCTATTGATTGCCATTTTATCTTCCTTAATTATTTAATCCGATTTTAATTTCCACTGATGCATCTTTTTTAATAGTGTTATATAATCCTGAATCAACATTGTCATTATATACTGCAACTTTCTCATAAAATGAATAATTTATAGTAACAATCACAACTGGTACATTATGTTTTTGTCGTTCAGATTCACTATAAACTGCTGACACACTATTTAACACCAATCCTGATGCATATTTTTTCATAACACTTCTTATTTGGTTACTAATATTATCAATTGTAACGTTTAAATCGTCATTTTGTGATACAACAGAACGTAAACTGGTACCAATATCCGGAAAACATAAACGTTCGCCTGGTTCTGTATAAATCAAATTTTTAATTTGATCATTTAAAACATCATATAAATTATAATGCATTTTAAATAAATCATCTTTTGTTGAGATTTGTAATGGCGTTTTTATGCTTAAAGGCAACTCAACTTCTTTAGACGCAATATCTTTTAATACATTTTCCAAGTCTTCTCGGGTATTACCACCTGAATCAAAACTATATTTTCTTTGTAACGCCATCTTAGTCCTCCATCTGAATTACAGGAATATTATCAGGATTATTATCATAATTATGAATATTTTTTAATTTACCTTTCAATTCTTCTGAAGAACTTTTTAACGCTCTAGTCGTTTTAAAGTCAGGTGTAATCGCAAGACTCAAATTAGGTGTAGCCAAAATAGTTTGTTCTGCAATCGCAGTATTTAAACCATCTATCACACCAGGTAATTCAGTTGGATCTGCTATTTTAACAGGTAATGTCTTTAAATCTAATGTAATTTCATTTAAAATATTTAAACCTAATTGATTTACTGGAGGTGCAACAGGTGGCGGTAATGTTATCTGTAAATAACATGTTAAAAAAACATCTTTTAAACAATAATAAAAAGCATACGATAAAGCCAACGCTAATCGATTATCATCAAACTTAGCAAATTCATCTTTTGTAAAAATAGTATTAGGACTAGTAGGGTCTAGATAAGATAAATATTTAAAATGTTCCGAATGATTCTCATCAGACTCAATAACAGGAGGATTACTTAATAAACCAGGATCAAAAATAGGTACAAAAGGAACAAAAAGAGGATTTGCAATAACTAATATTTTATAATTATCAAAAATAGCCTGCATCAATTTTTCAACTGCAAATTTATCATTTTGCGCAAAAATAAAAGGATTCCAATTAATAGCTAATAAATCAGGTATAAATTCTAAATATTCAGACATACCTAAATGACTAATACATTCTATAACCAGATTATGATAAATTTCAGTAATTAATGATAAATCTCCTGCTTGTACAGACTGAATTACAACTGGGTCTTTCATGAACTTTTCAAATTCTACTATCTCTTCATCAGGATTATTAGCTATCTCTTTAAAAACCATTTCTTGACCAAACTTTTGATACAAAAATTTATTAATACCTCTAAATTTAGGAAAAATCACCTGTCTAATAATACCTTTATTACTTTCAGGCTCATCTAAAAAATAAGGAATACTCATAATGTCTTTACCATTGTACTTAAAATTTCACTTAATGAATCTCTAATCTCTTTAATCCCATTAATTTTATCTTCTAATTTCTTCGAAGGAGCAGTAATACTACCAATTTTTCCATAATTTCCTTCAACATCACCTGGACTACCACTACGTTCTGCTGCATTATTGTCTGCTGTTGAATAACTTGTAAAATTAGTATTATCTGCAGCGAATGTTGTTAAACCTGATGGTGTACTACCGGGAATTGGTTGTAATGTTAAACCTGCAGGTCCTGCATATGAATGAACATGGGTATCTAAATCTTTTAAACATAAACCAATAATATTTAAAGCGCGAATTGTTTCATCCATAAAATTTTCTAATTTATTTTTTAACATCCATCCTAATACACCTGGTTCTACAGCTTCGTTGCCAAAATAGATATTATCCCCAGTACCATTACCTTTTTCTCTTTGCTTATTTCCTAATACAATAGCAGGACCATCGATTGCAATATTTCCTGACTCGTCAATTGCAATAAAACCTTGAGAATTTAAATTATCCCCTTCTTTAATTAAACGAATTGAACCGCTACCTTCTGTCTGATTGTTATTTTCTAATTGATTAAATGTTGAATGCGTTTTTGTAATTACACTATTTCTCGCCACTAATCGAATTGCATCAGATTTAGCAATAATATATCCTTGTTTTTTATCATTATTTAATAATTCTTGATTACCACTTTGAGAAATCGTAGCAATCGGATTATAATTTAGTAGCGCATCGCCATCAATATATTCCGATACTAATAATCTGCTAATATCAGTTGAAAAATCTGGATCACCTTCAGCTAAATTATAAATTTTTTTACCTAAATAAAATTCAGGATCCTTTAAATTTTCAGTCGATTCATATTCATTATAAATAACAAATTGTGAATTTTTAAAAGCTTTTGATGTAATTTTTTTAGAAAAAAGATTTTCTTCATCTTTAATATAATTTATTGGTTTTTTCTCAACAGCAAAGCCTTGAGATAAAGCTGCCCTGCCTGCAACTATATCAATAGTTCCTGAATATGATTGTGGCTCTTTAAAAAAGATACTCTGTGAATAGGTTTCATTAAATATATCGTTAGATTTTCTAATATGATTCGTTCCTAATCTAATTAAAGTATTATTGGAACCTTGAATTAAATAATCACCCGGATTTTTTAAACTCCTAGGGATATCTTCTAATATATGCTTAGGCGCTAAATTTAAATTAACAACAATTTTTTTATCTAAATTACCTAAAGAAACATCTCCTGAATCAGAATTTGAATCATTCGCTCTAACTGGACCATTATTAAATAATGCAACAGCTGCTTTATCTTCATCCGCTAACACATCTTTTTTATTATTAATAAATTCGCTTTTATCATTATAAGAACGTAAATATTTACGATCAGCATGCGTATAATTAACATCTTCATAAAAATTTGTACCATGTACACGAGATACCCAATAATATTCATTCTCAAATTCTTTAGAAGCTGTTAAATCTTCATAAATCCAGACCTCTTCCTGCAATTTTAAAGGTAAACTCATATGCGAAGAAAAAAAAGGTAATGCAATAAAAATGTTTTTATTATCAATAAATGACCCAATAATAGAATTAATAGGCAAAGTTTTAATAAAATTTTCATTCTTAGGTTTAGCTAATTTTAATTCACTATTTTCACCAGTTAATCTATTAATCACAAATTCAGAAATTATATGAGGATGTGTAATAATATCTAGTACTATAGCTCTTTTAAACATTATCTGCCACCTTGAATCTTAAAAAACAATTCATCTTCAGATACAACTTCTTGCTTTTCTTCTTCTTGCGCAATTAATTCTGCTAATTTTAAAATTTGGTCATTCGATTTAGACATTCTTTCCAAATATTTAGACATAACTTGTCCCGCACTCACATGGTCACCAATAGTTGCAGCTGACATCGATTGATAACAATCATTAAATAAAATTTTTGCTTTTTCTCTGTCTTCTAAAGCATTTTCATAAATTTCTTTCCATAATAACTTTTTCTTATCCTCAGTCGTTGATAAATTATCCAAAATATCAGCAAAATTTTGCAATTTGCCGTATTTTTTCTCCTGATCTTCCAATTTTTTAGTATAAAGTTCAATAGAATCACTCATCTTAAACATTCTCCACGTAATCTTTTTATATAATATTACGTATTAAATCTTTAAAATAAATCAAATAAATCTTCTTCTAAATCTTTGTTAATTTGTTTATATACTTTACGAATAGAAGACAAGGCAGAACTTAATTCTGCATTATTTAAACCAGAAATCTCCCTCAAATACACCAAAACAGCCCTTTTATTTAAAAAATCTAAACTATCAATGTTATCAAAGACAACTTTAATCGCCTCAATACATCTTTTTTCTCTATGATCTGTGATTACTTTACACATATAATCAATTGTATCATACACTTGTTGCTGACGTTCAGCAGCAATCATTTGCTCTTCAGGATTTGATGCTTCGTCAACCATATAAGTTGATAAATTTATTCTAGGATACTTTTTTTGTTGAGAACGTTCTTCTTTTGGTTGTGTATTTGGTGTATAATTGTTATTACCATCATCAATTACAACCGTACGTTTAAATTGTAAATAATTCTTACGAGATCTAGCAATCAACCAATTTTTGGCTACCACATTGAAATAAGAAAAAGCTTTTTTACCTTTAGATCCATCCCATTTTTGAATAGTTTCCCATAAAAAAAAGACACAATCTGACTTCATAATATCCATTTCATCATCAAATGACTTAAAACCATAAACTGACACCAATTTATCAACTAACATT
>JACCEC011418243.1_pt1 | contig 11619 bp, 16 predicted proteins | sample 7450121 | NCBI WGS metagenome assembly JACCEC01 (sample SAMN15323455, study PRJNA562643) | freshwater metagenome | isolation source: river surface water | place: USA:Blue River Watershed | collected 2017-08-18 | reverse complement strand
TTGTAGGAGCCGTTGTCCCACGTGATCGTGATGTCGCCGCCGTTGGTCGCCAGCGGGAAGCCGGTGATGGTGTCGATGTACACGAGCAGCGGGCTGGTGCTGGGCGTGCCGGTGTCCTTCCAGATCACCACGGCCTTGACGGTCGAGCCGCTGGTCACCGCGGTGAAGGTCACGTCGGCCGCGTCGAACACGCCGGCGGTGACGGTCTTCGAGGCCAGCGTCTGCGAGGTGTTGAGCAGGTTGGCCGAGATACCGGACCAGAACTCGTCGGTCGACAGGTTCGCGGTGTAGGACGAGCTCAGCAGCGAGGCCTTGATCGTGTCCGACGGGAGGTTGATCGAGCCGGAGAGGATCTTCTCCTTGCCTTTGGCGTACAGCGCGTTGGCCATGGTCGTGGTTCCTAGAACGGGTTGAAGGCAACGACGTTGGGCCGGCGATCCGCCTGCTTGCGTCGAACGTTGGCGTCGGGCAGCTCCCCGAACGAGGCGGTGAAACGCGCCGCGGCAGCGGCGGCAGCGTCAGAGTCGAACGTCTCGGCGTCCTTCTTGAGGTAGGCCAGGTGCAGCATCCAGTCGACCAGCTGCTCGTGCAGCTGCGTCGGGATCTCCGGCGTCTCGTCTCCGTCGGTGAACGCGGCCAGCAGCGGCAGCCGGATCACGCGCAGCCGCAGCGTCACGTCGTCGATGGGCGTCGGCCACAGCCGCCCGGCCAGGCCGGCGCCGTTGCGATCGAGCACGAGGTGCGTCGGCCGCGCCGGCGAGCGCGCCTCCCACTGGTCGTCGTCGGCGTCCATCTGGTCCGCCGAGGTGATCACCAGCGGCTGAACGATCCCGTCGATCCGGGCCTTCAGCACGTCCAGCACGAGCGGGCTCAGGCCCACGTCGGTGGCGTCAGCCGCCACGTCGAGCTCGCAGATCGCGGTGGTCGTGGAGTCGCGCAGCAGGTGCGCACGGATGCAGGCCTGACGCTGGGCCTCGCTGGCGTACCGCAGCAGCGTGTCATCGCTCCAGAGGTACGGCTGCGCCGTGTCCTCCGCGCGCTCGCGGAAGATGTCGATCAGCTCGGCCAGCGTCATGGTGCCCGCGTCCGATCAGGCGTCGTCGTCCTGGTCGTCGGCGATCGACTTCCAGGCCGCATCGCGCTCGTCGCGCGACACGTCGAAGCCCACGCGCTTGCTCAGGCGCCGCAGGTCCGGGGTGCCGTCGTTGTTGAAGTCGGCCTGCTCTTCGCCAGCCATCATCAGCCGGATGCCAGCCACGATCAGGTCGTGCTTGGTCTTCTCGGCGCGGGCCTCGGCCTGCTCGGGTTGCTCGCCTTCTCGCAGGCAGCCCAGGTTCAGGGCCTTGCGCATGAAGCGGTTGTCGACTTCGATCGGCTCGGGGCCGATCAGCATGGTGTGGCCCGAGGTCAGGGCCACGTGGACGGGGGTTTCGGTCGGGGAGCGGAGCTTCACGATGTATTCCTCGTGGTGGTGGTTTGGGGAAAAAGCCCACCCGACGCGAGCCGGGTGGGAATCCCCTTGATCAGGGCCGGAGACAACCGGGTTGGTCCGGGCGATCAGCCTTGCGAGAAGGCGGCGCGGCCCTGGACGTAGTACTGCACCTCCAGGCGCACCTTGCCGGTCGTCGGCGAGCCGCCGCCGGAGGTCCACGTGACGGTGAGCGCGGGCTGCGTCGAGGTGTGCACGAAGCCGGTGGGCACGAGAGCGACCACGGCGCCGAGGGCGCGGATGTTCCCGTCCGTCAGGTAGCGCGTGGCAGAACTCGCGTCGCCCACGTCCATGACGTCGGTCGAGGTCGAATTCCACGCCTCCGTCGTGACCAGACGGCCCGACACGACGACGGCCCCGATGGGCAGATCCAGTGCCGCCGCCGCCACGTTGGTGGCGATGTCGGCCAGGTTGATGTTGACCCAGGCGTGGACCAGTTCCTGGCGCGCGCTGTTCTTGGTGATCGGCATGGTGGTTCCCCTTTCATCAGCAGAAGGGAGTCAAGGAACCCCAGGCCCCGCCGCGGGGCCCGGGGGCGCCCGCATCACTGCAGGTAGGTGTCGATGGCCAACACGCCGAAGTCCTGCGCGCTGCCGTCGTAGATCGAATAGAAGACGGGCTTCAGCAGCCCGAACATCTTGTCGATGTTGATGCCCTGCTTCGAGCCGTACTGGAACGTCTTCTCGTCCCACTCGGCCGGGCCGAGGTCGGCCATCGCCAGCGCCTGGGCGCCGCACAGCAGGCTGCGCGTGCCGTTGACGTTGCCGCCGGAGCCCCACTTGGAGCCGCCTGCCGCGCCCTTGGTGTTGTAGACCAGGCGGTGCTCGTGGAAGACCACGCCGTCGATGGTCACCGTGCCGCCGGTGAACCAGGGCGAGTCGGTGCCGCTCTTCGTGGCCACGCCCACCACCGCGCGCTGGTAGTCCGCGTCCTTCTTCAGGGCGGCCAGCGTGCCGGGCTGCACGAACATGCAGTAGTACTCCTTCCCGCCAGACATCAGCGGGCGGATGTACCGCTCCTTTGCGTACGCCACCGCGTCCACCACCATCTTGTACGAGGGCACGTACGAGCTGGTGATGTTGGCGGTCACGCTGGGCACCAGGGCCGTGCCATCCCACATCACCGAGCGCAGGCTCGAGGGTGCGCTGACGGCAGCCGCGAACGACAGGCCCGGGAACGGGCTGCCGGTGCGCGTGGCGCCGTTGTTCTTGAAGGCGTAGCTGATGCCCGACAGGGTCAGGAACGCCAGTTGGTCGATGCGGTTGGCCAGCCAGTACGCGAGGCGGCTCTTGCCCATCTCGCGGAACTTGATCACCGTCTTCTGGTCGGCGAGCTTGCCCTTGTTCTTGACGCCGTGCGAGATCAGATCGATGTCGACGATCTGGTTGTACGACTGCATCGCCTCTTCGTTGCCCTCGCGCTCGTTGTCGCCGACGACGCCGTCTTCGATCAGGTCGGCCACGAGGTGCACGATCACCTGCTCACCCTTCTCGGTCTTGGTGAGCTCGTTGATCAGCTGGATCAGCGAGCCATCGCTGGTGCCAGTGAAGCGGTTGATGAACATCTGATCGCGGGCGGCAGCCCACGTATCGCGCGACCACACGAGCTTCTGTTTCGGGGTCAGCGCGGCGAAATTGGTCTCGGCCATGACGGCACTCCTTCAAGCAGGGTTGAATTGCTTGAGCCGTCTCGCCGCTCGCCGCGAACACACGGAGTTGAGGGGTCCGAGCCCCCAGGCCGCCTATCGCTGCGTGCCCATGCGCGAACACGCCCGTTTGGTGGGCGAGCCCAGCGCGTTGGTGCGCTACCCCTGGCGGATGGCCGTTAGGCCACGTCGCCGCGGAGTGCCCGCTTCTCCTCGTCGGAGAGCGCCGCGAACTCCTTGTCGGACATCTTCTCGACGTCCAGCTGCCGGGCACGCCCGGCACGTTCACCCACGCCGCCGCTCAGCTGCGCCGGCTGGGCGTTGGCTGCGACCGCGTTCTTGCGGCGCTGGTCCTCTGCCCGGTTGCTCGGAGGTGGCGTCGGGTCCTTCTTGTCGGCCCCTGCCTTCTCCCAGCCCCTTGCCGACGCCACCGTCTGGACGGCATCGCGGAGCGCAATGTGCAGCGGCAGATCCTCGGATGCAACCAGGAAGTCGCGCCACTTGACCACGTCGTTGATGGCGGCCTTGTCTGCCTGCGGGTCCTTGTGGTTGAGCTGCGGATAAGCCGCCTGGGCGTCCTTCACGGCATCTGCGAACAGCTTGCGTTCCTCGGCCGCGGACATCTCGGCCAGGGCCTCTTCCTTGGCCTGACGCTTCTCCTCCTCCCGGATCTGCTTGCGGATGCCCGTGGCCTTGGCCAGGTCGCCATCCATCAGCGCATCGGCGTACTGCGCCTCGAGCGCGTCGAGGTCCACCGGCTTGGGCGCATCCGTGGCAGGCGCTGCGACTGCCGGCGGCGTGCCACCGCGGGCGCGCAGGGCCTCGGCCAGCGCCTCGTTGACGCGGCGCGACTCCTTCAGCGCCTCGTTCACCTCGTCGAAGCGCTCCTTCGGGATCACCGGCTTGCCGGCGCTCTTGCCGGCCGGTTCTCCAGGCTCGTCGCCCTCGTCGTCGTCGTCGGCCGCCTGGGCGGCCAGCTTCTTGACCGCCTTCGGGTCCAGCGGTGCAGGCTCGTCGCCCGCCGGCGTGACGACGTCGCCGCGGTCCTCGGGCTCGCCGTCGTCCTTGTCGTCGTCGCTGGCGTCGATGTCCAGGTCCTCGTCGAGGTCGTCGTCGACCAGCTGGATGTCCGGGTCGCTTGTGGGTTTCATGCCCATGTGCAGTTGCCTTTCAAGGGGGGTTCAGGGGAATCCGGCTCAGGTCTTCTCGCCCGGCTCGGTGTTGAAGGCCGACTCCATCTCCTCGGCCTTCTTCTTGGCCATCCTCGCGGCGGCCTGGAATCGCTTCTTGTCGGCGCGGATGGCTTCCGCCTCGATCAAGGTGCGCATGTCGGACTCGGCTTGCCACTTGGCGTCGAGGCCGACGGTGGAGGGTGCGTTGCGCTTGGCCATGGGTTCAGGCTCCTGCGGGTTGATCCAGGGTCTCGATGCCGCTCTTCATGCCCACCGCGGGGTTGGCGGGCGTGAGCGGGTTGGTGTTGACCGGCGCCGTCGGCAGGCCGCTGCCGTCCATCGGCACCACGCCAGGCGTGGGCTCCAGGTTGGGCACGATCGGCGGCCCATCGGCGTCCTCGAAGCCGGCCGAGCGCAGCAGCTTGTCGGCCAGCGGCGCCACCGCGGGCAGCATGGCAATCTGGTTGCCCGCCTGGGTCGCGGAGTACATGGCCTCCACGCTCTTGTTCACCGCCTCCACCGCCGTCTTGCGGGTCTGCGCGTTCAGCAGTTCGACCTTGGCCGCGATGGTCGGATCGCCCTGCTCCGAGGCCATCTGGTCGAGGATCTCGTCCTTGCGGGTCAGCGTGCTGTGCTGGACCATGACCGTGTCCGGGATCGCCACGCCGACCTTGCGCATCTCGAGCGCCTGGTTGAACTGGCTGTTCTCGAAGGTGGCCTGCGTCGGCTGCTCGCTCACCACCACGTCGTAGTCGCCCTCGGTGAGGTCGTTCATGTACGTGCCGGTGATCTCGTCCCACTGGTTGACGACGACCGTGCTGTCCACGGGCTTGCCGGTGCGCGGGTCCTGCTCGGTGATGCGGAAGACCCGCTCCTCCGTGTAGAACTGGGTCTCCAGGTCGCGGAAGCGCTCGGCCAGCATGTGGCGGGTGCGGCCCAGGTTGTCCAGCGGCAGCGCGAGCTGCGTCATCGCCGCGTGCTCCTTGGACTGGATGGCGATGCCGGAACGCTCGGGCCCGTCCAGGCCGCGCATCGCCTCGGGCACCGTGGCCTCGCGGATCTGCGCCGTGGAGCGGTCGATCAGGCGGTCGATGCCCTGCGGCACGTCGTTGGGCTTGATCTTCTCGGGCTTGGCCGACCCCTTGCGGTACTCGACCACCAGGCCGGTCTGCGCGCCCTTCGTCTCCAGGTCCTCGGTCTTCATGTTGGTGAGGCTGTTCTCCTCCACCACCCACCCGCTGTTGGCCGAGGTGTTGATGATGTGGACGAACTGGCTGATGCCCTTGTTCAGCGCCTGCTGCGGGCCCACCGCGTCGTCCACCAGCCCGGAGGTCTGGCCGCGCCGGAAGAACGGGAAGTACGGGATGACCGTGAAGCCGTCGTAGGGGCTGATGCTGTCTTGCAGCAGCTCGTCGTACGTGGTCACGCGCCAGCCGACGCGGCGCATCATGGTCCGGGTCTGCACCGCGCCCTGCGCGACGTGCTGCGCCACCACGTCGGGCAGCATGCTCTCGATCGCCTTCAGGTCGCCGGTGCGCGGGTACAGCAGGCAGCTGGTCAGCTGGCGCTTCCAGTACTGCCGGTCGATCACGCGCACGCGGGTGATGCCCGCCTCGTCGGTGTACTGCAGGTCCCAGGCGCGGTCGCGCCCGTTGTCCATGCCGAACTTGCTGCGCTCCTCGCCCTCGTCGTCGCTGTTGCCACCGAAGTCGGCCTCGTTGATCTTGCGCTCGGCCAGCGACGTGGCCACGCGCTTGCCGTACTGGTCCTCGATCTCCTCGAGGGTCATCCAGCGCGTCGTGATCACGTCGGCCCAGCCGGTCGGCTCGTAGGTCTTCGCGTCCGGGTCCGGGATCACGTCCATCGGGTCCAGCACGGTGACGCAGATGTTTCCCTGCATGGAGTGGTCGAACTCCACGCGCACGTCGAAGTAGCCGCGCTGCTCGATAAGCCCGTCGGAGAACACCTCGGTCTCCTTCCAGTGCAGGTGGCACTGGTCGGCGATCTGCTTGGTGATCTTGGACCGCATGTCGGCCTTGGCCTGGTCGGTGCCAGCGCCGCGCGGCCGGAAGCTGATGTCCATCCGGTTGTTGATCTGGTAGCCGATCGCGGCGTTGAGCGCGGGCTTGATCTCGTTGAACTCGTACGCCGGGCGGCCCTGCGAGTCGAGCAGCGCCTTGTCGACGGGGTCCCACTGCCGGCCGCCGCCCAGGTACATGCGATCGCAGATGCGGGCCTGCTTGGTGTAGGTGCGGTGCCCGCGCAGGATGCCGTAGCGGTAGCGCTGCCAGTTCTCCTGCGCGAGGCGGTTGTCGCTGAGCTTGGCGGGTTCCATGTTCACGCTGCCTGCGCCGAGCCACGGGTGGCTGCGCTCTTGAGTCGATCGGCAACCCGCGAGGCGGGCCGGCTCCGGGGTTGCACGCGCACGGCGAACGTCAGCGCCAGGGCGTCGGCGCTGTCAGGGCTGGGCAGCCCCAGCTCGCGCATCTTCTCCTTGGACATCAGCACCACGCGGCGCGAGCTGTCGTAGTGGTACTGCACCATCGTCAGGTCGTTCTGCAGCACGTCGTCGGCTGGCAGCAGCGAGGGCTGGTCCTTGATCCACTCGTTCATCTGCCACCACATCTCGGCGCGGCGGTTCAGGAAGCGCAGCGGCTCGTACGCGGCCTCGCCCGGGTGCACGCGGTAGATGCGGTCGTAGTTCTGCTCGATGAGGCGGTCGGCCACTCCGGTGCCGATGCCGGTGACGTCGACCACCACCGCGTCGGGGTCCTCTTCCTCGATCACGTTGGCCACGATGCCGGCCACCTGCATGGTGCCGAGCTTGGCGAAGCGCTTCACCCACAGCACTCGCCGTCCCTCGCGCATCACCAGCGCGGTCTTGTCCTTGCCGTACTCGGCCGGGTCCACGCCCAGCACGCGGGCGCCGCCGGGCAGGATCGCCTTGCGCCGGCGCGCGCGCACCACGTCGAGGATCTGCACCAGCGCGCGGTCGGAGCCGGCCATGAAGGCGAGCTCGGGCGACGCCGGGTACTCCTGGTTGAACAGCGCCTCGTCGCCCTCGAAGTCGGTGGCGATCTTCATGCGCCGCCAGGCCATCTGCTCGGCGTCCAGGCCATAGGCGTCGGCGTACTTCGCCTCCTGGTCGTCCAGCACAAAGCCCGCCGGCGGCGTGCGGCGGTACTCCGTCTGCCAGAACCACGGCACGAACACCGGGATGAAGTCGTTCAGCAGCGTCTCGTCGGCCTCGCCGCGCAGCGACGACTGCCACATGCCGTGGAACAGGTTGGCCACGCCGTTGGCCGTGGTCTCCAGCACGATCTCCGTGCCGTCCTCGTTGGGCACCACCTGCCCGAGGCCCGCCATGTGATCCTTGGCGTTCGGCCAGTGCGCCACCTCGGAGCCGTGGAAGAACTGCGCCGTGCCGGAACGGCCCGTGCCGCGCGAGCCCGCGGTGGCCACCTTGTAGCGGCTGTCCAGGCGGTCGAACCACAGTTCCTTGGCGTTGTCGGTGGCCGTCGACGGGCGCAGCTCGGCCGGGCAGTTGTCGTGGAACCGCTTCGTCATGCCGAACAGGTTGTCCGTCGCCGGCTGCTCGTGCGTCAGGATGTAGGCCTGCTTGCCGAACTCGCCGCTCGTGCGCCAGTAGAAGCGGCCGCCGATGTAGGTCGAGGCGCCCTGCTGCCGGCCCTTGAGGATCAGCGCCCGGACGCGGCCGGTGCGCTCGCGCTGGGCCTCGAGCTTCTCGTGGATGAACCGCTGCGCGTCGTTGAGGATGAACGGCTGAATGCTGCCGGCCTTCGTGCGGATCTTCAGCGCGCGCGGCGCGTAGGCGAGGAAGTCCTCGCGCATCAGGCGCAGGATGTCGTTGGCGGTCACGCCGTGCCGCCCTCGTACAGCTGGCGCAGCCGCTCCTCGTACGTGCCGTCGCCGGTCCCGCCCTCGTCCATCTTGTAGGCCTGGCGCTCGAGCGGGATCAGGTTGCGCAGGGCCTCGGTCAGCCGCGCGACGGCGCCGACGCGGTTGGACATGCCCAGCACGCGCTGGAGCGCCGACTTCACCTCGGCGCGGCGCTTCTCGATCGCCTCAGGCGTGCCGTCCGCGGCCTCGGCCTGGGCCACCAGGTCGGCGATGTGGTCGGCCAGCCCGGGCTCCTTGGTCAGGTCGCACACCTCGCGCAGCAGCGACGCCACCACCTCGCGGGCGGTGCGCACGGCTGACCGGTGCGCCAGCTGGACGGCCGCGCTGTCGAGTGCCGCCTGCTCCACCACCACCGCGGTCGCCGGCGGCAGGGCCTTGGACTGGAGCTTGCCGGTAACGCCGGCCTCGAGGACCATCGCGTCGGCCTTGGCGCGCACCAGGGCGGTCTGGTCGCGCGGGATGCCGCGCTTGGCGAAGTGCTTCTGGATCGCCTGCCTGGAGACCTTGATGCCGGTCTCGGCGGTGTACTCGGCCGCGAGCTGGTCAGGGCTCTTCAGGCCAGCCCGCCAGGCTGGCTCGATGCGCTCGTAGTCGACTTTGGTCGGGGGTGCCACGCGCGCGACTGTGGTTGCGGCGCGCCCCCCGTGCAACCGGGGATGGTTGCGGTCAGCGGCGCCAAACCTCAGCGCGCGGATTGACGACGTCGAATGGAAGGGATGCAACCTCCAGGCGCTGCGGCTTTCCCCACGCGAGGTCCAGCACGCGCACGACGCCGCCCGACGTGCACAGCGCGATCCTGGTGAGCGAATGATGGTCGGCGGCGGGGTCCCAGTTGATCCAGCCCAGCCAAGGGTCGGCCAGCAGCGTCGTCTCGCGCGGCACGACCCGCATCAGCGCGTCGGCGCGCACGATCGCCGGCGCCGCGCCCAGCGCCAGGATCGAGCCGAGGAAGGTGCGGCGGGTGGTCATGTCGGCGGCGGCCCCTGCGTCACCGTCGGCGTGCCGACGTTCCAGGCGGGCTGGCGCAGCTCGATGGTCGGACCGACCTTGGATGCAACGTAGCAGCGCATGGCGGCGACCAGGGGCGTGGGGCCAGCACCCTCCGGCCCATCAATTCCGCCCTGAAACCAGAACCGGTTGGTCGCCCGCCACCATCCCGGGACCAGCACTGGGTCATCGACGGCGGAAATGACGCTGATCCGCTCGCGGTCGATGATCGGCCCGCCGACGCCCCAGTCCGTGGAGAACGGTGGCGCGGCACCGTAGAACGCCATGTTGGCGCCGTCGACCAGCACCAGGCAGCCGCCTTCCGGCCAGCGCTCGCGCACGTGGTCGGGCACGCCCGCCGGCGGCTCGAGCGCCCGCGTGGCGCCCATGGCCAGCAGCACCGCCTGGTCCAGCAGCGGCCCGGCCTCGAGCTCTTCGACATTGAACATCGTCATGTGTCACCCTTCAGAAAGTCGGGCAGGCAACGATTCTCGCCCTGCATCCGCGCCTGCCGTGCCGCGGTGCAGTCCTCGCAGTAGCTGAAGTCGCGGTTCAGCGCAGGCGCTCCCTTGATCCAGATCACCGGGCCGTCGCCGCGCCACTTCGACGTGCTGCGCCGGCCTGCGACGGCGGCCACCTCCACGTACTCGCGCCAGCTTGCATGAGTGTCGAAGCACGCTGGGCGGCCAGCCGGTAGCACCTTGTCCAGCGCCACGAGGTTGGAGCTAGGCGCGCGCGGCTTGCGGTGCGGATCTGCTCGAGGCAGGGTCTCCTCGGGCTCGAAGTCGGCCGCGGCGTGCATGGAGCGGACGGTGAGCAGCCATGGGTGGACGAAGGCGATGCTCGTGGCCATGGCTGGCTCCCTTCAGCGCCGCTGCGCTACCGCTGACCCCGCAGAGCGTCTTGCAGCGCGGCCTTCAGGCTGCTGCGCACATCGGATGCCATCTCATCCAGCGCCCACTTCGGGGCGTTTAGCAACCGGTTGCCCATATCGAGCAACGCCCCTCCCATGCCCATCCTGCGCAGCTGCTTGACCGGGTGCAGCACGATCACCGGGCGCGACTGCTTGCGCTGGTCCTTCGTCCTCGGCCACGTCGGCGGATGCCCTCGCGCCGGCTTGCGCTTCCGCTCCGCCTTGAACTTCGGGTGCTGGCCCTGGTCCTCGTGCTCCGCGGCCTTGAAGACCTGGTACACGCTCCGGTTGCCTCCAGCTTCCCGGCGCAGCTCGCGCGCTTTGCGTCCGTTCAAATTCGATCTCCTTGGGTGTGTGGGTTCCCGCGGTGGCCTACGCCACCACCGTCCGCTTCGTCCGCATGCGCTCCGGCATCACGATCGTGCGGCCCTCGTCGCGCAGCTCCTGCAGGGTCGCCTCGCGGCAGCCGGGCAGGTGAACGATCAGGCCGCGCTCCTTGTCGTGCGAGTACACGAACTTGAAGCCGTCGACCAGGATGAACTCGGCGCGCGCCCAGGGAACGGTGTGGGCAAACTGGTAGTTGCTGGTGGGCTCGGTCATCGCGGCAGCGCCTCCTTGCACAGAAGTCCGTTGGCCAGCCGGCCGTTGATCACCTCGCCGCCGCGGCAGTGGCCCTCGAAGCAGGCGCAGCAGCCCGGGGGGCGCACCGTGTACTCGCGCGGCAGGGCGTCGATGACGCGCTGCTGCTCGGCCAGCAGCTCGGCCTGGGCAGCCTGGGCGTCGCGGAGCATGTCCCAGAGGGTGGTCATGTCGTCACCGCCTCTCGCTCTGGTATTGGCAGCAGATGCGACTGCGGCACCCACCAAGCCGGCTTGTCGCGCCCACCGCGGTCTTTCCACCACTCGTCGCGGCAAGCGTCGGCGCCGCGAATCCAGACGGCGGCGAACGCCGACCAGGCTCGACACGTACATCTCCTGCGGCGTGAGGGTGACGATTCGCGTGCCGGTCATCGCAGCGCCTCGTACTCGGATGCCTGGTCTGGATACGCCTTGGCCCACGCTTCGTAGACCTCGGCCGGCATCAACTGCCCGCGAGGACCGATCCAGGCTCGCGGCGGCGCGTGGAGTCGACGCCCGCCTACAGCGTCAGCCACCCACTGCGCGTGTGCGCCAGCCTGGAAGGCCATGTGCAGCAGCGTGCGCATGTCGGCCTCGCCGAAGCCCCGCGCGCTCAGCTCGGCGGATCGGATCACCTCCTTGCCGGTGTCGTTTGCCCATTCAAGCCAGCGGCGGGCGGCGGCGCGTTCCTGTTCGGTCATCAGAAGCTCGCCGGTGATTCCAGGTCGGCCGGCTGCGGCCCACCCTCGAAGATCGCCGCCACGGTGGCGCCGCGGCGCTGCACCCGGATCGGCCGCACCACGGCAGCCGGCAGGCGCGGCGCAGGCTCCTCGGGCAGCAGACCCATCTGCTGCGCCACCAGCGGCTCGACCTCG
>JACCEC010096675.1_pt1 | contig 11619 bp, 15 predicted proteins | sample 7450121 | NCBI WGS metagenome assembly JACCEC01 (sample SAMN15323455, study PRJNA562643) | freshwater metagenome | isolation source: river surface water | place: USA:Blue River Watershed | collected 2017-08-18 | reverse complement strand
GGTGTGCGCACAGCCAAACTTGCTGGCGTTGACCTCAAAGTCGGTGGCGAGGGCATGAAGCAGTGGTACGACAAGACCTATAAGAACTACCTTGAGAAGTATGCCAAGCAGCACGGCGGCAAGTTGGGAGTCACCCATTTAAAGACAAAAGAAGATTGGCCTTTCCCAATTCAAATTTCTTCAGATGGAGAAAAATACTGGATCAGCGGTAGAGATCCAAGAATTGATGCTAACAACCCAAACCTTGCTGGCAAGAAATTTGATTCTTGGGATGAGGCGAACAAAGCTAGAGAAGCTTTTTATTCTGGTCATGATGAGCCCGTTTACTACATCGACATCACAGATGCGATGCGTGAGTCAGCTAAGAAGGGGCAGTCGTATAAGGATGGCGGCGCTGTTCACCCAGCCGTAGAGAAGTTTGCAGCCAGCCTGCCTCATCCTGCAGTGACAGAATTTGAGAATCGCGTTATTGATCTTGGCGACATGATTACTGGTGGTGGCGCTATTGATCTATCTACCAAGGTTGTTGGCAGCTATGCGATGGGCGGTGCTGCTTACAACACAATCCCTGACGTTTCTGATGCAGAGAAAATGGTTCAGGGGCCAGCGTTTTAATAAGGAACAATCATGCCTGAAATGCCGATAGATCCAGAGTTTGGTCGATTCATTGAGGGAATCACAAATACGCCTGATGGCGGGGCTGTGATTGACATTGACATGGAGGAGTCAGACGTTGAGGAGCTGGAGGATGGCTCAGCGATCGTCAGCCTTGATGTCAAAACCCCGAGGGACGACACAGACTTTTACGACAACCTAGCAGAGACGCTGGACGTCGGTGAGCTGCAAGACATCAGCTTGCGTTACCTAGAGCTAATCGACAAGGACAAGGAAGACCGCAAGGAGCGCGACAAGAAGTATGCCGAAGGTCTGAAGCGTTCTGGTCTGGGTGAGGATGCCCCGGGTGGTGCTACGTTCACTGGTGCCTCGAAGGTTGCGCATCCTGTGCTGGCTGAGGCTTGCGTGGACTTTGCTGCCCGTGCGATCAAGGAGATGTTCCCACCTGACGGCCCGACTCGCACCAAGATTCTTGGGGATGTAACGCCTGAGAAGACTGAGAGGGCTGAGCGCAAGCGCGACTACATGAACTGGCAGCTGACGGAGCAGATTGAGGAGTTCCGTGACGAGCAGGAGCAGATGCTGACCCAGCTGCCGATGGGTGGCTCGCAGTACATGAAGCTGTGGTTTGACGAGAAGAAGAAGCGCCCCTGTGCTGAGTTCGTCCCTGTAGACAAGATCCACCTGCCTGCCTCGTCTGTGAACTTCTACACAGCCCAGCGCGTGACTGAGGAGCACAACATCTCCCAGTACGAGTTCGAGGCGCGTATTGGGTCTGGCTTGTACCGCGACGTCAACTTCATCCGGGCTTCAATGACGCCTAGTGAGACTGAGGCAGAGAAGGCCAACGACAAGATCGAAGGCGTATCCATCAGCGAGAACATTGATGGTCTGAGGACTGTCTACCATGTCTATTGCTGGATGGAGCTAAAGGAAGACGGTCGCACTGAAGGCGAGATGGCTCCGTACATCCTGATGATTGACGAGCTGGACAACAAGGTTCTAGGCCTGTATCGCAACTGGGAAGAGGGCGACGAGACGCTGACTAAGCTGGACTGGTTGATTGAGTTCAAGTTCATCCCGTGGCGTGGTGCCTACGCCATTGGCCTACCTCATCTGATGGGCGACTTGGCTGGCGCTCTGACGGGTGCTCTCCGTGCTTTGCTGGACTCTGCTCACATTAACAATGCTGCAACCCTGCTGAAACTTAAGGGCGGCAAGCTCTCTGGTCAGAGTGATCAAGTAGATGTGACGCAGGTGGTTGAGATTGAGGCGGCTCCCGGTATTGACGACATCCGTAAGGTGGCGATGCCTATGCCGTTCAACCCGCCAAGCCCTGTGCTGTTCCAGCTTCTAGGCTTCTTGCAGACGGCTGCCAAGGGCGTTGTTACGACGTCTGAGGAGAAGATTGCTGACATCAACTCTCAGGCTCCTGTGGGCACAACGCAGGCGCTGATTGAGCAGGGCGCTGCAGTGTTCTCTGCTATCCACGCCCGTCTGCATACGTCTCAAAAGCGCCTTCTGCAGGTTCTGGGGCGCATCAACCGCTGGTATCTGGATGACCAGCTGAAGTCTGATGTAGTGGCAGAACTGCCGATTGAGCGCGAGGACTTTGAGAAGAACTCAGACGTCATCCCTGTCTCTGACCCACACATCTTTAGCGAAACGCAACGCATGGCGCAGACTCAGGCCGTGATTGCGTACATGGACAAGTACCCCAGCCTGTTTGACCCAAGGGCTGTCGTGTCCCGGGCTCTGAAGCAGATGAAGGTGCCGAACGTCAATGAGTTGATGCCTAACGCTATCAAGCCGGTAGAGATGAATGCGGCTGACGAGAATGCAGCGATGGCCTTGGGTAAACCGGCGTTTGCCTACCCGAATCAGGATCATCTGGCGCACATCCAGAGCCATTTGGACTTTGCGACTGACCCAGTGCTGGGTGGTAGCCCAATCATGGCTGGAGCCTGCATCCCACAGACCATTGAGCACGTAAAGCAGCACATCTTGCTGTGGTATCAGAACCAAGTGACTCAGTACGCTGTGGGTGAGACGGGCATTGACCTGCAGAAATACGGCGAGCTGAAGATGTCGAAGGCTATCGACCAGACGGTTGCCGTGGCTACAGCTCACGTGAAGATGGATGCCCAGCAGGTGTTTGCTCAGGTAATGCCGATCCTGCAGCAGTTGAGCCAGCAATTTGCTCAGATGCAGTCTGCCCAGACGAACCTACAGGCTGCTGCTATGCGTGACCCTGAGGCGGCGGCTGTTCTGCAGGCCTCGATGGCTGAGACGCAGCGTCGGGCGATGAGGGATCAGGCTGACATGAAGATGGAGACTGACAAACTGCAGGTTGAGGTTGCTATGAACGCAGAGAACAACCTGACGAAGGAAAGGATGAAGGAGGCTGATCTGACGGTAGATGAGCTTCGACTTCAGGCAGAACAGCAGAGAACCGCTGAAAAGCTGCAACAGGCAGCGCAACGTAACTTAGGGAGGATGTAATGGCTGATTACGACAAAGAGCAGCAGACCGAGCAGGTCAAGCAGCACCAGCGCATGGCTGCAGGCGCATGGGTGAATGGCGAGCAGATGAAAGAACAGGGTTCTGCGACCCTGCCGAAAGCGAATAGCGACCACGGCAACTTTAGTGGTGGCAAAGGTGTAGACAAGCGAAACGCATGAGATACGCGAGCGACTTCATAAGCGTTGTAAAAGCGCGTCGGGCAGAGATAGCAACCGCATTAGCTGAGGGTAACGCGATGAACATCGAGAGTTACCACCGGCTAGTGGGGAATTATCTTGGGCTCGGTGAAGCATTAGACATCCTTAACAAACTTTTAGAGGAACCGAATGAACATGAATGAACTGCCGGTAGCTTCTAGCGAAGCTGAAATAGCGTGGGCATTTCCCACGGTAGACCCCGGCGCACAACCTCTTGGCGCAAGAATTCTTGTGCAACTACGTCGTGCTAAGAAGAAGACGACAACTGCTGGAATCATTCTCGTTGAAGAAACGAAAGAGACTGAGAAGTGGCAGAACATGGTTGCGAAGGTAATTGCTGTTGGCCCATTGGCGTTTAAGAAGCGCGACACAATGGAGTCTTGGCCTGAAGGCTCATGGTGCGAGGTAGGGGACTACATTCGCGTCCCGAAGTGGGGCGGCGACCGTTGGGAAGTATCTGTTCCTGACCAACCCGACGAAGATCCGGCGCTGTTTGCCGTCTTCAATGACCACGAAGTGATCGCCAAGGTGACTTGCGATCCGCTGACCATGAGGGCCTTTGTATGAGTGATCAGATTGACAACAAGACTCAAGACTTGTTTGTGTCTGAGGAGCAGGATGGGACTGCATTAGTCAGCCTGCCTGCAGATTTGGCACCAGAGCCCGTAGAAGCGGCTTCAGGAGGCGCGGCACACGAGGATGAAGATGCAGCTGACGCGGCTGCAGAAGCGGCTGAAATCGCCGCTAATGGCGCTGTAGACCCCGAGCAAGACGCTATTCGGGCTGCCAAACGAGCCAAGCGTAAAGCTCGCAAGGAATACCACCGTCAAGTACAGACGGAGAAGGATATTCGCTTGCAAAACTTGCAACGCCAGAACCAAGAACTGCTAGAGCGTTTGTCTGTTATCGAAAAGAAAACGCAAAGCAGTGAGTTGGCTCGGGTAGACAAGGCGATTGAAGACCAGCAGCTCCGTGTTGACTTTGCGAAACGCAAGATGCAAGAGGCCACTGAGTCGATGAACGGTGAGCTTCTTACTCAAGCGCAAGAAATGTGGTTTGAAGCGCGTCGTGAGGTTGAAGCCCTAGACGCAATGAAGAAGCGTATGGTGCAGCCTGACCGTCCTCAGACGATCCAGCAAGATCCGTTGCTTCAGCGTTACGCCTCGTCATGGATGGAGGCTAATCCTTGGTACAACCCTCAAGGGCAAGACATGGACTCAAAGATTGCATTGACGGTAGACCAAGCTTTGGCTGACGAGGGCTGGGATCCCAAGACGCCAGAATATTGGGAAGAGCTTGACAATCGCTTGTCAAAAGTATTACCCAACCGCTATACTGATTTCACTAGCGAGAAACCGCCAGTGAGAAGGCCTCCGAAGAGTGTTGTAACCAGTTCGGGGCGTGAGGCATCTAGTAGTCCGAAAGCGAACCAGCTCGTTCTTAGTAGGGAGCAGGTTCAAGCGATGAAAGAAGCCGGATTCTGGGACGATCCTGAAAAGCGCGCCCGGATGATCAAACGCTACGCAATTGAAGCACGACAGAACAGGAGCTAATCATGGATTCTCGTTTAAAAAAATCTCTCTCTGCAGGTGGGCGCGAAGATCGCGCTAGTCACGACAAGTCTCGTGAGGCACCGGAGGAAACTTTTGTGTCAGCCGACGAACGTCGCAAGATGTGGAAGGACGAATGGACACAAAGCGCATTGCCCAATGCACCTGATCTTCCCGGCTGGCATGTATGCTGGCTATCGACAACCAACAGTTACGACAGTATTGATAAGCGGATTCGCCTTGGCTACGTACCAGTGAAAGCTGAAGAGGTAGGGGGATACGAGAATTACCGTGTAAAAGCTGGCGAACATGAGGGTTATATCGCGTGTAACGAGATGCTGCTCTTCAAAATACCGATGGAGCACTATCAGGAAATTATGACGCACTTCCACCACGATGCACCGTTGGAAGAGGCTAATAAGATCCGCGTTCAAGCTGAAGCACTTCAGCAGCGTGATAGTTCAGGCAAAGCCCTGAGTCGGACGGAGGGTGAAGGCATCGAGCAACTTGATAAACCGCTGCCTGCTCCTGTATTCCAAGGGTAGGAGTGTTTTAAACCTTATGGAGTGACAAATGTCTACGACAAATGCTCCGTTCGGCCTGCGCCCTGCGTTTCATCCTTCGGGTCTGGATCGCGCCACCGTGCTGGCTAACGGAATTACCTCGGGCTATAGCTCGGACATCCTCAAAGGTCAGCCTGTCAAACTCGACAGTGCTGGCGTGATTCAACCTGCCGCTGCTGGTGAGCAGTTCGTCGGTGCCTTTGCTGGCGTCGAGTGGACTGATACCACTGGTCGTCGTCGCGTATCGAACTACTGGCCCGGATCTACCGCCTACCAGACTGGTTCGTGCGTTGCCTACTTCTACACCGATCCCAACATCGTGTATGAGATTCAGGCAGAAGGCTCTCTGACTCAGGCTGCTGTTGGTGACGAGTTCAATCTCTCGAACACCACTGCAGGTTCTAACGTCACTGGTCTGTCTCAGGCAACTCTGGGCACCACGGCTGCTGGCGCTGGTTCGGTCAAGCAGTGCCGTGTTGTAAATCTGGCCCCCTATCCTGACAACGCATGGGGTGACAACTACACTGTTGTGCAGGTTCAGATCAGCCAGCACCAGTATCTCGCCAATGCGGCGGCTATCTGATAAGGAGGGACTGAACTATGGCAGCCCCAATGAGAAGTACAGACTTTCGTAGTATTGTCGAACCGATTCTGAACGAATGCTTCGACGGTGTTTACGATCAGCGTACTGATGAATGGTCACGAGTCTTCCGCGAGCAGGAAGGCATTCCCCGTAACTACCACGAAGAGCCGGTTCTGTACGGCTTTGGTGCAGCTCCGCAAATGCCTGACGGCGCTCCTGTCGTCTATCAGCAGGGCGGTGTGCTGTTCCTCAAGCGTTACGTCTACAACGTCTATGGTCTGGCATTTGCTCTGACCAAAGTTCTCGTTGAGGACGGCGATCACATCCGTATCGGTCAGGTCTATGCCCGTCACTTGGCACAGTCCCTGATTGAGACGAAAGAAACGCTGTCGGCTAACGTCCTGAATCGTGCGTTCAACAGCGCCTACCCGGGCGGTGACGGTGTGCAGCTGAACTCGGCTTCGCACCCAATCGTCAACGGTACGTTCTCGAACCTGCTGACGACTGCAGCTAACCTGTCCCAGACCTCTCTGGAACAGATGCTGATCCAGATTCGTCAGGCTGTGGACAACAACGGCAAGAAGATTCGTCTGGTTCCCCGCCAGCTGGTGGTGGCTCCGGGCAACGTCTTCCAAGCTGAAGTTCTGCTGAAGTCGGTTCTGCGTTCCGGCAATGCAAACAACGACATCAACCCGATCAAATCCATCGGCCTGCTGGACGAAGGCGCTGCAGTTCTGTCGCGTCTGACTTCTGCAACCGCATGGTGGGTTCAGACTGATGCTCCTGAGGGCATGAAGCTGATGATGCGTCGTAAGCTGGAAAAGACGATGGAAGGTGACTTCGAGACTGACTCGATGCGCTACAAGGCCACCGAGCGTTACGACGTTGGCTTTACCGACCCACGTGCAATGTACGGCACCCCGGGCGTCTAAGAGACTGGTAAAACGATGGAGGCTTCGGCCTCCTATCAAATAGGAGAAATGAAATGAGTCAAACCTATATTGGTTCGGCGCTCCGTACCGGCTCTGACACGCTTACTGACTCGGTTGATGGTGGATGGGTCGTCGTATCACAGGCAACTACTGTTACCTCTGATGCAGGCGGCAACATCACTAGCGGCACGATCACTGTACCTGCCAATTCTCAGATCATCGACATCATTGCCGAGAAGCTGGTGAACTGGACGGTTGGTGGCGGTACTGCTAACGCTCTCAACATTCGTGTTGGTAGTGCATCCAATAGCGCGACGTACTTCCCGACGACCAACATGGCAGCAACTGTTGTGTCTTCTGGGACTCTGACTTCCGCTAATGTGCTGGCACGTAGCAATGTAGCAAGCAACGTAGCTATCTACTGCTCTGTCGATCCTGATGGCAACATTGCCACTACTCAGGCACAGATTCAGTTCACTGTTCTGTACGCACAGCGCTAAGGAGACTAGCTATGGGGCAATTTAAGCCGATGGTCAAAATGATGACCACTGAGCCCAGCGTAGAGCTGAAGCTCAAAAATGGCGGTGCTGTAGCTATGAAGAAGGGCGGTTCCACTACCAAGGCCAAGAAGATGGCTGACGGTGGCATGGGCGGCATGGGTGGCATGGGCGGTCTTGGCGCTGCTGGCGCTATGGCTGGTCAGGCTCCGATGGTGGGTCGCCCTGCGATGGCTAATCCTATCCGTACCCCTGCAAAACCCACGATGGCCTCGCGTCGTAAGGCGATGATGGCTAAGCCTGCCATGAAGGACGGCGGTTCTGTAGCTGAAAAGCTGAAGGAACATGCTGACAAGCCTGCGTCAAAGGCGCACAAAGGCTTGAAGACTGGCGGTGTTGTGGACGGTCAGGGTGGTTACAAGGATGGCGGCATCATCAAATCAACCTCTGGCAAAACCATGATGCACACTGCCAAACCTGATCATTCACCTGCCAAGACTGGCGGCGTGAAGATGGGCAACGGTGGTGGCTACAAAACTGGTGGTGTGGCAAAAGCAAACGCGGGTGGCTACAAGAAAGGTGGCTACGCAAAAAAGTTTGCTGACGGTGGTTCAGTTCAGGCTGATGGACGCGCCGTCAAAATGCCTCAAGGGCAGAAGAAGCCCTCTCAGCCAGTAAGCATCAGCCGGTTGTCTGGCACCTTTAAAACGGGTGGCTCAGTAACTCCTGCTGAAGGTCGTTTGCAGAAGATCCACAAGTCGGAAAACGCGACTGCCATGAAGCAAGCCAAGATGAAGCTGACTGACAAGTACAGCAAATATCAAGGCAAGAAGATGGCAGATGGTGGTGATCCGATGCACGGCTCTGCCCGGGAAAGCGAAGGCTACAAGAAGTTTTACGAGAATGAGAAGGCTGAAAATGAGGCCGATCGTAAAGCAGCTATGGACGCCTTGATGCACCCAGTTGAGACGATGAAGAGCTTGCCCGGAAAGATTCGGGAAGGCTTTAACGCTCTCAAGAAGGGTATGAGCGGTCAGGGTGCTGTCACAACGACTGAGCGTGAAGTAAGCCGTACTGTCTCTCCGGGTAAAAAGCGGGGCGGCAGAGCTTGTTAAGACAAGGGGGCTTAGTCCCCCTGTCTTTTATTGGAGACTTGAATGCCTGCAACAGCAACATCTCAGACTTTGTTTGATGGTGAGCGCGTTGCCATCATGAAGTTTGACTTTACGACTACAGACTCTTCTGGTGAGAACGGTGTAGTCAAAGTCGATCCTGCTTCACTGACCCCATCACAATCTGGCGGTGGGGTGTGTAACTCTGTGTCTCTGTTAAAAGTGTCTGCTTTGACTTCTGGTATGTCAGTTGCCATGTATTGGCAGGCAAACACTCCTTTGATGATTGAAACGATTCCTGCTAACACTCAGTACATTCAGGATTACGCCAACATAGGCGGCCTGACTAACAACGCTGGTGCTGGCAAGACTGGGAACATTACGTTTACTACGTATGAGACTGGTGCTGGGGATGCGTACACGGTCATTCTTGAGATGCAGAAGCACTACGTGAATCCTTATGCTTAAGGGCTGATTATGAGAGCACAAAGCGTATCTAAGACTGGCACGGGATCAAGCTCTGCGCTAGTCATGAACACAAACATCAGCCCATTTAACGTGGGTTTTGGCGTGACTGTATCTGGCAACGTGACGTATTCAGTGCAGCATACGTTTGATGATCCGGGCGTTGGGTTCACGACTTGGTACAGCCATCCTACGATTGCCAGCAAGACTGACGCGCAGGATGGTAACTATGCCTTCCCTGTGACTGGGATCAAGCTGTTAGTGGCTTCTGGTAACGGCACGGCAACAATAAGTGTTGTTCAGGCGGGAATTTAAATGCCTTATGTCGGGTACTCAAACGTAGCCAACCAAGCAAATACTTCTGATGGTTTTGCTTCTGGGGTTGGTGCCAAGAATGTACCTGTGACTGATGGCTACGGTGAGAACGTAGGCGACACTGGTGTAGTAGACCTGTATGGCGGTGCTGCTGTAGTAACCAAATACTACATAGCTGATGAAACTGATCCGGGATATGTGCTGCAAGAGGACGGGTCTAAGATAGTTCTGGAGTTATCGTAATGGCAGACCAGAAGATTTCGCAGATGCCAGCAGCCAGTACCTTAACGGGTGCTGAGCTTGTTCCTCTTGTGCAAGATGGATTGAATGTTCAGTCTACGTTGGGGAATGTAAAGGCGTTCAACAACACCTATATTGCTGTCAGCAGTGACCAAGACCAGACTGGAAACGTGTCTACCGGCACAGTGATGACGTTTAGCACTGTTGATATTCAAGACAGCATCACGTTGGTCAGTGGCAGCAGGATTACGGTTCCAAACACTGGTGTTTACAACTTGCAATTCAGTGCTCAGATAGTCAACACAGACAACGAGCAGCACAACGTCAAGATTTGGTTCCGTGTAAATGGTTCAGACGTTACAAATTCTGCTACTGACATTACGATCCCATCAAGAAAGACGAGCAATATTTACGGATATGGGGTTGCTGCTTGGAACATTTTCTTGAGTTTGACGGCAGGGCAGTATGTTGAGCTTGTTTGGCTGCCTAGTTCTACGTTGGTGACGCTAGAGCATGTTCCTTTGAGCGCATCTCCTGCTGTTCCTGCAATACCTTCCGTCATTGCAACCATGAATCAGGTGGCCTAAATGCCAGCAAAGTCCAAAGCCCAGTTTAGGTTGATGCAGGCAGTAGCCCACAACCCCAAGATTGCCAAGAAGACTGGCATTTCCAAGTCTGTGGGCGAGGAGTTTGTATCGGCTACCAAAGCCCCTAAAAAGCTCCCAGAGCGCTTGAAAGACGGTGGCCCATCGTTGGCTATAGGCAGGGGAGAAAAGCTCCCTGTGAGCCAAGGAGCGGGTCTGACGGCTAAGGGCAGGGCTAAGTACAACCGTGAGACTGGTAGCAACCTGAAGGCTCCTCAGCCGGAAGGTGGCCCACGTAAGGATTCGTTCTGTGCTCGGATGCGTCCGATTGCAGAGAAGAGTGAGAAGGGTTCCCGCGCACGGGCGTCCATGCGCAGGTGGAAATGTTCGGGGCTTTAAATGGCTTACTCGGGAACAATTGGGACGACTGTCATTGATGTCCAGACCATGATTGATCATGGGGCTAGGCGTTGTGGCAAGCTGGCTGAAGAACTGACCTCTGAGCAGCAGCTGTCTGCTCGTCAGTCTTTGTTCTTTCTGCTGTCTCACCTAATCAACCGGGGTATCCAATACTGGGCGATCAGCAAAAAGGTCTTTGGGTTGCAGGCTGACCAGTACGTATACAAGCTGCCTCTAGGGGCAGTAGATGCCTTGAATGTGCTGTACAGGACAATGGATCGTCCGAGTGGTGACTACACATCGTCTGCCGGTGGGGTCATTGAGAATGTCTACGACTCAAACATAGACACTTACTGCCAGCAAACTTCTGCAAACGGAAACATACAGGTGTTTTATGGAACTGATAATCCTGTTTATGTTGGCAGTATCGGCATTCTTCCTTATGTTGCTGCTGGCGGCTCAGCTACTTGGAGCATTATCTTTGAATACTCCGTGGACGGAATTACTTGGAATACTCTCGAAGATTTGGGAACAGTTGTCGTAACTGACAACCAGTGGATCTGGACAGACGTTGAGCCGGGGCAGACTGTTGAGTATTACAGGGTTCGCGCTTACAACGGCACGACTTTGGCGTTGCGTGAGTTGTACTTTGGGAACAACAGCCGTGAGATTCCGATGGCTCGTTTGAACCGTGACGACTACACGAACCTGCCTAACAAGAATTTCACAGCAAACCAGCCGTATCAGTTCTGGTTTGACCGTACCATCCCACAGGCTTCCTTGTATTTGTGGCCTGTTCCTAGCGACCCCTTCATTCAGATGACTGTCTGGTATTCCCGGCAGATTATGGATGTGGGTGACTTGTCTGGGGAGCTAGAAATTCCTCAGAGATGGTACGAGGCAACAGTCATGATGTTGTCTCACAGAATGAGCATGGAACTACCGGGTGTACAGCTTGACAGGGTAGGTTACTTGGAGAAGATGGCAGACCAATTCTTGCGTGAGGTTGAGCAGGAAGAGCGCGATCGTTCGCCTGTGTACTTC
>JACCEC013183957.1_pt1 | contig 11621 bp, 8 predicted proteins | sample 7450121 | NCBI WGS metagenome assembly JACCEC01 (sample SAMN15323455, study PRJNA562643) | freshwater metagenome | isolation source: river surface water | place: USA:Blue River Watershed | collected 2017-08-18 | reverse complement strand
AGTAACAAAGTTATAGATTTTAAGCACCTTTATCGGGTGTTTGTTCCGATGCGCTGCATCGGTTACTGAGGGGGGTATTTAGTCCCCCGATTGAAAATCGGGGGTTACAGATATGTAGTGCCTACGGCACAGCACACTTAACTAAGTCATTGATAATCAGGGCAAAATGAACCGTAGGTTCAATATATCTGTAACCCCCGATTTCAATCGGGGGATTAGATGCCACCCCCACACTAACCGATGCAGCGCATCGGAACAGCATTAAACTTTGTTACTTTATTATTTTTTCATTCCAAAGTAGAGACGCAATGCCTTGCCACTCTACTCTATTTTCCTTTTTTATCTTTATTTTTACTAAACCTTTTAGCAAAAATAACTATTTTAGCACCATGAAAAATGTAACGACAAATCAAAATATGCCTACTTTTTGGGAACGCCTGTATCAACCTTTTGGGCATGGGGTTGCGGTGTTCGTGGTGGCGGCAGCGACAATGCTTGTAAGTGCTTTGTTGCGTTCAATGGGTATTTTAGACATCAGCCCCATTATTTTTTGGGTTGTATGGGCTACTTTCTTACTTTGTTTCGCACTCTTTAACAGCGTTTTAAGCCTAAATACAAAATTGGATATGAACCAATATTGGTTTAAATCTACCTCCATTTATACGGCGTTAGTGCTGAGTATCGGGGCTTTGGCGTGGCTTTTTTCGGGGCTTTCGCTCAAAGAAGCAGGAAGTTTTCAATTTATTTTTATTGTTATTACATTTGGGTATCTACTTTTTTTGAGCATGGCGCGTTTTATGCGTAAAATAGTGGAGTTGGCACAAAAAGAAGATAACCGTTGGCAACAACGTAGCCGAAAAAAATAAATTGATTACATACATAAATCATAAAAACATGAAAATCAATACCTTAATTTTATTTTTTGCTTTTTGGGTAAATATTTCGGTTGCCCAAGAAATCCCTTTTTTATTGGTCAAAAAAGATAAAAAATTGGCTTTCAAAGACCAAAATGGCATCACCGTTTCTAAATTAGGCACGTGGGATAAGGCTGTAAATTTTTCGCCGTTCAGCCCGTTTATCCGCGTTGAGCGAGACGGCGCAAAATTTTTGTTAGATACCGCAGGCAATACGTTTCTCCTCGCCGATTCGCTTGCTAAACTCACCCCCTCAGTAACTGCCCTTGATTTAAGCAATCAAAATTTACAAACATTTCCAAAAGAAATATTGAATTTCAAGCAATTACAAATTTTAATTTTAAATGATAATTTAATTAGTCAAATTCCTGCCGACATCGCTACATTAAAAAATTTAATGTATTTTTCATGTGCAAATTGTCAGTTAGAAAATTTGCCCGCTACTTTTTTTGATTTGAAATCTTTAAAAATTGTCAATCTTGAAAATAACATTGGGTTAAAAAACATCTCTGAAAAATTTAAAACACTTGTTAATTTATCCTATTTGTATCTTTCTAACACAGGAATTACAGATTTGCCCAATAGTTTTGCCGCCCTTGAGCATTTAATTTTTTTAGATATTAGTAGAAATCAATTAACCGTTTTGCCCGAAGTTATTTTAAAAATTCGGAGTCTTCGTTGTCTCAATTTGGCGGCTACTTCCTTAAAAATGTTGCATGATAGCATTTCTGCTTTACAAAATTTGGAAAAACTTTATTTATCCAATAATTATTTGGAAACATTGCCCCATTCGATTGGGCAAAACCAAGATTTAAAATATTTAACGCTCTTTCAAAACCAACTTCAACATTTACCCCCCTCAGTAGGTAGGCTCAAAAAACTTTCTTTTTTAGACCTTAGCCACAATCAGTTGACAGCCTTACCTGCGGAGTGTAATGGTTTGATACATTTAACTTATCTGAATGTCCGAAATAATCGCCTAAAATCTTTGCCCGAAATATTCGCATATACACAAAATTTAATACAATTGTTATTGGAAAACAATGAGTTAGAAAATTTACCCCTCAGTATTGGGCAAGCAAGCAATTTGTTAGTATTGCGTTTGGAACACAATCAACTACGCGATATACCCGAAAGCGTCACGCAATTAAAAAATATCAAAGAATTAGATTTGAGTTATAATCCAAATTTAGTTTGGCAAAATATTTTCAAAAAATTGGGTAATATGCCACAACTCATTGTATTAAGTTTGCATCATAATCAAATCAAAAGTTTGCCCGATGAAATTCAATTATTAAAAAATGTTGAAACTATTTATTTGACAAGCAATGAATTACAAAATATAAATGCTGCTATATTTACTTTACCCAAATTGCGAACGCTTTTTTTAGAAGAAAATCCGATACCGAGCAGCGAACAGCAACCCCTCAAAGATAAATTGCCAAAATGCTATATCCGTTTTTAGAGATATTCAATTATCTGCCCTTTCTTTTCCTAAAATTTCGCGCTGAAAACCAAAGTCGTTTTCAGCGCGAAATTTTTTTTTTTAAGTTTCAAAAAAAAATTTGAAAAAAATAAAAATCATTGTAACTTTTAAAAAATTACATTCGTCATTGAATTGACAGCGATACAGCACACTAAATATAAAAGTAATCTATGTAAAAAACAGAAAATCAACCAAATGCAACTAATTAGCGACATTTTCAACATTCGTAATAAGTTATATCGTTTTGCGGCGCGCATTGTCGGGTCGTCTGACGAAGCCGAAGATGTGGTGCAAGAGGTGTTTATGAAAGTTTGGCAACAGCGCGATGAACTCAACGAAATACGGAATTTAGAAGCGTGGAGCATGACACTTACAAAAAATATGTCACTTGATAAATTGCGCTCAAAGCATCGCCGAACTGAAAGCATTAGCACCGATTTGTCGCTTGTTGCCCCCCCCTCAGTAGCAAGCCTCGAAGCGCAAGACCTCGCTACGCAGATACAAACTATCATGGCGCAACTGCCTGAAAATCAACGTCAATGTATGCACTTGCGCGATGTGGAAGGCTTAAATTACGATGAAATAGCCGCTATTTTGCAACTAACTTTGGCACAAGTAAAAACGAATATTCATCGCGCCCGCAATTTTGTGCGCTCAAAAATCAATGATATTCCTAATTTTTAAATTTTTTTATACGATGAATACCAATGACATCAAACAATTGTTAGAAAAATATTTTGCGGCGGAAACTTCTCTGGAAGAAGAAAAAGTGTTGCAGCAATATTTCACTACTGAAAATATAGAAAATATTGATGTGTCTTTACAAAAATATATACCTTTATTTCAATATTTCAAGACCACGCAGCACACCCATTTGAGCAATGCTATTAGTCAAAAAATTGAAAATCAATTATTTGCGTCTAAAAGCTATGCGTTAAAAAGCCTCCGAAAGCCGCAGCTAAATATTCAAAAGTGGGTGCTTAGGGTGGCGGCGGTGGCGGTAGTTGCCTTAACGATGTGGGGGGTGATGCAGCCTAAAAATCAAGATAAGCCGCTACCCCTCATTGCGCACCACGTCCACCACCCTACGGACGAAGACACCGAAGAAAACCCCGAAATCGCTTATCAAAAAGCTAAAGCCGCTTTGATGCTACTTTCGGGCAAAATGAAAAAAGGCATACAAACCACCGATAGCAAAGTCCGAAAAGTGGAAAAAATAGGTATCTTAAACGATTAAAAAGACGATTATATTTTTTATAAATTCATAATATATTGAAAATTATTTTTTAATAAATTTTCAATTTACTAATACTTAAATTTTTTATTTTTTAAAAATCAAAAACAAATGATGAAAAAATGGTTTTTTCTGTTGCTCTTGTTGACCCCCCTCAGTACCCCTTCGTTATTGAGGGCGCAAGATGGCATCGTAAGATTTTTTAACAACTACTTGGAAGATGAGCGTTTTACGGTGGTGTATATCACGCCAAAAATGTTTCAGATGATTGCCAAATTAGACGCAAAAGACCCTGATTATCAAGCTGTTAAAAGCATTTTGCAAGATTTGAAAGGCTTACGCGTCCTCACTACGGAAGATAAAAATGTGCATCAATTTTACCGCGAAGCCCTCACCAAATTTAATAGCAACGATTACGAATTGTTGATGAAGGTGCGCGATAAAGGCGAAAACGTCCATTTTTGGACTAAAGAAAATCCAAATGGCACGATTGGCGAATTATTGCTTTTAGTGGGCGGGGCAAAAGAATTTACGCTGATAAGTTTTATTGGCAACATTGATTTGCAGAAAATTAGCAAACTTGCCGACAAGCTCAATATTGAAGGGGCGGAACACCTCAAAGACTTGAAAAAGAAAGAATAACACATTTTAGTAAAATCCAAAATCAAAAAAATTGCGATGAAAAAATATTTCTTTTTGTTAGCATTTTTCGTAAGCGTGTCGCATTTTTCGGCAATGGCACAAAGCAAGGCAATTGATAAATTTGTGCGACAGATTAAAAAAAACAATCGTTCTACTAAAAATAGCGATTGCCTTTCGCTGAAATTGGGAGGGTGGCTCATTCGCACAGGCATGGCATTTAGTGACGAACCCGAATTGGATTTGGTGCGACCTTTGGCAAAGGCGTTAGACAGGATTCATATTTTGGTTTTGGATAACGGAAATGCCCCAAGTACCGAAGCCTTGCAGACGCTTGCAACCGATTTGCAGCACGAAAATTTTGAATATTTGATGCAGATTCGGGAAAAAGATTCGCGCATTTCGATGCTTTCACGCGATAGTAAAAATGGCGAAATCATCAGCGACCTCGTTTTACTCATCAAAGACCAAGGCGGCAAAGATTTTGTGATGCTCAGTTTGGAAGGAGATTTCAAACTCAGCGACATTCAAAAAGTGATTGATAAAGCACAAAAAAATAAAACGGTCGGCAAAGAGGAATAAGTAACCCCGCCTAAATCCTCCCCAAAGGAGAGGACTTATAAAGTATTGAAAGTCAATTTATTATACTCTTTCAAACGAGCGTTTATTTTATAAAAAATAATTAACTGTCGAAACCTTCGCGTAAAGCGGGGGTTTTGATAATATGGGCTATTTACAAATTATAATTTTACTTAAACTATTTATAAAAAGAGCAATTCCGCATATTGATTTTGTATGCAGTATTTATTTTCGTAATGCGGAATTGCTACAAGAACCGTAAGTTAGTTGTAGTAGATTGAAATCTAAATGTTAGGTAGTTTGAACATATTTTATCGTTTTGAGTTAAAGTGATTTTTTGAAAATAGTTTTAATTAACCAAATAAACCAGCCGCAATCAATTTATTGAAGTTTTCTTCTTTTTCATTATTTTCTTCTCTGATTTGCTTTTCAAAGCTACTTTCCAAAAGACCGCCGACCCCAAAAACTTTAGCTTCAATAGTGACCTCATTGATTTGTCGCACTTTGTTATCGCCTATTGGCTCGATGCGGATTGTGCCTTCAAGCCTAAGTTTATCCGCTAACGTGCTGGGTGTCCATTTCCAACGAAAGATTTTAGCCGTTTTATCAAATGTACCTTCTTCGGTATAACGATAACCCTGCCCTAACAATTTGGTAATGGGACCGGGCATATTCATTTTAGGCTTTATGCTTACCTTTCTAATGATTGTTTGGTCCGTTTCACTTTGCTCAAGTATGCGAAATTCGGGATAGCCCAAAACCTCTAAGTAAAGTTTTTCTAACGTGGATTTGTCAAAGAAAATACCCCAAAATTTGTCTTGTTCGCAGTTGATTTCGTGGGTAGTCGTAAATTTTGCCATAATTTGAATTTTTAATAGCAAGAAAAGCTATTTACACAAATATTAAAAGATTTAATAAATAAAATTCGTGTTGCAAATATGACTACTTACCTCAAAAATGTAAAAAAAAGGAAGGTACTCTTTTGTGCAAGGGAGGGTATTGTTTTGTGCAGAAAGCATTAAATTATTGATAACCAATAAACTAAAAAAGATTGAATACTACAATACGTATTCAATCTTTTTTAAAAAATGATTATCAATTTCAAACTTGGGAAGGATATACGCCAAAACGTTGTTGGAATTTGCGAGAAAATAATTTTGGATTTGCAAAGCCTACCGCCGCCGCCACTTGTTTGATAGGCATATCGGGGTCGAGGTGTAGCAAACGCCGCGCTTCGTTCAATCTAATTTCTTGAATGTAATCTAATGCCGTCATGCCTACCGCAAGGCTCACCGCTCGCGTGAATTTAAAGCGGCTCATTTCAAAGGCTTCAGCCGCACTCGCCACCGAAAAAGTCGGGTCGGTGAGGTGTTGCAAAATGTATTGTTCGAGGGCTGCTAACCACTCATGATTGGGCAAGGTTTCGGCAACTTCGTTTTCAATCGTTTCATTTTCTATATGTTGCGTTTCGTCTTCCGCTTCTAATACCAAATTTTTGAATTGCTCGCGCAAATTTGCCCGATTGATAAGGTTTTGAATACGTGCTTTGAGTTCTTCTTCCAAAAAAGGTTTTGTCAAATAATCGTCAACACCGATGCGCAAGGCAGTCAATTTGTCGTCATTTCCTGTTCGGGCAGTCAACATAATTACAGGTATTTGATGATATGCTGGAGTGCTTTTGAGTTGCTTCAAAAGTTGAAAACCGTCCATTTCGGGCATCATTATATCCGATACAATCAAGGAAGGAAGGTGTTGAGGTAGGCATTTTTTCAAATAATCTAATGCAATTTTTCCATTATTTACAATTTTAATATGATATTCTTGTTGCAACAAAACCCTAATGTAACGTTGTAAATCTTCATTATCTTCTACCAAAAGCAAATGCGGCAACGTATCATCTTTATCAAAATGACTATCCGTAACAGCAGATAATAGTTCAATATGTTCATTGACTACCCCCTCAGTACGGCTCACTTCGCAGGGCAACTTGAAAGTAAAAGTTGTCCCCTTGCCCACATCGCTTTGCACATTTATCGCGCCTTCCATCAAATTACACAATTCTTTGCAAAGTGCCAAACCGATGCCTGTGCCACCTTCGGCAGTTTTGTGGGTTTGAGATTGATAAAAACGGTCAAAAATGTAGGGTAAATCTTCGGACGCAATGCCGCGCCCCGTATCGCTGACCTCAAAAGCAATCCCTTGAGCTATCTCGCGCACTTGCAACGAAACACGCCCCCCCTCAGTAGTAAACTTTAACGCATTAGAAATAAGGTTATATAAAATAGTTTCTACTTTTTTAATATCAAAAATGGCGATAACATCTTCTCGTAAATCGGTTGTTATATTTAGTTGAACGCCCTTATGCACCGCGAAAGAGTCGAACTCTGCCAAAATGCGTTTTGAAAAATGCAGCACTTGTATTTTTTCAAATTCTAAGGTAAGTTTTGAGGCTTCCAATTTGGTGAGGTCTAAAATCTCATTGACCAAACGCAATAAGCGTTGACTATTTTTGGCGGCAAAATGCAAAAATTGTTTTCTTTCAGGATTTTGTTCTTCGCGCATCAATCGTTGCAAAGGCGAGGCAATGAGCGTGAGCGGTGTGCGGAGTTCGTGCGAAATATTGGCAAAAAAACGCGATTTCATTTGGTCTAATTCCCTCAATTCGGCGGCTTGTTGCTCTATTTTTTCGGTGCGGCGTACCACTTCTTGCTCTAATCGGACGTTGCGAAGCCTCAACGCATTAAAACGAATAAATATACCAATGCTAATCAGCAAAGCAATTAACACAAAAAACCACCACCTCAAATAAAATGGGCGTATTACGTCCACTTCAATTTCTAAAACATGGTCGGAATATAAACCATTATCTAACAAGGTTTTTACTAAAATAATTTGTTTTCCATACGGCAAACGACCAAAAATAATTTGGTTGCTTTCGGCTTTTGTCCAATCTTGGTCGTGGTGTTTGATTTGGTAGTAATAAATAGTTTTATCTGAATATTCGTAATTATCCAACCCTAACGTAACGATAAAATAACGGTCATTAGGCTTTAAGGTAATGCGTTGATACATCAGATACTGAGGGGTCATATTTTCCAAGCTATTGCTGCTGCCAAGATATTGCTGCAACTCCATGACAAATAAACGTGGGTATTGAATTTTTTTTAATTCATCTTTCAAATATTTTGGGTGGAAAAATGTTAAGCCCTTAATGCCCCCAAAATAAAGCGTCCCGTCTTGGTCTTGAAAATGCGAAATGCGGTTAAATTCGTTGGTAAATAAACCGTCCTTAGTGGTATAAACACGAAATTGCGCCGTATTTTTATCAAATTGCACAATCCCTTTATCTGTCGAACACCATAAAAAGCCATAATTATCTGCATAAACGGCGTGTAAAATATTTGTTAGATTGTCATTAAACGTAAAATATTTGACTTCTCCTATCTGCTTATTCCAACGCATCAAGCCATGTTGACCCGTAGCCAACCAATAAAGTTGAGTAGAGGGGTCAAAATATAAATGCCTAAAATCGTTAGTAGGCAAATAATATTTGCCTTTTCCGCCCGACCAATAGCGAGCAAGTATTTGTTTAGTGTTAATATCAAATTCATATAATCCCGAAGTGGTGCATAAAAGGCGAATATTGGGCGATAACGAATAAAAATAATAAACAATACTACTTTTTAAGGCTTCATGTTCGCCGTACTGAATCGGTTGCGTAAGGCGCGTTTGAGGGTTGAAATAAACAAGACCGCCCTCGCTCAAAAAAATATTGCCTGCGGTATCGGCGTGCAGCGTCCAAGGGTCGGCAACAGGCACTTGATATTCTGTAAATGTATTGTTATTTGGTTTAAAATGGAAAAGTCTATTGTTATTACTGACCCATAAATCATTATTTTTATCTACAAAAGAGGATAATCCATTGGGTAAAATCGCTTTTTGAAGATTTGCGGAAGATAAAACCCCTGCATCGGAGTTCACAAACAAACGATTTGCGGTTTTAGTAATGGCGCGGAAACCCGTGGCATGGGTTAAAATAGTGGTAAAATAATCTGTTTGTATGTCAATTTTATAAAATCCTTCGCTACTTGCTTGCCATATCGTTTTACCTTCCACGAGGCAACGATGCGAAGTAATGAGTTTTTTAAACATTGAATCTCTGATGCTCAATAATGTTTTTCCTGTTTTATCTATCAAAACAGCTTTATCATATTCGGCAATCCAAATCGCATCAAGATTTTCGATATATCGCGCTCTAAAAAAGTCAACATACAATTTTTCAACAAGATATAAGTTTATTTTTTTTATAATATTAAAATTTTGTGTAGTTTCAAAAAAATGAATAGAAGTCAAATCATCATATTTTTTAGACCAAAGCCAATAGCGCATATTTGCATTTTCATATAACAATTTAATGCGACTATTTTTATTGCCCCAAAAAGCGCATTTACCCACGATTTGCCCCTCAAAAGTCTGTTGTGTAACAAAAATAGAATCATTTAAATACTTCGCTTTCCATATATATTTTTGGTAAGTGCTTGCGATAACTTGCTCATCGGTAGCAATATTGTTTAGTTTTTCAAAACCTTTTTCAAATTGATATATATAACGCTGATTGTCAGCAAGTTGAAATATAATATTTTCATTTACTCGTTCACAGTTTACTACATTTTGCCAAGCAAAGGGCATTTTTAATGCCATAAAATTAGGCAATGCAGTAACCTTACCCGAATAAGTATCTAAAATATCAATGTGCGTAACTAATTGTTTATCAATAGAAATATGCTCATAAAATAGCCATAAATATTTGCCTTCTTGTTTCAAAGCGTTGATATTGTCGGAATGTAAGCCCTGAGTAGTGGTAAATATTTTGAATTGCTTGCCGTCAAAACGGTTCAAACCTGATTTTGTGGCAACCCAAATGATACCACGCTCATCTTTGACGATTGCGTGCGTTTCATTGTGCGAAAGCCCATCTTTTTCTGAAAAATGTTTGACATTTGCCCTAAATGATTGCGCAATGAGCGAAGAAGAAAACAGCAGAAGAAATATAATATTGCGTAATCGCCTCATAATCAACACTAAAAATATTTTTTATTAAATACTATATTTTAAAGGTGGGTTTATTGTTTTTGTTACTACCGTTTTTTAAGGTTGCGACTTGTTATTTATGGCATTAATTTCAAGCGCAAAGGTATGAATAAGTTTACAACTTCACTAATTGCAGTATTGCCAAAATGCCAAGTAGTGCCGTAAAGAATACGCATTTTTAAATCGCCTCACCTAAATACTACTCAAAGGAGAGGGTTTCAAAACTTTGAAAATCAATTGATTATACTATTTCATAAGAGCGTTTATTTTATAATAAGTGCTTATTTTGATAATATTTTTTTTAGAAAAAATCAATATTTTAGCGCACTTACTGAGGGGGGTTAATTTGCATAAACTCAAACAATTAAACAAGTAAAAATGTTAAATTCATATTAAAGTCCATCAAAAAATTTTGAGACATACGGATAAGATAGCAATTTTGTAGTATAATCGTTTTTATATAGCTAAAAATCCAAACATATTATCAAACACAAAAATACTTATACTTTCATTATTTTTTTACAATTCATTGTTTACCAATCATTAATACTTTTGTTAAAATTATGAAGCAACTTTTTATTTGTTGTGTATGGGTATTGAGTGTCTGTATGGCATTTGCTCAAAATAAAACTTTTACGATTAGTGGCTACATTGAAGATGCGGCTTCGAGTGAAAAACTCATTGGCGCGGCGTTGATTGATGCCAAAAGTAAGGCGGGTGTGGTTAGCAATACGTATGGTTTTTTTTCGCTAACTTTGCCACGTGGCGAGGTTTCGTTGATTACGACTTACGTGGGGTACACGCCGAAAATCATTACGTTCAACTTGCGGCGCGATACGATGCTGACGATACAACTTACTGAGGGGGTCGAGATGAAAGCGGTCGAAGTCAACGCACAGCGACAAAACCGCATCGAAAACCGCGTACAGATGTCGCAGGTCACTATCCCGATTGAGCAACTCAAAAAAATTCCCGCGCTTTTAGGCGAGGTAGATATTTTGAAAGCCTTACAACTTTTACCGGGGGTGCAAGCAGGTAGCGAAGGGCAAAACGGAATTTATGTGCGCGGAGGCTCTCCCGACCAAAATTTAATTTTGTTAGATGGCGTTCCTGTGTATAATGTATCGCATGTAGGAGGTTTTCTATCTGTTTTTAATGGCGATGCCATCAAAAATGTAACTTTAACGAAAGGCGGTTTTCCTGCTCGATATGGGGGGCGGCTGTCTTCGGTGATTGAAATTGACACAAAAGAGGGCAACATGAAAGAATATCATGGCGAGGGGGCTATCGGTCTTATTACTTCGCGCCTCACGTTAGAAGGTCCGATTGTGAAAGATAAAGCCTCGTTTATGGTGTCGGGTCGGCGCACTTATTTCGATTTGATACTCAATCCGATTATGAAAGCAGGTTTGCGGGCAGAGGGTTTGATTAGTAATATTGACCTCGATTTATATTTTTATGACCTAAATGCAAAAATAAATTGGAAAATAAATGATAAACATCGCCTCTTTTTGAGTGCTTATAATGGATTGGATATATTTGGCTTAGATTTGAAAGAGCGTGTTAACGCAGGAGCTGGGGGTAATCCGAATGACTATTTCAGAAGTCAAGCCTCTTTGAATTGGGGTAATCTTACCACTGCTTTCCGTTGGAATTATCTCATCAATAACAAATTATT
>JACCEC010334823.1_pt1 | contig 11625 bp, 14 predicted proteins | sample 7450121 | NCBI WGS metagenome assembly JACCEC01 (sample SAMN15323455, study PRJNA562643) | freshwater metagenome | isolation source: river surface water | place: USA:Blue River Watershed | collected 2017-08-18 | reverse complement strand
TATTAGGACTTTAATACCTTATAAACAACGATTATAACAACTAATTCATGATTTACCGTTTATCATAAAAACGGGACTGGGCTAAGGGCGAATCATGCTTCGCCCGGCGGCCTAACCCCCTATGGGGGTGGCCGCACTGCACTGCGTTAGCAGTGCATTATTAAGTCCTGATTCATGATTAACAGTTTATCATAAAACGGGACTAATTAATAAATTCTGTCTTTTTCATGACATGGTGGACATGGTTTTGAAACAACATGTATTTTATTTTGATCTTCACTTAAACTATTATTTTGACCACCTATTAAATAAAATATCTCTTTATAATCTATTGTTATCAATAATATAAATCCTGATATTATAAATAATAATCTGTCATGATGATTTAATCCATTGATCTTCTCATATGTAAAAAACCATACTAAATATATACCTAATGATATCTTAAATATTGTATCTAATATTAAATATAATGGACCTTCATGTGATATTTTATCAAAAGCCATTAATATTATAGCAATTGTTATTATAATCTTTAATATATAAAAATAATAATGATGCAAATCCATTCTCTATTTTTTATACAGATTTTTGTATTAAGAAATTATTCTTTTTTTAATTAAATTTTATTTTTTATCAAAAAAAATATCCAATTTATAAGTATAAATAAACCAAAATGGCTAATATTGATGATATCAAAAAATCCCCTCTCTTACTCTTATTAACCGTTATTATTGTTATTATTCTTTTAGTCGGTATCTTCGGTGGTATCGCTCCATCAATCGGTTTTGGTGGTTATGCTCATTTAGGTGGTGTTAAAGGTGCTTTCTCTTTCGAAACTTTCGAAAACTCAAACCAACCAACTTTAGCCATCTTCAAAACCTCTTGGTGTGGTTATTGTAAAAAAGCTCAACCAGATTTTGATAGATTATCTTCCGAATATGATGGTAAAATTAAAATCGAAATCATTGATGGTGATGAGAACAAAGATTTAGTTAAATCACAAAATGTTCAAGGTTATCCAACCATCAGATTCTATCCTAAAGGTATTAGTCAAGGTGCCACCTTTAAAGAATATAATGATGAACGCACTTTCGATGCTATGATGGCTTTCTTAAAAGCTTCTGAAAATGTACCAGCTGCAACTCCTTAAATTTATTTTTTTATCTTATCCTTCCATATATTTATGTATTTTTTAGATAAATATATCTCCCTCACCTTTTTATTATGTTCTACCATATAATCATATCCTAACTCTCTACCACGTTCTTTCATCCGTCTCTTTACTGCTATATCCAAATTAAAATCATAACCCTCTATTTTGTCTTCCACTATATATATTGTATTTTCAGGTTTTGACTTCCTTAACCACCTCTTAAACTGATTCTCCCACAATATCTGAATCATCTTCGCAAAAAATTGTACCATATTATACTCCTCATTCTCCACATGTTTAAAATATTGAAATGGATCCCTCTCCAATAAACATATACCAAACTTTCTCAGTTTTTTATTATGATAATAAGGAAAATGATCCATAACTGCCCCATCTAAATATAAACATCCATTATGTCTTATCGGTTCAAATAATATCGGTATATTTATTGACATCCTCACTGATAATAATATACTCATATCCGGTGTTGTATTTACACTATGATATTCTGTCACTCCTTTTGTAAAATTACATACAGTTATTGTTAATACTTTATTTGTGATTTCATATAATTCTTTAAATGTTAATGTTATCGGAAAATTCTTTAAAATTAAATTCGCTTTTAATAAATCACATATCTTTAAACCATTGTCAAAACCCAAATTTTCCATAAAATTTAATAATTTTACTTCTATAAATCTACTCCAATCTAATACTATAAATATATCATTTATCTCCTTCATTGTATATCCCATCACTATTAAACAACATATCACCCCTCCAACTGATGTTCCCGTATAATGTGTAAATCTATCTATTGGATGGATCCTATTTAACTCCTCCAATGCTCCCACTATATAACAACCTTTTATACCCCCCGAACTGATTATCAATTCATCATATTTTGTATGTACACGACTATTCATCACTACCTTTTTTTATTAATTTATCTTTATATTCATTAAAAAAAATATTATATTTTTTTTAAATTAGATTTTTTTAAAAAAATTAATTTTATAAAATAGAAGATAAGATGAGTTATCAAAAATATAATTATTATGGAAATTATGATGAAGATTCACGTAAATTTTCATATAGTGTTCAAGACATTTATAAAACCCAAAAAGATAAAGATAAACAAAGATTAAGAATATATGAGAGTATTTTATCCAAATGTTTTAAAAAGATTAAGGAATCTTCCATTCATGAAGAATACTTTTGTTTGTTTCCCTTACCTGAATATTTACCAGGATATCCTTTATATAATATGACACAATGTGTTCAATTTATGATAAATTCTTTACAAGATAAAGGTTATCATGCAAGATATGTTGATCCTTTTATGATATTTATATCATGGACTTTACCTAAACCTGAATTAAGAAGAACAGAAAGACCTATGATGATAGAAGATAGACCTCAAACTTCATATCAATCAACTCAATTATCTAATTATAAACCGGTTGAAAATAAACAAACAAATAAAGAATTCTTTTATCGTCGTTTTTAATTAACTCTTTTTCTTGCACCAATAATTTTACCATATTTAAATATAGTATCAAAAACATATATTAACAAAAATCCAATAACAACTAATATTAACAAATCAACTAATTCATTTTGTGTATTTGATGTTATTGTTCTATTTGAAAAACTCTCTTGTATTATCTCTTTATTATTCTCTTCTTTATATTGTTGTTGTATAACATGTTGTTGTACTGGTTTTTGAACCGGTTCTTGTGGTTGAAGATTATCATTTGGTCTTCTATATCTCTTTAATTCATTCTCCAAAAATTGAAGTTTATCCATTAATTGCTTCTTTCTCTCATAATCTTCCGGTGACAAAAATCTCTTCTCATGTACATAACTCTGTAAATCACTTCTTGTATTCTGTGGTTCTATTCTATTTTCACAGCGATTCATTGATACATTATTTGACATATTTTGATTATTAACACCTGATGAATTAAATGATCTTAAACCATAACACTGCTCTTGATTATAACCCTTGTTTTTTAAAAATAATGGCATGGGATCTTTATCAAATTTTACTTTTGTAAAATCTGAGTGAGAAACATTCCTATCTTCATACTTTTTTACAAAATCATCCCCATATACTTCATTTAAAGATGCAAACATAACCATTCTATAATTAAAACCTCTAATTTAAAAAAAGAAAAAATTGCGAATAATTAAATTCCATAATATTCTCATAAATTATAGTTAATTAATATGAATAATAATCCACTTTCTTATTTAAACAATTTTAAAAATGTTATTTTAATCTTCTTTATTCTTGTTTTCTTCTTTTTCTTCTCTAATGAACAAAAACTTAACAAATTTTTTCTTAAAAACAAATCTCTCACTCTCGTCTTTATTCTTCTCATTATCTATCTTATTTATAATCAATTCAATATCGCTTTAATTGTTTTACCCGTCTTCTTTATTTATATCATTAATCATCCCAATTTTAACAATTTTGTTAATCAACATAAAGAATCAAATCCAATTATGCAAATTTTTCATGATTTTTTTGCTGATAACGAACCACCTCAAGAACCTATTATTGAAAATCTCCAAATCAATAATTCACAACCTATACATAATATTCAAGAAAACTTTCAACAACCACAAATTATTCAAGAAAAAATACCTAAAGAAAATATTGTTCAAAATGATGATTATCCAACAAATGTTCATATAGAACATAATGATATAAATAATATACGATCAACATCCATAGAGAATTTGAATGAAAAATCAACTTATCAGAATAAAATAAATTTTAGTTGTCATCAAGACAATGAGAATGAATTAAATGGATCGGATATAAAAAAACTGTCATTTGAGGAGTTGGAGGAGATATATAATTCAGTACAAAATGAATTAAAAGAATTGGGTGAATAAAAATTTATATCTTAAATAAATAGATAAGATAATGGAAGTAGCAGCAGTGGCAACACCCAATATTTTGGATTTAATATTAATGAATTTAGGTAGTAGTAAGATATTTAATGGTTTGATTATGATAATAATGAATATAGGTGGTAAATATTTACCTATGGAAATACCACAATATTTAGATAAAAAATTTACACAACATCAAATGTTAAGATATATAGTTTTATTTGCAGTATGTTTTATGGCAACAAGAGATATTAAAATATCTTTATTGTTATGGTTAATATTAATAGGATTATTTAGATTTGTATTTAATGATTCAAGTGTATATAGTATAGTACCAAAAAAGGATGAAAAAGAGAGTGAGAATAAATATGAGAGTAAAAAGGTATCAATACAAGAGGTTGAAAACGCACAAAAAGTGATAAATCAATATTTTAAAGAAAATAACTTTTATTATAGATCACATCCTTCTTTACAAAGTTCTTTAATATAATTAATTTTTTAGTATATTATATAAAATATTTAATTTAAAAAAAATTAAATAATAAAGAGAAAAGAGAATTCGTTTTAATTGTGAATGCGGATTAAATAATAAATAAATATATGAATAATTTATAAATTTAATATGTTAAATATTTTAAAAGAAAGTAACTATCGAAATGAATCTATTAATTCTGTACCAACCAATAATTCTAATATATCTGTTGAACGCAGTTCTTCATCACCTTCTCGAAATGAATTTATCACTAATGACAAACCTAGATTAAATCCTCAACAAAATGTACCTGAAAGACGTCCCATTCGTCCCATTTTAGGAGCTAATAAATCTGTACCTTTAGATTCATTTGGTGGATTAGCTAATCAAAAGAAAACTTATCAAAGTTCTGTATCTTCAAATGATCAATCTGTGTCTTCATCCGAAATGTCCGATTCTAGTTCCGATGAAGATTTAAATTCATTTGATCAAAAATCATCCAATTCTAGACAACATGGTGGTAATCAATATAGTGAGACTTCAACAAGTTCTTATGCTAGTGATGATAGTTCTGAAGATAGTGATGATGATGATATTATGATGAATCAACATAGTGGGGGTGGTGGTGCAAGTCGTTATTCATCAGGATCATCAGAATTATCATCAGATTCAGGTTCAGAGAGTGGATCATATAATAATTATATGGATGAACCACCACAAAAGAGTTATGAAGAGATACAAAGGGAAAAACAGAAGATTTTATTTGATTTAGATAGACTTCAAAAACAGGGTTATGCACCATCAAAAAGATATAATATGGCATCTCAATTGGAAGAGATGCAACATGAACGGGACAAATTAAAGAGACAAAGAGATGTAGAAAAATCTATTAAATTTTCAAGAAAGGCATTAATGATGGTTGTTAGTGGTGTTGAATATTTAAATAGTAAATTTGATCCATTTGATATTAAATTAGATGGTTGGTCAGAAAAAGTTATGGATGATATCACTGATTATGATGAGATCTTTGAGGAATTACATGAAAAATACGGTGAATCAGTTAAAATGGCACCAGAAGTAAGATTATTAGCGACTTTAGCAGGAAGTGGTTTTATGTTCCATTTAACAAATTCTATTTTTAAGACAGCCACACCTGATGTCAATGATATTATTCGTAATAATCCTGATATTAAGAGAGCTATTCAACAAGCAGCAGTTCAAAATATGAATAATGGTATAAATCAACAATTAGGTGCAAATGATCCAATTGGTAATTTAATGAAACAGGGTATTCAAATGAAAACCGGTATGCCTATGAATTCAGGTCCATCAAGACCCGGACCACCTCCACCAGTTCAAACCAGACCACCACCAAAGATGCCATCTCAACAACCAACAATGAGAGGACCAAATGGTGTAGATGATTTATTAAATAAATTAAATTCAAATAATTCAGATGATGATTCAGTATCAGAGTCATCATTCACAATGCGTTCTTCAGGAAGAAGAGGAGCATTTAAAAAAACTAAAAAAGGTGGTATTGAATTAGATTTAACTGGTTAAATTTTATATTTTTTAAATATTATAAATATTATTATGAATAATAATATTATTATCAATATTGTTTGATTTAATTTTATATTTTCTCTTTCAATATTATCACTTTTTATATTTATATATTCATTTATAATTAAATCAATATTATCCATTATACTATTTTTAATTTATATTTTTAATTCTCTTCTGATGAATCACTTCTATATGCATCTTCTTTTAATCTCTCTAATTCTTTTTTTGTTAACTTCTTCTTCGGTTTTTTAGTATCATTAACATTGACTTCTTCTTTTACTTCATCTTTCTTCTTTCTTGTTCTTTTAACTTCAGTTTTATCTTCTTCTAATAATGAATCTAATACAGTTATCTTCTTTTTTCTTGGTTTTTTAGGTTTATCTGCATTAATCTTCTTTTTTTCTTCTAAACGTTGTTGTTGAATCTCTTTTTGAGTTAATACATAAACACCTTGTAAAAATGAATCTGATAAATCATCTTTCTTTTTATTCTCTTCAAAAAAAGTTAAATAATGTGAATGATCTTTTTTAATAATCTCTCTTGTATATAAAATAGCTAACTTCTTTTTATCTCCATAACATATTGTTGGTGTCTTTTTAACTTCATCTTCTTTGACTTCTTCTTTAACTTCAACTTGTTGTTGAAGATCTTCTTTAGTCTCTTCTAAAAAATCAATAATTAATGGTTGATTTTTATCTTTTGATTTACTTTTAGGTATTTTCTTTAAATTTCCAGATTTAGTATATAAATCGGGATCAATAGGTGGACCATTATATACTTTTAATTTATTCGTTGCAGATATAAATGATATTAAACCTATTGGATGTTCTTTATTATCACATTTACCACGAATTAAAAAATAACTAAATAATATAATTTGAATTGTTTTCATTGTTGGATTCTTTAATGTCGGTTGATTTTCTATACATACCCTATCAATATTATCTAATAATTCCGGTTTTTCATCTAATTTTCTAGGTATATTGTCATAAATTAATGTCACATTCTTCTTCTGTTCAACTGTATCCACTAAATCAATTAATCCCCAATTTTTAATAGTTATCTTTTTAGTCTCATCATCTTGATCTAAAATACAATATGATAAATGGTGAATACCCACATCCCATGATAATAATCTCATTTTTCTATTTATTTCTATTATTTTCTTTATATTCATTTTTACAAAAATTAAACTTTAAGTTATATTCATTTTTTAAATATATTTGTTTAATATAAAATAAAGATGGATTCTGGTTTTAATTATTTTACAGAAGATTGGTATGGTGAAGAAGAAATTGAATATCTAATAGAACAAGTAAATAAAGTAAAACATTTACAAGGTGCTGTTATTGAAATCGGTTGTTGGGAAGGTCGGTCCACACATAATTTAGCGAATGAAATTTATCCTGAAATTCTTATTTGTAATGATACGTGGTTAGGTAATGTTGAAGAAAGTAAAGTATTAGGTTTTAAACATGATACTATTCAAATATTAGAAAGAAGAGATGTTTATAAAAAATTCATTGATAATATGAATTATTTAACAAGAAAGAATTATACAGTTGTTAAAGAAGATTGTAATATATGGCTTCAACACTTTAATGAACCCATTAAATTCTGTCATATAGATGCTTGTCATGATTATGATAGTGTGGCTAAAACTATCAATCTCGTTTTACCAAAAATGGTCAAAGGTGGTATTATATGTGGAGATGACTTTCAATCAGCACATATAAATAGATATGATCTTAATGGTGGTGTTGAAAGAGCAGTCCGCGAACTTTTACCTGGTTTTGAAAATCATAAAGACATTTGGTACTGGATTAATCATTAATCTTTTTATTTAATTTAATTTGAATAATAGTATTATTCAAATATTATAGTTCAAAAATGAATAGATATTTATGCATAGAAATGGAAACCACCTTCAGTTACATTCCAACCATCACGTTTACCTGTACGACGACACTTATTACCTGGTTCAACATAACCATAAGCGTTCTTGAAGAAAGGATCTCTGTAAGGTAAGAAATAACAGTTTAAGTATTGAGTTGGATTAGCAAATGCATTGCGCTTATAGTTGAAGTTATAAGCAGTGTAAGGATCTAAGTTATTCTTACCGAAATACTTAATAGTTGTGTAAGGATTTACATAAGGTGAATTCTTGGTAATTCTTGACCAAGGTTGTTCAATTTCATTATAAGCGTTGTAGCTAAATTGGTTATAGTTCCATGATGCCCACCAGTCACTCATTTTTATTCTATACTTTTGAATGAGAAAAAAATTATAAACCACTTTATTTAATTATTTATTTTTTATTTTTTGATTTTTTTTTCTTAAACTTTTCACTTTTTATCTTTTTTTATTTATACTATTTTTATATTCATAAAAGATTGTAACGTACTATTCGGATTCATTAACGGTTTGTTTCTCTTTAATTTCAAATTATTCTGGGTTTTATTTAATATATTCTCATTTATTCCATTTCCTATCTTCATACCCTTACTCATCATATTCTCCTCTATTTTTGGTATTATCGCAACTAATGGTGGTTTTATTACATTAAATGTTCTATCCATCTTCAAACATGACTCCCTAAACTCATCTATTGTCATATATCCTCCAAACATTGTTAATGACTCTCTTGGTGGAGCTAATCCTATCTTTATGAATTTTGTACCATACATCTTCTTATACATCAAATTTAATAAACTATATCTTGTCCACATATCCTCACCATCATTCTTACTAAAATTATATGATGCTGCACAATTAAAACAACAATATACACCACTCACATAGAATTTATCCTTTCTATATACCTCCGGAAGTGCACATGGTGTCCAATTAAAATTATGACAACACCACCAACAACATGTATTTGTACTCTCCGGCCATGTTTGAGCCGAATTTGAATTCACAAATTCATACTTTATATTTCTCAAATTTTTCTTAATTATCTTATTCGGTCTATAATCATCCTCTAATACAACTCTCGATATATCTATCTTCTCCTTCTCTTCCACTATCTTCTTCTCCTCCTTCTCTTGTTTTACTATCTCCTCATTTTCCATATCCTCCTCCGATTCATTATCCAAAAAACTATAATTCTGATCATAATCCTGCTTTATATCTATACCTATCGGTTCTATTGGATCCTCCTGTTTTTGAACTATCACAACATCATCCATCTTCTTCTTTGGTATTATCTTCACCTGATTTATATCAACATTCTCATTTACCGCATATGTACTGCTTATCATCGAATAATTTACATTCTTCTTTATAAATGGTGTTGGATCCTTCTCACTCTCCGTTTTATCTTGTTCATTCTTTATCGGTAAATGCAATATTACCGTCTCCTGTTTCTCTATCTGTTGTGTCATGTCCTGTGCTGTCTCATCCTTAACAGAATATACCTTCTCCTTCGGCTTTCTTCCCCTCTTCTTTGGTACCTTGTCCTCACCATCATCCTCTTCCTTTGGTTTTGGTCTGCGTCCCCTCTTCTTCTTACCCTTCTCATCATCATCCTCCTTTGGTTTGGGTTTTCTTCCTCTCTTCTTCTTTAATGGATCATTTAACTCTCCATTTATCGAGATATTTGTATCTAATTCTTCCTCACTATCAGTACAACTATCCTCTTCATCCTCATAATCATATTCTTCATTTTCGTTCTCACGAACAAGGTTCTCTGTTATTATCTCAACTTCTCCTTTCATTCTTCTGTCCTCTTTTTTTGTAATTTTCTTTAAGTTAAAAATATCTTTTAAAAATTCATTTTAATTATTTTTTAAAAAGGGATAAAATTAAAAATGTGAATGTATAGTAGAGACTTTTTATAAATGGATAATAAAAAGAGAAATAAAAATAATAAATCTTTAATACCTAATTTAACTATACAAAGAATCAATGTTTTAAAAAAGAAAAATAGATCTAAAGGTTTAGTTTTAAAAAATCAAGTTATAACAACAGTAAATAAAAATGAAATTAAAAGGGAATTATTTAGAAATTTTGTTAATTTACCTAAAGTACCTCAAATATTTTTTGATAAATATGAATCTATTAATATAACAAACCATAGTAATAATGAAAAAGAAAATAATGATGTAAATAAAAATATTGAAAATAGATTAAAAAACATGTCAATAATAGATTATTATTATGTATTAGATTATGAGTTTAATAAATTGAAGAGTTTTAAAGAAATGATGTTAAATGTTTTAAATGGTTTACAAATGGAATTAAAAAATGCTGATTTTGAAATTAATATAAATCCAAATAATGATGCTAATGTCTTATCTTTACTTATTTTAAATAAATTCTCTTTTGAACAATTATTTGGTAAAAATATCGGTTCAACTGTACCTGATGAATATAACTTCTCCAATTTTCAAACTTTTGTTGATAAAGTAAAAAACAACAATTTTAATTTATTTAATTTTACTGGTGCCAGTTCTAATAAATATCCAGTCTTTTACTCTGTTTTAAATAAAAATAAATTTGGTCAAACTAAAGACTTTATCCTTAATATGATGAAAGAATACCTCTCTATCCGCAACTTCATTTTATCCAATTTTATTAAAAATAAAAATTATTATGGTCTTTTAGCATTCAGTACCTTTTTCTCTTTTAATGATATCACTTCACCCATAACCATTATTCAAAAATCCCAATTTGAAAATAAATTTAATTTTAATAGTGAAGTTGATCCCATTTATAACCGCATTAGAACTTCTTCCAATATATTTAATAATGATCTTAAAGCTAATAATACAGAATCTGTATCACAATCTTTAGTCTTAACTCCTAAAGACAATCTTTATGAACAACTTGGTAATGAACAGATTCTTTATATTCAACATCAAAATAACATAAAACAACTATATAATAAAATGACTGAAAAACTTAAACTCCTCTATACCAGTAAAAGAATTGATCTTTATAACTTTGTTGTTGAATCCATTGAATTAGATTTTACTTTAATCGAATTCTTATTATACTTTGTTCGTGATGATCTCTTCCAATTAGCTTTAAATAGAAAGAAAGTTGTTTATCAATTTATTCAAACTAATATTCAAATATATTATGATAATATTGAAGACTTTGATAGTTGGATTAATCAATATCTTTTAAATATACCAACTTCAGGATTTTTAGATTCTGATATGGAACTTAAAGACTCATTCATCCAATATAATGAATACTATAAAAGACTCTTTGAACTCTCCGAAAAAGAACGACTCCAAGAAAATAAAAATAAAATATCTAATAAAGATATCAGTATTATCATTAAATCTGATGATTCATCCGGTGCCCAAATATCAGACCAAGAACTTAATGAACTCGAAAGACTTGAATCCGCTTTTAAAAGTTATTTTCAACAAAATCCTTAATTTATTTTAAATTCATTCATTTTAAAAAATATACATTTATTTAATTAAATTAAATAAATTTGGATTTTATAAATTTTTTTTTAAATTGATTGAATTTAAAAAATAATATAAAAATAGAGAAAATGAGT